>Ga0208315_1000968_pt1 | contig 16533 bp, 29 predicted proteins | sample MalvireepMed_215_FD_184239 | JGI IMG/M metagenome (GOLD analysis project Ga0208315, IMG submission 184239) | Marine viral communities from the Global Malaspina Expedition - Malaspina viral metaG DeepMed_215 (SPAdes) (version 2) | ecosystem: Environmental > Aquatic > Marine > Oceanic | place... | reverse complement strand
ACTCGCTGATTACTACGGACCTGGAGATGGTGCAGACCTGCACTACTCAGGCTTATACTATGGGCAACCAGACAGCCGTGAAAAATGTAGTTTGGATTGTACCAAGAGGTTGAAAGAAACAGTTGAAATATGGGGCAAAGAGTTTCGCCCCCAAGGCTTTGTAGAGACAGTGGAGGAGGTGAGATGGTAACGTCAGCAACCAAGACTAAAGTAGACATCGGGCTGGTAGGAACATGTGTTAATTGTGGTGGATACTACTTTGTAACTAGGCGATTAATATATACATGGATAAAAGCATTTAATCCATCCTATCTAAACGTCATGCCTCAATTCTGCCTAAACTGTATGGAGGATTAAAGACATATGATAGAACCAGTAATGGGAACCTTAATAAACTATACTTGTTTAACAATGCTAGTTACAGTATTTGCTACCTTAATGATGGGAGTAGCAATATTTTTTCTTAATATAAAGGGAAGATAAAGTAAATTAGGTTTAGGTGGGGAGCGGCTACGCTTAAGTTTCAAGGACTACTCCCTCTTTCTTTTCTCCTCCCCAAGAAAGATAGGGAGAAACTCTTGCTCCCCACCTTTTTTAGACCGTTCCAAGGGGATTGGCCTTGGGATTCAATGGGGAGGCCCGAGACTACGCCTCCCCCGATCTATATGGCGCGGCCTTGGCTACGGCTAAGGGTGAAAGGTGAAAGCACATTGGCGGTCTAAACATCCTTCATTGGATATACAGGCGGTACTATGTGAAAATTCATGGAATATGTACTCGTACACTAGGGCATATCCCCGCGCCCCGGCTTTCATACGGGGAGAATAATTTATGGGAGAGCAATTTATAAAATTCCTTTTGGAGCAGTTGCTGAAGCCTTTTGCACTTGAGAGCATCAAGACAGGAAACCCTATAGATTTACCCTTAAAGATAAAAATACCTTCAGGACTAAGCTCACGCATCGTTACAGTTTCTATTACAACGAGGTATACAATGGCTTCCAAGGAAAAGAAGGATACACCATCCTACAAGAGACATGACTTTAATTGGGGAGGTAAACCCAATGCATATAGCAATGATAAAGTTACCATTCGTCAACCGGATGGTAGTGTTAATGCGTATTACATACCAAAGAAAGTTGCCGAATATATTAGCTATTTGAGAAATACAATGGATAATATAAATTATGAGACAGAGAAGGAATGGTGGGAAAATGACAAATCATAAATGTTATATGGATGGAATTGACTGGCAATATCATTTAGAATCAGATGAAGAAGGAACTAAATTATATCCAAATGAGGAATCCTTAAAAAATGATTGCGGTCACGACCTGACAAGGTGCGGCATTGTTGAGGTCGAAGTAAAATTAATTCGATGGGTAAAACCTCAAACGAGGATTTAAAAGAATGGGCGCAAATTTAGCCCAAGTCCCGTCTACATACAGCCGTTTTATAACATGAGTACCAAATATGGAGAGGAGATTGCCTGATGGTTGCAAAGAATGACATTGGACATCCTGATAACTGGCCGGATCATCCTACCGATGATGATATAGTAAGAAGATTAAAAAGGTACAAAGGTATGTATTATGAAACTACAGAGTGTTATAATGGGTTGCGTGACGAAGCCGCCAATGTAATATTACGACTACAAAAAGAGTTAGAGGTTTATCGTATTCGTTGGCAGCAAAAACACACGAAAGTACGTACAACAAAAGAAAAGGAATAGGAGACTATCATGAATAGAGAAATAAGAGATAAGTGGTGCGCTAAATTACGTGATCCCACTACTAAGCAAACAACAAATTATTTAATAAACAAATTTGGTCAATGTTGTTTGGGAGTATTGTCTGAGGTTATGGGGGTAAAGATGAATCCAGAACATACTCGGCAATATGATTACACTGAATGGACAGAAAGTTACTCAGATGGTGACTTTAATGTGTCAGCAGAAGAACGTGCAAAAGAATTTGATGAAGAATTACCCCCGGAAGCATTTGCTAAGAGTATCGGATTAACATATGAAAATATGATGACTCTTTCTCGTATGAATGATGGAAGGGAAAATCCTCGCACTGTAGAAGGAGAACGTAAAACTTTTCCTGAAATAGCTGATTATATTGAAGAAAATTACTAAAATGACTAAATTCAATATAATTGCATCAGTAACCATAGGAATAATTATGGGGGTAGCATTGTGTGTAGGTAATACACACTATAATTCGGTATCATATTCGGTATCACAAAAGGAAAATCCTCGCTGCGATATACCACAACGATTACCGCAATGGAATGAATTGGTGTTAAGATTATGGGGAAGCAATATTATACCTGACGATACATTTAAAAAGAATTTCCCCATCACAGGGGAAAGAGGTTCTAAAATATTAAAAGCACAGGGATACGAAGATCTAAATCAATTAACTAACTGTCTCATTAAGAACTTTAAAATAAGGAAGAAATAAATGGTACATATACCAACCCTGCAAAATGTCTTTTACATGGACATTCGATTTTCAGATATGGATTCACAAGGGCATGTGCATCATGAGGCTATGGTGGGCTGGATAGCACACACGAGAGTGAGTTATATAAATGGAGTTATAGATGCGATAAGAGTAAAAAATATTGACTACACTCTTGTCAATTTACAAATAGATTTTCAGAAGCAAATTACTTTCCCTGGAGAAGCACGTTTAGAGGTATATGTCAAAAGAATGGGAAGTAAAAGTTTATCTCTCAATTACATGTTATCAAAAGATAAAAAGAAATTCGCACAGGCAACAAGTGTGTCTGTATTCTTCGATACAAACACGAACAAGACCATACCAATCCCCGATTTAATGCGAAAAGTACTTGCATTAGAGATAGTTTAATGCTATAATATAGATAATGAGAGAAGAAATTACGAGGGGGGGTGGGGAAATTGCAATTAAATATTGGGAAAGTCTAGACATATATCTGGTATTTAACCCCACCCTTCGCTCATGAAATCAAAGAAGAACCCCGTAGCGAAAGCTCTACGGAAACCCAAGTTCCGCCAACGTGTAGTGCGGGATAAAACAAAGTACGATAGAAAAAAGGAAAAGGAACATGTTCGGTCAAGAAGCTATGGAACACAAATCACTGACGACTGACCCCTATGAAGGGACAGTATTTGAAAGACTTTCAATTCCTAAAGAAGCAAACTTCCCAGTATATACCGTACCGGCACAAGAGATAGTAAGGGAAGATGAGTTTACTGTTGGTAAAAACTGTTTTGCTATTATACGTGAGCCACAAAGTTTTGAAGATGGAGTGCCTCACGTATTTAAATTCGCTTCCAACAGATATAAACCATTGCTTAATCAAGACATCATGTATGTCATTAGGCAAGCCATAATTGAATTGGAAGTAGACGCAAGGGAGATGAGGGTACAACACTTTTTCTCTAATGATTATTCCCGTTGGCAATGTAATATCACTTTTCCCAAAATAACTATTGAACCAAAGGTAGGGGATATAATCAAATACGGTCTTCAAATCAATAACAGTTATGACCTTACCTGGATGTACGAACAGTTTTTACGTGCATTTAGATTGTGGTGCCTAAACGGTTGCACGACTAGTGAGTCAGCAGGGAATGGCACACACCGCAAACACACTACAAATATTTCCGTGGAGGGAGAAGGTCAAAAGATTGCTAATGGCTTGGAAGCATTCTTTGAATCGGAAGGGGAATACCAAAGATGGATGAATATCCATCTAACACATACAATGGTAGTGGAATTATTCAAAATGACACTGGCAAAATATACTGTGGGGGGACAGGTCAAAACAAACAAAAAAGTCTTAGATAGTCTAATGGTTGACTGGACACGTCAAGCAGGAAACACTATGTGGCAAGCTTACAACGTTGCTACTGCATGGGCCTCACACTCGCAAGCACAACGTGGGGGATGGACCCCAAATACAAGACGCAACAGGCATGAGAAAGTGTCTACCATGCTTAACTCCAACATTTGGAAAGAATTTGAACATGTCAGTGTATAATCATGAAGATCTATATCTACAATACTACGAAGAGATAATGGAGGAATTTCCTAATCTCTCTGAGAAGACAGCATGTGAATTAGCAAGAGCTAAAGTCATGAATTACCTTGAAGATTATGGGGATTACATGACCGATCAGGTTAGAGATAGAGAAATAGATGATGCTATAGATAGGGGAGAAGAATGTGAATAATCCTAAGATAAGGGAGAAGAATATGAGTAATCCTACTATTGGTCAATACCTTGCGCTAGAAAAGAGGGTATTACGTCTTGAGAAATTCATAACAGACAATTCAGAAAACTTAGGTGAATCTGGTATGGAAGAAATGTTAGAAAATGAAACATTAACAACTTATGTAAGAGACTATGTACAATGGAAATTCTATATATTATCTTACTCAAATTTAGAGCAAAACTAAAATGGGACGTATGAGCGATGCCGACATAGAAGTCAGATCAATTTTAGATTGGGAGATGGAGGAGAATGGAATTGAGACAGAATACGAAAAACAAAATTACATACAACAGAATTACGAGCGAGTTGGGAGAGAAGTTTTACGACGACTCGCCACTGCAGCTAGAATGGTACAATGATGTTGAAATTATTCTACAAGATTTAGCCTATGGATATATTGATTCAATAGAATGCATACATAAATTGAATCGCCTTGGGTTTTCAATTGGAGATATAGCAAGGAATATTATAGGAGATGTTGAACAAGCAAGACGCGAAACAATTACTAAACGGGATGCCTACATGGAGGGGGAACTGTCCTGATTGTGGGGGGAGGAACACCCTTAGTATTTCCAATGAGTTAGGTGAATTAAAGTGGTTCTGCTTTAAGGCTCACTGTACCACAAAAGGACGTAGTATGATAAAAAGATCTGTTGATGAAATCCTAACATCTATAGTGGGCTTACCTCCAACTCAATTAACTACATTTGAGTTACCATTGCATTTTACTGCAGTAGAAAGTAATAGTACTGCTACACGAGCATCCATGTATCTTAGGAAAATAAACATGGAGCAGTTTGTTCAGATAAAATATGATCCTAAACTAAATAGATTAGTATATTTGATAACAAGGGGTAAACGAGTAATTGATGCCATTGGAAAGTCTTTAGATGGGACATTGCCCAAATGGTGGAAGTATGGTAAAAGTGGCCGTTCATTCATAGTAAAGGTAGGGGAGCATAATCATGAGGGAGAATGTGTTATTGTAGAAGATATACCCAGTGCATGTATAGTGGGAGCAGCAGGGTATTCGAGCATGGCCCTTTTAGGTACAAATTTAACTGACCTTGACGTACTCGACCTGATGGTGTATAATAGTATAACAGTAGCATTAGATCCAGATGCACATTCTAAGGGGATAGCTATGGCTGATCGCTTGAGCGCATACACTGACGCCCGCGCAGTGCTAATCCCTGATGACTTAAAGTATTTTACACCTGATGAAGTAAGGAGAATACTTAACCACAAAACAAAGGAGAACAGAAATGAAATGCCAATACACACATAAATTTGTTGTCGATAAATATGGTAGGCCAGGAGGCTTTTATAGTTTGGCCGACCTGCCCATCGCTGGACACAAAGAACTTACACGAGATGGTACTATAATTGCAAGCGACTCAACACAAGAATTATTTGAAGTTGAAGATGAAGAGAAAGGATGGGTATTTACAGTGCCGTGGGATAAAGTAACGCCAAATTTCCCAATGGAAGAATAACTAATGGATAACATGGAATTACGCTTATTGCGCTCTCTTATAAATAGGGAGGTTTATCTAGATTGCATAGATATCTTCAAACCAGCATCCTTCTCTGAAGATTTAGAGGGAATAGCCGAAACAATACAAGAGGTACATACCGAATTTAGTTCCGGCGTGGATCTTGATATTGTGCATGAGTACATGATTACAAAAAAAGTATCTACCACTGCTAAGAAAATGTTAATGGTAGAATTAATTAATAATATTAGGCAAGTAAAACCGGTAGAAATAGAAGTAGCAAGAAAATTTATATTTAACTTAGCAAAGAAAAGCCTAAGAATAGAGGCTCTTAATGCTTTAGCTCGTACAATAGAGCAAAATGAGGAAAGTCATGGACACGTCATTACCTTACTATCCACTTTACCAGAAGAAGAGCAAAATGATGGAGAAATTGTCTCCCCAAAGCTTGAAGACTTACATGAATTTTTTGCGGCTACAAACAGATATCCATTCAATGTCCCAATCTTGCAGAAGAGAGTTGGTGGAATGTCTAGAGGAAACCTCGCCATTATCTTTGGCAGACCGGAAATTGGTAAATCTTCTTTTGTCGCTAGCTTAGTCGCTGGATATATGAAATCCGGTATTACGACGGAATATTATGCAAACGAAGAGCCCGGAATGAAGATCATGCTTAATATTCGTAGAGCATGTACGGGAGAAGACGATGCCGCTATTGTATCAGCTATAAATAACAAAAAAGATCCTACTAAATGGACTGAATACACACCATACCTTACTGTAAGGCAGATAGGAGCAATGCCGATTGAAACTATACAATCTCGTGCACTAAAGAGTAAACCTGATGTTATAGTCCTAGATCAAGCTGATAAACTACATCTTGGTAAAAAGTATGATGCAGGGCATGAGAGATTAAGAGCTTTATATCAAAAAACCAGGGAGATTGCCAAATCATGCGATTGTCTTGTTATTAATATTTCACAAGCATCGGTAGATGCAGAGAATAAGGGGGTGTTACCTTATTCAATGCTCGATGGGAGTAAAACAGGCAAGGCAGGTGAAGCTGATCTTATATTAGGAATAGGTAAGTGGGGACAAATTCACCCTGAACCAGAACATGAAGATCCAAAAGCACAATTACTATATGCTACTATAAGTAAAAACAAGATTAACGGCTGGCATGGCAAAGAAGCAATGCTATTTAACGCACACACCAATCAGTGGAGTAGTTACGATGACACTATCAGTAGACAAGTTACTTGAAGAAGAGAGAGCAGATAACAAATGTTGCAAACATACTATTAAGGTATTACGTGAAGAGAACGAGAAACTTAGAATGGACTTAGCGGAAGCTCTCGATATTGGTAGAAGTGCCACCAAACTAACACAAGATCTCATCGACAAGGTACGAGATGTTAACAGTAATTGACATAGAAACCACAACCAATGGGCCAGATAGATCACCCAGTCCATACAACAATAGGAACTATCTAGTAAGTGTTGGGTGGAGCAATGATGATGGTGATGAGTATATATGTATACGGCACAATGATGTTAGAAGTAGTCCAACCGGAGCACATCCAAAGATACTTCAAAGTGTCTTAGACAAAACAACACTTCTCGTAGGACATAACATTAAATTCGATCTCTCATGGCTTCTTGAATGTGGATGGGTATATAATGGTGATATATATGACACAATGATCTATGAGTATGTTAAAGCAGGTGGGCTTAAGACAGTTAAATTTGGGCTAGATGAAAGTTGCAGACGCTATGGGATAAATGGTAAGACAGATGAGATAAAAGAGTATTTTGATATGGAGATAGGCTTTGAATCTATACCGTGGAAATTAGTAGAGAAATACGGTAGGAACGATGTCAACATAACCAAACAACTATATGAAGCACAGCAAAATGATAGCTAGATTATGAATTTAGAATGTATACGATGCTGTATGTATATGGAAGTTGATGGGCGCAAAGGTGCAAAACTTTGGGGTTGGTTAGAATACGCCAATGGTTGGTGCTGCCGCTACTGTAAAGCAGAACCGCCGATGAGGTGGATTGATGTAGACAAACATCCGGCAAGGGCTTTCCGTAATGAACCACTCCCCAAAAAGATAAGGCACAAGGCGAGGATACATGAAAAAAACAGTTGACTTGATGAACGAATTCTGCTATGTTCTTACACAGATGGAGCGTAGCGGGATTGCCATTGACATCGAAGTGTTGGAGAAATTACAAGAAGAATATAGCAAGGAAAAAGCCGAGCTTTCAGAGAAGCTATATGAGCTTGCTAGAGAATCATTGGGGGACACACCTTTTAAGTTGACAAGTCCCGATGATTTAAGTATGATTATTTTTTCTCGCAAACCTCTTAACAAAAGAGTATGGGCGGATAAATTTAATCTAGGCTCCGAATTTATCAACGGATCGGTTAGACCCAAACGACCACTAAACATATCATCTAAAAAATTAGGGGAAGCAATTAAATCTAGATCTTATGTAATTCAGAAAACAAAAGCTAATCAATGTCTAACTTGTCACGGCACTGGAAAAGTATCCAGAAAGTTAAAGAGTGGAGGGTGGGGTAAACCAAGACATAACTGCAATATGTGCGGGGGATGTGGAATAATTTACACACCTACGGGAGAAGTTGCTGGATTTAAACAAGTACCTTCAACAGTACATGATTTGGCTGCACACGGATATAAATGTGGTAAAAATATACTTATACGATTAGCAGGAAAGGCAAAAAATAAGGATGCCAAAACCTTCCTTACGAAAATGGTACGACTTAACGCCGTCACCAGTTACCTTGACACTTACATCGCCGGGATCAGATCGCATGTCGGAAGAGATGGAATCCTACATACTCAGTTTATGCAATGCGTTACGGCAACAGGGAGGTTATCAAGCCGCGCTCCGAATTTCCATAATCAACCAAGGGGAGGGACATTTCCGATTAGAAAGGTCGTTGTTAGTAGATGGAAAAAAGGAACGATCACGGAAGGAGACTACGCCCAATTAGAATTCAGGGTAGCAGCGGCTCTAGCAAAGTGTAATCAAGCTAAAGCTGATATACTTGATGGAGTAGACGTTCATCAAAGGACAGCCGATATCCTCACTAAAATGGGACAGAAAACTACCCGGCAAGATGCTAAGGAACACACCTTTAAACCACTTTATGGGGGGACCACTGGATCTAAAGCTGAACAAGCTTATTACAAATGGTTTTCCAAGCGATATACCGGAATAGCCAGTTGGCATAATAAGATATTAGATCAAGCAGTAGTATATAAAAGACTTGTGTTACCATCGGAAAGAATATATAAATTTCCGTGGTGCAATCGCAGTGCCACAGGAGGGATTAGCGGGGCTACTAAGATAAAGAACTATCCTGTTCAAGGCTTCGCCACAGCCGATATCGTACCAATAGCTTGTACAAAGTTGTACCACTTAATGAAAGAATATGGGCTCAGATCCTTGCTTATCAATGAAGTCCACGATAGTATAATCGTAGACACATGTCCAGGCGAAGAGGATAAAGTTAAGGATTGTATAGCTGACGCTATGTTGGGGGTTATAGATGGATTGGATCATAAGTTTAATTTTACTTTTAATATACCTCTTGTAATAGAAATCAAGCGGGGAAAGAATTGGCTAGAAATGGAAAAGATATTTAAGGGTTGACAAGTTCGTAAAAATGTGCATAATGCACAAACCAGCCCTGACCGGGGTTGGATCACTACTAACCACTAGAGGAAACAAATGGCTAGAAAACAAGAAGTCGCACTAGTAGATAATACTGAGAAAGCTGCACTCGCAATATTAGCGGGTGTTCAACCGGGGGCCAGCGACCTTGCTGTGCTTCGGGTAAACAACAGGGACATGGATAAAGATGGCCTTGAATATCCTGTAGGAGTATTCTCTCTGTATGATGGAGAGGATACAATATACGGGGAACTAACTCACTGTAAAATTCTCTCCAGCGGATATCAAGTGCGGGAGTGGAATGATGCAGAGAAAAGATACGCTTCGGAGACTATATTCTTCTTCAATGGTGGGGAAGCCAATGTCGAAGATACTTCCGGGGGTATGCGTTGTGGTAAAATGTTCAGCCGTGACGTAAGAGAGCTAGATGAAGTCAACGATGCTGCTCTTATTGCAGCACAAAAACCTAAAAAGTTCTATCGTGTAATTTGGGGAGTTGCCTCAATTAAGGGGATTTACCAAGATGGAACTAAAAAAGAGGGGCAAAACATACCCTTTATAATGCGTTGTACTGGGAATGCTTTTATGCCTCTATGCGATCACTTGGAAGCACTGAAAGGAGAGATTCTTGAAGTAGAAACAGACTGGGTGATTGAAAAAATGGCAGGAGCAAACGGTTCCTTCTATGTTGCCAAACCATCCAGGGGGAAGGATTCCCCACTCACGGTTGATGAGAGGAGAACACTATATGGTCTTGTCGAAGACCGTGATTCTTGGAATGAAGATGTCATGTCCAAGTGGCGTAAAAAAAATGGGCTAAATGTTTCAAAGATGCAGACCGTAGAAGATGTTGGTGCGGTAGTCATTAATGATATTGTCCCAGATGATGAAATACCCTTTTAAAGGGTAACTTGATGGGGGTCTACTGGCATATGCAGGAATTACATTGCCTGTCTAGAAGTCCATACCCCCATCATTTTTAGGAGTATAACGCATGACGTTACAAGAACAGATAGATCTTTACCTCTCCAAATGTTTAGATGGAGAAGGAAAAATGAGTGAAGAGATACTTGATCGTTTTGCAGAACGATGCAAGGAAACTATGCGTCTTCAATTCAATGAAAGTCTAAAAGATTTTAAAGTTAGTATGTCTTCAGTTGGCAAACCACTATGTCAACAGCAAATGGCTAAGAAAGAAGAGAAACGTGAAAGACCTAAACCATCTCTTAAGATGAAAATGGCATATGGATATCTAGTAGAAAATTTAGTAATGGCTGTATTGGAAGCGGCAGACATCAATATAGAAAGTGTTCAAGAGAAAGTTAAATACAAACTTAATGGAACCACCATTGAAGGAACACTTGATGTTGTTATTGATGGTAAGGTATATGACATAAAATCAACCAGCACATATGCCTATAAATGGAAGTTTTCAAAAGAAGATGGTTTTAAACGTATGCTGGCAGATGATCCTTTTGGGTATATCCCCCAAGGTTATCTATATGGGGCAGGAGCAGGAAAACCCTTTGGGGGTTGGATTGCCATGAATAAGGAAACGGGGGGTATAACTGTATGTGAAACTCCTCGTAATGGAAAAGAGTTTAGAGAAGCCGCTATTGCGAATGCTGAAAAAAATGCTCGTGCATTAGAAAACGACGAGCCATTTAAACGGTGCTTCAAGCCAGCCCCAGAACTATATCGTAAGAAACATACTGGAGATTACGTACTACATGTTAATTGTAGTTATTGTCAGTATAAACAGCCTTGCTGGGGAGATCGGATAACCTTCCGTAAAAGCAAGAAAGCTTCCAGTCACAAATGGTTCTTTGGAGGTTAATGTGAATGAGAACATCATCCGCGAAAGCGAAGGGAAGGAGGCTGCAAGACTGGATGCGAAGGCAACTAGTAAACAGGCTAGATCTAAAACCAGAAACAGACATGATAAGAACAGCAGTGATGGGAGAGTCAGGCGCAGACGTTCAACTGCTGGGAGATCTCAAGATGAGGTTTCCATACACGATAGAGTGCAAGAATCAAGAGAAGTTGAAGGGTATATACGATGTACTAGCCCAAGCGGAAAGACACTCTACGTATCTACAACCACTGGCAGTTCTAAAAATGAATCGTAAAAAACCTATAGTAGTGTTAGATGCAGAGCACTTCTTGGAGGTATATTTTGGACGAAATTAGAGGAGATATGAGGTTAAGGGATCTTGTATCTGGTGGTGGAGCATTAATAGTTTTAGAAGAATTCCATGATGGGATATCTATACGCTTATACGGAAATCCTGCCAGCAATTCAGGATATACAGCAAGAATAATGGCTAAATTATTTATAAGTCATGCTGAAAATGATGATAGTATGATGTTAGCTACAATGAAAACGGAGGGTAATGCCTAATGCCAAATATATTAGTACTGGATATTGAGACAGCACCCAACCTAGCCTACGTATGGAAGTTCTGGCAAGAAAATATATCTGCAAAACAAGTGATAAAAGCTTGTACAATTCTATGTTGGTCGGCTAAATGGTTGGGGGAAAATAAAGTATTTTATAATGACGGAAGAAGTGATAAAAGTAAAATTCCCACTGCAAAACATGAAATAAGACTACTCACAAAATTATTACCCCTATTAGAAAAGGCAGATATGGTAGTTGGGCATAATTTGTCCAGGTTTGACATGCCTAAAATTAGAGGGAGATGTCTCGTATATAATTTACCAATCCCTTCTCCATATAAAGAAATAGACACGTACAAAATTGCTGTAAGAGAGTTTGGTTTTGAAAGTAACTCTTTGGAATATTTATCGTCCATTCTTCTTGGTGAACAGAAAAGTAATCACAAGAAATTCCCTGGATTTGAGTTGTGGTCTAGATGCATGTCGGGAGATCCTGATGCATGGGTGGAAATGAAAGAGTATAATATTATTGACATCAAAGTAACAGAAGAGTTATACTTAAAGATACGTGCATATTCTACCAGCCATCCAAACGTAGGAGTATATTGCGAGAACATTGAAGTAACGTGTCCCAAATGTGCTTCTACAAATAGTAACAAACGAGGATATGCTTATACTACTACAGGAAAGTACCAGCGGTATCACTGCAACGATTGCGGTGGTTGGCACAGATCACGGTTTACAGAGTATCCCAGATCTAGGAAAGACGGGTTGACCGTCAATACGGTAAGCTGATGGGCGCATTACTTTGCTACCTAGCAGTGGTAATACTAATAGGAGTATTGTTTCTATGAACTACGATGACTATTCACAATTGGTAAAAGATCAAGAGGTAGCACGAAAGGAAATAAAAGGAGAGAAGGTAAACCACCCTTCACACTATACAAGTCACGGTTCAGGTGTAGAGTGTATACAAATAACAGAGCACATGAACTTCTGTCTTGGTAATGCGGTAAAATACATTTGGAGAGCCAGTATGAAAGGAAAGCATAAGGAGGATCTTGAGAAAGCAATATGGTACATACGCAGAGAACTGGAAAGGATAGAATAATGACATATGAAGAATACTATTGGGAACAATCAGGAGAGAAAAGATTTCGATTGAATGAACTAACTATATGGGCTGTTAACAAACTATGCGATACTGAAACTAATATAACCGGCTCAAAGGCTTTTCTAAGAGGTAGACTAGACAAGTTGATAAAAGATATAAAGTATGAGGGGTGGAGAAGAGCTTCTGCAAGAATGAGAAAGGCAGTTGACAGATGGATAGTAACTCACTCCCAAGAGGAGCACTATGAAAAAAATATCTAGAACTAAATCATTCCTATTGAAAGCTCTTAGAGTTAAGCATGATAAACTAGTAACCAGAGATAACTTCGATGCTCATGAACTACTAGAATGGGCTATGTTCTTTGCAGCAGAGGCAGGTTATGAGGAGGGAATACAATGGTATGAGGAAAAGGTGTACCCTGTATGTAACAACTCCTATCAGGAGGGTACATTAGTACCTGCAAACCCTTATAGATCGGGGGCTAAAATCACCAAAAATGCCTATCGACCACTATAGGAGATGGAGTAATATAGATGGATAAATGGACTAGCATGACTAATCCGATGTTCCGTAGTAAATTCAGCGAGGACATCTTCAATCAAAAGTATCGACACGACGGGTGTGAGACATGGGAAAGATTATGCTCTACTCTTGTAGAAGACGTAATGGGGAACAAAGCAACAAAAGATGAAAAAGATCAATTGATCGAATACATGGTTGATTTGAAGTTTATCCCAGGTGGAAGGTATTTATATTATGCAGGAAGAGAACATAAATTCTTCAACAACTGCTTCTTACTTAAAGCTGAAGAGGACACTAGAGAAGATTGGGCGGAACTATCTAAAAAAGTTGAATTGTGTCTTTCGACTGGTGGCGGCATTGGTGTTGATTATTCCATATACCGTCCTCGCGGTAGTCTTCTCCGTGGTACTGGCGGCATTGCCTCAGGTCCAATTCCAAAAATGCAAATGGTTAATGACCAAGGTAGGGGAGTTATCCAGGGCGGCTCTAGACGAAGCGCCTTGTATGCGTCACTTAATTGGCAACACGAGGACATCCCAAAATTCTTAACAGCAAAAAACTGGTATGACAAAAAAGTAGCAGGTACTAATAAATCACTGGGAGATCTTAGAGAAGCTGACTTTAATTTTCCAGTACCACTAGATCACACCAATATATCAGTAAACTACGACACAAAATGGGTAGAAAATTATTGGGATTCTAATGACGTAGGGGATATATTTAGGAAGAATATAAAACAAGCTCTTTCTACAGGAGAGCCTGGATTTAGCTTTACAAAATGGGTAGAAAATTATTGGGATTCTAATGACGTAGGGGGTATATTTAGGAAGAATATAAAACAAGCTCTTTCTACAGGAGAGCCTGGATTTAGCTTTAACTTTTGGAAAAAAGAAGAAGAGACACTAAGAAACGCATGTACTGAAGTAACATCTATAGACGACTCAGACGTATGCAATTTGGGCTCAATTAATATAGGAAGGATTGATTCTCTTAAGGAGTTCAAATCAATTGTAGAACTAGCTATTATGTTTTTGCTTTGTGGAACTCTTGTTGCAAAACTACCATATGAAAAGGTTGCTGATGTACGTGAAAAAAACAGACGACTTGGTTTGGGACTTATGGGTATACACGAATGGCTCATTAAAAGGGGAAAGAAATATGAAGTAACAGGCGAACTTCACAGGTGGCTTTCAATTTATAAAGGTGTATCGGATAGTACTTCATCAAAGTATGCAGACTTACTTAGCGTTTCACACCCTGTTGCCAACCGTGCTATAGCTCCAACTGGATCAATTGGGATACTCGGGGGTACAACCACAGGAATAGAACCACTATTTTCTGTTGCTTACAAGAGGAGGTATCTAAAGGGAACAGAGTGGCATTATCAATATGTAGTAGATGGGGTGGCGCAAGAGATGCTTCAGAATTACGGTGTCAATCCTAACGACTTAGATACATCCATGTCTTTAGTAGCAGATCCAAAAAGAAGATTAAATTTCCAAGCTGATGTACAGGATTATGTTGACATGGCTATATCTTCTACAATAAACCTTCCTAAATGGGGTACGATAAATAATACGGAAGATAACGTGGATGACTTTACTAAACTTCTTGCTAGTTATGCTCATCGTCTACGAGGATTTACCTGCTATCCTGATGGTTGCCGGGGGGGACAGCCCCTTGTAGCCGTAGATTATAAAGAAGCAGTAAAGAAATTGGGAAAAGAATTTGAGGAGCATATTGAAATAACAGATGTATGCGATATCAAATCGGGGGAGAGTTGTGGTTCATAAAAAAAAGGAGGCACACGGTTGTGTGACCTCCCTATCTTTAGAGTGGGATCAGCTAGGACGATTAGTTTACAAGAGAGCTAGAGTTAATGTTGATAGCCTAAAGACTTTATTGGAAAATCATTATCCTGAATGGGAACAACTACAAAAGACGATAGATACCATACGGTGGATAGATGATGCATTAAATGAGTTAACTTTAGAATTGGCTGAAAGGGCAGAAGATGAGGGTATACGTGTACAAGAATGGAATGTGCGACCCGAAAGCGAAATTGGGGATAATAAAGACATTTCAGAAAGCAAAGGAAGTTGATGATTATCTAAATTTACTTTGTATTAGCATGACCTCTATAGCACATAAGCAATATAGAGTATTTATAGCTGATGATGATGTTGAACAATCTTCAATAGATCACTATGTAATTATGGAAGATAATTATGAATTTGATATGGTAAAAAGGAAATTTAAGGAAGTAGATACAAAAGAAATAGCTATAGCTAATGATGCTAAATTAGCACAAAGAGAGAAGATTATTAGGCCAAGAGTTCAGATGGTAAGAGAATAAAACCAATGGGGTGGTCAGGGAATTAACCCTTGACCACCCCTTTTATTTCTTATGTATACCTACGAACAAGCTAACAGTTTGACATAGTATCCTACAACAAAGCCTATTCCTAAGAAGACTCCTGCTGCAACCGGCTTATTGCTGATAACAAACGTAACGCTCGATTTAATTTTCTCCCAAAGCATAGTAATCTCCTATATTCTTTTTCTAAGGGCTCGATCTCCAAACCACCACAAAACTGCCGATGAAGTTAAATAAAGTATTGAAGCTTCAATAGTAGCACGACCTTCAATGGGGGAGGAGAAGTAAATTATTCCCACTAAAACAATAAGACTGAAAGTAAGAACAGGACGCACAAGACGAAGCAAGTCAATGACCCAGAGAGAATTTGTACCAACCATACTGTCGTGGCTGTAGGATGCCATACGGGAATCAGCATCGACCTTAGATTGGGCAACTGCCATCTCTCTTTTGTTTTCATCTGCGCTGATTTTATTCTGTAATTCAAGCAAATCAAGGGCTCGTTCATGCTTATTATCAGCTTTCTTTTCTTCAACCCAATAGTCAAGAAAAGAAAACGCCTTTCCGATAATTGAACCTACGATTCCAGTAACTCCACCAGTTAAAGATGTTGCTAGTAAATCAAGCATCATACAGAATTA
>Ga0208315_1000965_pt1 | contig 16618 bp, 28 predicted proteins | sample MalvireepMed_215_FD_184239 | JGI IMG/M metagenome (GOLD analysis project Ga0208315, IMG submission 184239) | Marine viral communities from the Global Malaspina Expedition - Malaspina viral metaG DeepMed_215 (SPAdes) (version 2) | ecosystem: Environmental > Aquatic > Marine > Oceanic | place... | reverse complement strand
CATCTTCTTTAAATTGTTCGGCTTTATAATCACCGTTAGCAATTTCCTCAAGATAGTCTAAAGGCTCTTGATCCGAGCCAATAAATGCCTCAATCATTTCTTTAGTAACTTTCATATTTACCCCCTAAATTTTATGATAATACGCTATACCTAAAGTTTCTAATGTTTTAGTTTGTTTTTCACTAATTAAACACCTATCACTTATTCCGACTAACCTATCACCATCCCAATAATGTTTTTCTTCCTCAAGAGCTTCATTATCTAAACAATAAAAATTTTTTATAATTTGTTCATCTTTACAATTTTGATTGTAAATACCGAAAGTTTCATACTCATTTTGTCCATCTTGAACATGAAATGTTATTAATTCTCTATTATCCATATTTACCCCCTATATAAAATATACTGTTAAAATGTCCGCTAGGTAATGCAACAACCCTGAAAAATAGACTATTGCAAATATAGCGAATATTAAGGTATTAATTGTGTTATTCATTGTTTAACTCCCTAACATCTTCAACAGTTACTTCGATACTTCGTACTTCAGCATCTTCATAACTCCAACCATTATCATTCAGCTTTTTTTCTGCTTCTCCTTCTGAATTGGCTTCAATATCTAATTCTATTGATTGTAATTCAGCTAAAGTTATTCTATATGTTTTCATTATTCCTCGCTTTCTTCTTTTTTATAGTTAATCATTGTTTCCTCGTAAGTATCGGCTATATTAACCACAGAGTTAATGAACTCCCTTTGGTTTATGAAATCACCTCGCCAATCTTTTGTTAGTTTAATTACTTGTATCATATAAGGGCTAAAGTATCTTTTCATTGTTCCTCGCTTTCTTATTAAATTGCTCTTCATAAAAATCATTCATCATGTAACATTTGGCTTCTAAGGCTTTCCAAACCATGAAATTTTTAAATGATGAATTATCAACAACTGTATAAGCATCAAATTTTCTTGATAAGAATTTTAAAGCATATAAACCACAGCTTTCACCCACTTCATTTAATATATCCCATATTTCGTATTGGTGTTCATCATAAAATTGTTCAGAACTAATGACATTATCATAAAACTTTATGTTGTTATGGCAAAAAAATTTAGGCTCATCTTTACGTTGTTTCGATTTTTCATATTTCACAATAAATTTTGCAAGTTCACTCATTGTTTTTTCCTCCTATTTAAGATTCTACATAAATGAAGATAGAACTTATATTTTAATAAAAATGCTTTCATAAGTACCACTCATCGAGAATAAAAACCAATACTCCAAAAGCAATCACAAAATAAAAGGTTCGTTCATCTTCATATATTTTTATAAGCAGCTTCTTAATTTTACTCATAACTGTTTTCTTTCTTCTTTTTCACAAAATTTCATAAATCCTTTTGTGTCTTTTAATGCGTCTTTAATTAGATTTTCTGCTGCATGTTTGCAAGGAGCAGCGAACATTGCCTCAACCATTGTTGCGTATAACCTAGCATAAAGATACTGAGGAACGCTTATATTCTTAAATTTTTTATGAATTTGTTGCTTTTCTTTTTCTAAATTTAAAAAGATAACATTTTCAGTTTCTTCATAGTTTGTTTTTTTACTCATATATTTAACCTCTCTTTATTAAAATGCTTGTATTATTATTGAGTCTAAACCTTCAACTTCAATTACTGTTGTATGATCTCTCAATTCGTCAATAGTTTCAATTTCAAGATTGTCATATTCTTTTAAACATTCTTTTAAATTGTTATACTCGTCAAAGTCGCACCGGATTGCTATTGGATCAAATTCCATATCAGGATCAGATTCTTCCAAAAAGTTAAATAAAGCTTTTGCTCCATCATAACTATAATATTTTGCCATTTCATCACAAAATTTAGACTCGTATATTGTATCTTTCATATTTAATCTCCTTTGTTTGATACCTACTTAATTGTCTGTATCTCATTCCCCCAGACATCTGAGGGAATAAGTTAAAGACTAAAAACAATATTCTTAACTAGATCAAATTGATTAGTACAAAAATACTCTTCGGGATATTTTGTGCATTGTTCTTCTTCATCATAAACCATTACACAAAATCTAAATTCCGCACCTTCTCTTAATGGACTATCTTTCTCATAATGATGGATATATATTTGCCATCCGTTAAAATACCATGACGGAGCAAGATCATTTTTATATGAAACATTTTCCCATTCTTTAGGAATAGTCAAATCCTTTGTATATTCTTCAGACCATTCTAAATTCTGTTGAAGTGTTTTATCTGCTATATTCATAATTAACCTCCTTTCTTTGAATTAATTCATCTTAATACTATTCATTATACATTTACAACATAAAATATATTAAATTGTGGGATAAAAGATATTATGTTCACCCTTTGTTCTACATTCAGTTAGATAGTGGCAGATTTCCGCCACAAACTAACTAAATACTATTGAAAACCCTCTTTACTCTCTCCTAACTGTAATAAGAGATAATAAGAATAAGAATAGATTATTTAATATTATGTGATGATAATTGCCTGGATTTATATTATTTGTCTTAACATTTATAAAAACATAAAAACAAATATACTTGCCTTATTAATGACATAATTCATTACAAATAATGACCAATTAACTAGAGCTTTACATAATGTATATTATACGAATAAAGAATGGCTCTAATTAGCCATTAATTAATGGTTATAAATGATGTTGCATTATAGCAACATAATAAGATGACGGGTTTTGATGAAGGGTACACCATCATCCGGGCATCGGGGGGTTATGTTAATGTTATAACTCATCCAATCAGACAATCAAAATAAGGGGTTATTTACAAACCTATACAAATCAGCTTATAAGCATTAATGAAGCTCCCAAATAAACGCTACAACATAATTTACGCAGATCCAGCGTGGACTTTTAAAACGTGGTCTGGTAAAGGCAAAGAAAAGTCTGCTGAAAATCACTATGTTTGCATGACGGTTAAAGATATTTATAGTCTACCCGTGAAAAATATTTCTAAAACTGAGTGTGTATTGTTTTTATGGGTTACTTACCCAATGCTTGAAGAAGGTTTAAAAACCATAAACCAATGGGGTTTTAAGTATAAGACTTGTGCTTTCAGTTGGGTTAAAAAGAACAAAAAGTCAAATACATGGTTCTGGGGTTTAGGATATTACTAGGGCAAATAATGAAATATGCCTATTAGCAACTAAAGGCAAACCCAAGAGAGTATCTAAAAGCGTTCATCAGATTGTTGATGATCGTATTAGGGAACATTCTCGTAAACCTGACTGTGTAAGAGATCGAATTGTTGAATTGTGTGGTGATTTACCTCGCATAGAGTTATTTGCTAGACAGAAAACACCTGGCTGGGATAGTTGGGGTAACGAAGTATAATGGAATTAACATTAAAATTTAGTGTAGCACCTGCAGTACTGTTTCTTGAGTCACAATTACCCATACAGGCGGTAAAAGACTTAAACAGATACCTAGATGCCAAACACAACAAGAACGCTGAATCTTTTGCAGATAAGCTCGTAGGGCAAATATCGCATGGAGAGCAGCTTAAAATGGATCCAAAGGATAAATTGGTCGTACCATTTATGAAGATTGTGGCACAAATGTCACAGGAGTACCTAAAACAGTTTACTCGTACTATCGGAGCTTCACCTATGGAACGTCAACCAGGAGTACACAGCCTTTGGTCAGTACATTCCTACGAAAGAGACTACAATCCTGTCCACGATCACGGGGTAGATACCATTATGGGGATAAGTTTCACCACGTGGACTAAGATACCCAAACAGATTAGGGATAAAAAGGAGTATAATTCCTTTAATTTAGTCAATAGTAGCGGATTATGTGACGGGTTTTTACAATTTCACTTCGGTCAGACGGGAATAAGGGGTTTAGAAGAGCTTAGACCACCATTTTCTCGTACTTATAAGCCTGAAGTGGGTAAATTATTGATGTTTCCATCGTGGTGTCAACACACCGTTTATCCTTTCGAGGGTGAGGGGGAACGCAGAACAGTAGCAGGGAACCTTAATATGTTCCCTAAAGAATAAGGAGAATTTAATGAAAAAAAGAAGAAAACCATATTAAGGAGAATTTATGGAAAAACTAAATGAATTAATGGATTGGGTAAAGAATTACCAATTATGGGAAACAAAAGACTACATTAAAGCTGGTGTGGCTGTTGTTATTGTCATCGGGATCATTGTAGCCTTAGTATAATGGCACAACGAGGAGGCAAAAGACCAGGAGCAGGTAGACCAAGAGGAGTCACCGCAGGCACTAAGCACGAAAGATTAGAAAAAATGTTGCGTAAGGGTGCTAAAACACCCCTACAATATATGTTGAACATCCTGAACGACAAAAAAACTTCCCCTGAAAAAAAGATGTGGGCTGCCGAGAAAGCTGCACCTTTTGTACACCCTAGACTATCTTCAATAGACCAAAAACTACAAGGAGACAAAGACGAGCCAGTCGAAATAGAAGTTAAATGGAAGGAATAGTTTGAAGATTGAAATACCTTACAAACCACGACCCTTACAAAAAGAACTTCATACTAAATTAAAACGCTTTAATGTTATATGTTGTCATCGTAGGTTTGGTAAAACAGTTTTTGCAATAAACCACCTTATAAAAACAGCACTTAGTAAGCCAAATATGAGATTGGCATACATTGCACCCACTTACCGACAAGGTAAGAACGTAGCTTTTGACTATTTAAAAGAATACACCCAACCTTTAATGAAATTAGGTGGGGGTAGACACGAAACCGAATTAAAAATTGACTTATGGAATGGTTCACGCATACAAATATTTGGCTCTGACAATCCAGACTCTTTAAGGGGGTTAGGATTTGATGGTGTTTGTCTTGATGAATTTGCCTTAATGTCACCTCGTACTTGGACAGAGATAGTTAGACCTGCGATCAGTGACAAATTGGGCTATGTGATTTTTATTGGTACGCCAATGGGTCATAATCAGTTCTGGGATGTTTACGACCTTGCAAAACGCAGAGGTGGTGACTGGAAAGCAGTGCTTTATAGGGCTTCAGAAACAGATGTAATAGACGCTGATGAGCTTGAAGAAGCTCGGATGACAATGCCCGAAGATCAGTACGAACAAGAGTTTGAATGTAGCTTCCAAGCTGCAGTGTCTGGTGCTTATTATGGTAAGCAGATACAAAAAGCAGAAAAAGAAAATCGACTAACAGAAGTTGATTACGATAAAAATATTGATGTAGAAACCTGGTGGGATTTAGGCATAGGTGATTCAACTGCGATATGGTTTGCACACAGAATAGGAAACGAAATTCATCTTATAGATTATTACGAAACGTCAGGAGAATCACTTGCACATTATGCAGATGTTCTTCAAGACAAAGCATATAACTACGGTAGGCACATTGCACCACACGATATAGTGGCACGAGAATTAGGAACAGGGAAGTCAAGGTTAGAAGTTGCAAGGGAACTTGGAATTAATTTTGATGTTTGTCCTAAATTAGAAATACAACACGGTATTGAGTCTGTTAGAAACACACTTGATAGATGTTGGTTTGACCGTAATCGGTGTAAACTTGGTATTGAATGTTTGCGACAATACCGTAAAGAGTATGATGATAAGATGCAGACATTTAAAAACAAACCTTTGCACGATTGGAGTTCGCATGGAGCAGATGCGTTTCGCTATGGTTGTGCAATAGATCCTGACACAAAAAGTCAGTGGAAAACAGAAATTAACGTAGATACAAGGTATATAGTTTAATATGGCAAAAGGCAAAGCATTAGTAGATTCAGAAATTGCTTCGATACTACAATCTGAAATTAGTTCATCATTAGGGTACATAGGTTCAGATGTAACAACTCAAAGACAAAAATCTTTAGAATATTATTTTGGTGAACCATTTGGTAACGAGCAAGAAGGTCGTTCACAAGTTGTTTCAACAGATGTAAGTGATGTAATTGAATCAATCCTACCCACACTACTTAGAACATTTGCAGCTAGTGATGATGTAGTTAGATGTGATCCTGTAACCGCAGAAGATGAAGAGGTTGCAAAACAAGCTAGTGATTATTTAAACTATGTTTTTAATAAAGACAACGATGGGTTTGTTGCTCTTTACACACTATTCAAAGATGCGTTAATACAAAAAAACGGTATAGCAAAAATATACTGGAACACATCTGAAAAACGAGAACAAGAAACTTACGAAAAGTTAAGTGAAGATGAATACATCATGCTTATTGATGAGGATGGTGTAGAGGTAAAAGAACATTCAGAATACGCAGACCAAGATGCCATCACTGCCAAACAAAAAATGATGGAACAAACAGATGATCCTATGTTGATGCAACAAATAGAAGATGCACCAACACCAATGTTACACGACTGTGTTATTGTACGTATCGAAACTTATGGTAAAGTTAAAATAGAAACGATACCACCTGAAGAATTTTTAATTGAACGCAGAGCAAAAAGTTTACAAGATGCAAATTTCATTGCACACCGCACTACCGCAACACGCACAGAATTAATTGAAGCAGGCTTTGATGAAGATATTGTTAATAAACTACCAAGTGATGTTGCCGATAAATACAATGAAGAAAAATTAGCTCGTCATCGTAATTTAAACTATGACTTTGATAGCAACTCTGGCGAAGCATCAACAGATGAAATTACTATTTTTGAATGTTATTCACGTATAGACGTGGAAGGCGATGGTATTGCTAAATTAAGAAAAGTTACAATGGCAGGTAAAGGTGGTTATGAAATCCTTGATAACGAATTATGCGATAGCATACCATTTATTTCCATAACACCAATTATGGTTCCACACAGATTCTTCGGTAGATCAGTTTCTGAAATGACTGAGGATTTACAGTTAATCAAATCAACTGTTATGCGTCAGATACTTGACAATATGTATCTCACTAACAATAACCGAGTGGCAATTATGGATGGTCAAGTTAATCTTGATGATCTACTCACTAACCGACCAGGTGGCGTGGTAAGAACTAAAGGTTCGCCAGGTCAAGTGATGATGCCGATGCAAACACAAACTATTAATCAACAAGCATTTCCATTACTTGAATATCTTGACACAGTAAGAGAACAACGTACAGGAATAACAAGATACTCTCAAGGAATGGATGCTGACTCTCTTAATAAAACAGCCACTGGTGTTAATGTAATATTATCCCAAGCTCAAATGAGAGTCGAGTTGATTGCACGTATCTTTGCCGAAACAGGCGTTAAAGATATGTTTACAAAGATATTTGAATTGGTGGTTAAACATCAAGACAAAGAACGTATTATAAAAATTAGAAATACATTCGTACCATTTAGACCGATGGAGTGGCGTAATCGTTGCAACATTTCAATTAATGTAGGTTTAGGTACAGGATCAAGAGATCAACAACTTGCAATCTTAAACAATATTTTACAAACTCAATTAAAAGCATTGGAGTTACAAGGCACTCCTGCTGGTCCGATGGTTAATTTGCGTAACATCTACAACACACTTTCAAAAATTGTAGAAAACGCTGGATTGAAAAATACTGGGCTATTCTTTACAGATCCAGATGTAGGTATGCAACAAATGCCTCCACCACAACCACCACAACCAACAGAATTTGAGAAAGTATCTCAATTACAGGTTCAAGGTGAGAACTACAGAAAACAAATAGATAGTGAAATCAGAATAAAAGAATTAGAAAAAGGCTATCAAGAAATGATACTGAAGTTTGAAACTAGAATTAAAGAACTTGAGCTACAATACAACACAAAAATTAACGAAGCTGAAATAAGGAGAGATGCAACACTTGCAAAAGAAGATTTAGTTCAGCAAGGCAAGATGAAGGAACAGGCACAAAAAAGTGTGGACCGACAACTTGACCAAGCACAACAAATCATGCAAAATGTAACTAATGGATCAAACAAAATTAAGTAAAGAAGTATCAAGAGGCGAAAAAGCCAAACTACTTCTTGATGAACCATTGTTCAAAGAAGCGTTTGAAATGCTCAAAACTGAGTATAAAGAAGCCTTATTACAAACCAAACATGATGAAGATGCAGTAAGAAAAGTCTTATGGCAAGCCTATCACATTACTGACAAAGTGGAAAACCACTTACGCACCGTAATGGACACAGGCAAACTCGCTGCACAACAAATCCAACAGCTTAAAAAAAATTCGACTTAAATCGAATACACCAACCCATTAGGGAGTGTAACATTTAACAAGGAGGTTGTTATGGCTGAAAGCCAATCAACTAATGTTATCGAAGCAGGAAACCTAATCAAAGGTCTTATGACTGGAGATAAGTCTGCCGATGCACCCGTAGAAGAAGCACAAGCTGAATCTACACCAGAAGAAACTCAAGAAGTGGAAACACCGATTGAAGAATCTTCACAAATAACCGATGCTCCAATCGAAGAATCATCTTACGAAGAGGGGCAAGAATTATCTGAGTCGACTGATATACAAGAAAACTCTGAGGAGCCTATTTACACTGTAACCATTGATGGTACAGACTACGAGGTGACCCAAGATGAGTTAATTCAAGGGTATCAACGAAATGCAGATTACACTCGTAAAACACAGGAACTTGCTGCTGAAAAAGCACAATCAAGTGACTTTGTTGAACGATCAAAAAAAGACGTTGAAGCGAAACTTGCTAAACTTAACAATTTAAATCAAGCCGCACAGTCTCAACTACAACAAGAGTACGCACAGATTGACTTTGAAAAACTTTACGAAGAAGATCCAGCCGAAGCTGCCAGACTAGAGCATAAAATGCGAAAGAAAAACGAACAGCTACAGCAAGTGCATAGACAAACTCAAGAGTTACAAACTCAAGAGTTTACTAAATACTTAGACGAGCAACAGAAACATTTGGCTGTTAAAGTACCAGAGATGAATCATCCTGAAAAGGGATCCCAGTTTAAAAAACAAATGAGGGATTATCTTTCATCAGTGGGCTTTAATAACCAAGAAATTGATTCTGTTTACGATCACAGATATGTTTTACTTGTAAAAGATGCGATGAATTATCGTAATCTTCAAAAAGCTAAACCAGAAATAAAAAAGAAAGCGATCAATGCTCCTAAAGTTGTAAGAGGCGGTGTATCAAAATCCAAAGGTCAACAGCAAGCGGAAGAAAGACGTCAACAACTCTCAAAACTACGTAAAACAGGCAAGGTTGCAGATGCAGCTAAACTTTTTCGTAGTTTAGTATAACAAGAAGGAGGCTGTAATGGCACAACCAACTAACTTGTATGATACGTATGACACCACTGGTATTCGAGAGGATTTAGTAGATGTAATCTATAATGTTTCTCCAGAAGATACCCCAATATTGAGTGCTATACCTCGTACAACCGCAAAATCAACAAAGCACGAATGGCAACTAGATGCACTTGCTACACCTGCAACTAACGCAGTTATTGAAGGTGACGAAGCAACTGTAGATGCTATGACTGCAACAACTAGAGCATTTAACTATTGTCAGATTTCTGACAAAGTTATCGCTGTTTCTGGCACACAAGCCGCTGTAGACGCAGCAGGTAGAGCCGATGAAATGGCTTATCAAATTGCTAAAAAATCTAAAGAACTAAAGAAAGACATGGAGTTCGATCTAATCGAGCCTAATGTTCAAGCTGTAGGTTCTGCAACTGCCGCTAGAGAGTTAGGATCTATTCCTACTTGGCTAAAAACTAACGGTGATGCAGGAACAAGTGGTACACTTTCTACTGGTTCTGGTACTGACTTACCTGGTTCAGGTACAGACAGAGATCTAACAGAAGCAATTTTGAAAACAGTTATCAAAGAAGTTTACTCATCAGGTGGAGACATGGATATGTTAGTATGTCCACCATCAGTGAAACAAACTATTTCTGGTTTCAATGCTAATACAACTCGTTTTGGTCCAGCAGACAAGAAAACTGAATTTGCTGCTATAGATGTCTATAGCTCAGATTTTGGTGATCTTAAAATTGTACCAAACAGAGTAATGGCTACTACTGACGCTAAAGATGTATTCATCATACAGCGTGATATGTTAGCCACTGCTTATTTAAGAGATTTTATGATTCAGGATCTATCAAAAACTGGTGACTCTGACAAAAAACAACTCTTATGTGAGTACACGTTGGAAGTACGAAATGAAGCCGCACACGGTATCATTTTAGATATTAACCAATAATAATAAATAGTGAGGGAGCTTCGGCTCCCTTACTTTAGAATCATTCTAAATAAGGAAAACACATGAATAAATCTCCAACAACATTTAAAGTAGGCACTACACAAACTGTAGCTGTAGGTGCATCTTCTGCCGCTTCAAGTAACGCAGTAGGTTCACAAACAAATGAAATAAGAATTGTTACAACTGTAGACGCTTATGTAGAAATGAACGCTGCATCTCCAACTGCTGCTTCTACTTCTATTATAGTACCTGCATTTACTGTAGAATATTTTAGAGTAACACCATCAACTAAGGTTGCGTTTCTAAGAGTAGGTGATACTACTGGAACAGCAAGAGTTACTGAACTTAGTCAATAATGAGACCGCCCTTTATATCAATACGAAGTCAGGATCGTTACCGCAACCGTAGGACAGATGTGCCTAATGATGCTATGTTACTAGAGGATCTAACTTACTTATTAAAAGAAGGTGGAGATAATATAATTCTTGCACAAGGAGTTGGTGTCTCTTATGAAACTGATACTCCTATAGCAAACTAATGGTTAAAAAGTGGAAAGCCCATTCTTCCCACGAAGCTATATTTAATGGCACTTCCATTGGTCGCAACCCCAAAACAAGCTCAATGAATAAAAATCAGAAACGGAATTTCAAAAAATATCGTGGTCAAGGCAAACGTAGATGACCACAGTTAAAAGTTTTGAAGAACTTTGTAAAATCTTAAAAGAGAGAGAAAAAAGTTCAGAACAAATAAAAGAAAACATCAAACAAAACAAAGAAAGAAAGAAACAAATTAAAAAGAGGATAAAACATGGCTGACAGTAAAATTAGTGAATTGACAGCATTGACATCGGCTGCTGCTGCAGACGTGCTGCCTATTGTAGATACAAGTGCAACGTCTACAAAAAAAATAACGGTAACAGATTTATTTACAGGAACTGTATTTAACGAAGATGGTGATTCAGTAGACACAAGATTTGAAGGTGATACTAAAATTAACTTATTATTTGTTGATGGTAGTGAAGATAAAGTAGGTATCAACTTTGATAGTCCTGCATTAAGACTTCATGTAGTAAATGATGAAGCATCAAGTCCACAATATGCAAGTAACCAATGTGCTGTATTTGAAGATGATAACAGACCAGGTATACAAATTGTCGGCAGTGCTAATAACATAGGTTTAATTGACTTTGGAGATAATGGAGCTGCTAACTCTGGTGGTATTCATTACAAACACGCATCAGATTCATTTGCTTTTGTTGCTGCTGGTGATGAACAAGTAAGTTTATCTAATGGTGTACTTGGACCAATTACAGATTCAGATGTAGACTTAGGTACTTCCTCTTTGTACTTTAAAGATGCATATATAGATTCAATTACTACAACTGGTGCATTAAACGGTTCATTAAAAAGATGGACAGCCAAAACTGCTAACTATACAGCAGTAGCTGGAGACAGAATACTTGCTGATACATCTGGCGGTGCATGGACATTAACACTTCCTGCCTCACCTGCAGTTGGAGATGAGATACACATATTAGATTCTACTGCATCATTTGATAATAACAACTTAACAGTTGCAAGAAACAGTTTAAAAATACAAGCCTTAACAGCAGACCTTACATTGACTACAGAAAGTACTGGTATTGGTCTTGTATATATGAGTTCAACTTATGGATGGAGAGTCTTAATAGACGCTTACGATGTAGATACAACGGAGCTATAATATGGAGGACATATATAATTCCAATCAACCTATACACATAGATAGGGGTACAAGGAAACTTGTTGTAAGAAGTCTACAGGACACCACCCCTATATTAGAAGAAAATAAATTTCTTCGTAATCATGTGCCAAATACACAAAAAGGCGATCTACAGCGTATAGCACAAATACCTGTGATTGCATTGAAACTCAAAACAAAAGAAAGATTTGGTCACTCAAACTTTTACAGACTTGATGCTGAACAACAAAATGCTCTTATTAAAGAAATGGTAAACAGTAACGAGTATATGTTTTTTAGAACAGGAGATAAGAAATTATAATGGCTTTAGATAATTATGCAAACTTAAAAACTGCTATAGCAAACTTCTTAGCAAGAGATGATCTTACTTCTGAAATAGATGACTTTATAGATTTAACGGAAGCAGACTTCAATCGTAGATTAAGAATTAGACCTATGGAAACAGTAGATGCTTCTTTTACTATTGATTCAGCTACAGAATCATTGCCTACTGGTTTTCTTAAAGTAAGAAGTTTTATTTTAACCAGTTCTGATCCTGATAGATCGTTAGTATTGATGACACCGTTCCATCAATCAGAAACTGTAGGTTCAGACACCTCTGGACAACCAAGAGGTTATTCTATTGAGGGAACAAGCTTTAGATTTAGTCCAGTTCCTGATGGAACTTACACAGCACGATTAACTTATTACAAAGCATTTGATGCAATAGATTCAACTACAACAACCAATCATATTATAACCAACTATCCTGATATTTATTTATTTGGTGCTTTATATTTTGGATCTACATTTCTAAGAGGAATGGATCCACAAACAGTTGCACAATTTAAAAGTCAGTATGAGGCTGCATTACAACAAGCAGAAATTGCTGATGATAAAGACAAATACAACGGTTCACCGCTTGTTCAAAGATCGGGAATTAATATTAACAATTTTGACAACGTAAACTAATGCAAGTACCTTTTGGAGAATGGCTACCAGACCTACCAGATCATGTAAATCCTGGCACAACAGAAGCTAAAAATGTATTTCCTGCTGCTAACAGTTATAGACCTTTTCAAGATATAACTGCTACATCAAGTAATGCTTTAACAGCGAAATGTCAAGGAGCAAAGGCTTTTAAATCTGATAGTGGTGTAGTTAGTATATTTGCTGGTGATGCAACCAAGCTCTATAAACTTACAACCAATGCTTTCGTTGATGAAAGCGGTGGCACAACATTTAGTTTCTCAGAAGATTTCCATTGGGATTTCATAAGATTTGGTGAAGTGGTAATTGCTTTTAATGGCGATGATGCTGCACAAGCATGGACATTAGATTCATCATCTGACTTTGCTGCACTAGGTGGTTCACCACCAGTATTCAGACACGCTGCTGTTGTAGGTAATTTTGTAGTAACAGGCTATCAACCTACTGCACAAAACAAAGTACAATGGTCTGCTGTTAATAGTGCGACAAGTTGGACAGCAGGTACTAACCAATCTGATTCAGAAACTTTACCTGAAGGTGGAGTTATCACAGGAGTTACTGGTGGACAGTATGGATTGATATTCCAAGAGAGTAGAATTACTCGTATGGATTATCGTGGTGGTAATGTTATATTTTCATTTAGACGTATTGAAGATAACAGAGGAGCCGTACAGGGTAAGAATGTAATACAAGTTGGTAATCTTGTTTACTTTTTATCTGAAAGATGGTTTTATGTTACTGATGGTTCTAGTGCAAAACCTATTGGTGCAAACAAAGTAGACCGTTTCTTTTACAATGATTTAAAATCAGCATTAAGGTCAAGAGTTAGAGCATCTTACGACCATGAAAACAAATTAGTGATGTGGTCTTACCCCTCTGCTACAGGAACAAACTCAGGCACACAAAATGATAAGATATTAATTTATCATATTGCTAGTCAGCGTTGGTCATTGGTTGAAATAGACCATGAAATTATTGTAGATTACCTATCACCTGGTTACACTTTAGAAGAATTAGATGACTACCCATCATCAGGCACAGATGATATAGATGCTATTACTGTTTCCCTTGATAGCCCAATATTTATGGGTGGACTTAGAACTGTTGGTGTATTTGACACTGACCATACATTAGGATCATTTGGTGGTGATACTTTAAAAGCAGAAATTGGAACTGCTGAAACAGAAATATTTCCACAAAGTAGATCTTTGGTTACTCACGTTAGACCTATTGTTGATACATCATCTGCTACAGGTTCGCTAAGTTTTAGAAACAGAGTTGCTGATACTGCATCAACAACTGCTGAGAGTGCAATGCACACCACAGGAACCATACCATTCCACAAAAGTGCAAGATATTTTAAATTCAATTTACAAGTTCCTGCATCTACCACATGGACAGATGCACAAGGAATAGACATAGAAGCAATTAAAGAAGGATATAGATAATGGCTGTTTACGATCAAAATAACTTACCAGGAACAATAATGACAGGTAGTGGTATGTATTATCCTCAAGCAAATGTGGGTGACACAATACCAAATTTTAATCAACCTTTGAATGAGTTTGCAGTAACCGACTCTACATTTTTAGATGAATTACAAGCACAAACTGGTTTACTTGGTAGTCAGATCCGTCAAGCCAATCCTCACGCTACATATACACCTACATCAGAAAGAACTATTCAAGGTTTTTCTGGTTCAGTAGCACAAAACTATTTTGATCCAGCAACTAACCAATTTATGATGCCAGGTTTAGGTCAAAGTTTACACGGTGGTACTCAATATACAGGCACTGGAACTTATACTCCTGGTGCTTTTGGTGAATATTATGGTAATCAATTACCTACAGGTGGATTAATTACTAATCCTATAACTGGCACTCCAGTAGGAGGTGGCGGTGGTCGTGATAGCGGAATAGGTGATTCTCCGTATGGTTATGAAAAATTTGGAAACACTTGGTATAAAATTAATCGTATAACTGGTGAAGTTACACAAGAAGATCCTACAGTACCTGGATTAATAGGAATGGCTATAGATATGCTGCCCGATCAAAATATTGCAAATACATTAGACCGTATCGGAAGGCAATACGGATCAGAAGTTAGAGATAAAGTTACAAGAGGATTAATAGCTCATCCTGATTTTAGAGCAAATCCTCATACTGATGTTTCATTTAGTAGTCAACCATCAGCTTTAGGATATAGTCTACACAGTGGTCAACAATATAGTGGACAAGATGCTACTACTGGTGGACAAGATGCTACTACCGGTGGTTTTGATCCGAGTACAGATGTTGGTTATGATTCAGATGGAGATGGTATAGCTGATCGAGCTGTAACATACAGAGACCGAGAAACTGGAGAAATGAAAAATGTAACTTGGGGAGAGCAAGACGAAGCTGTTGGCGAACAAGATGCAGATGCAGATCCAGATGGTAATGGTAATGGTGGAGGCCAAAATGGTGGACCAGGACCAGGTGGACCAGTAGGTGGTCCAGGACACGCTGGAGGACATCACTTCTAATGGCTAGTAAACAAAATTTAGAATATGTTTATAACTATCCTGCCTATACATGGGAAGGTATATTATTATCAACATATGAATACCAACTTGTTTCAGAAGATGTTACGAATCAATTAGTCAGATATCATAACGTAGAAAATCAGGAGGTAGCAGCATGGTTTCTAGCTTAGAATGTAAACACTGTGAACATAATTGTCACTGCGGAAATAGCGGTCAATGTGTTATTGAAGATTGCGACTGCATAAATTGCGAACACAATGCACTAGATGAATTTTGGAAAAATACGGTAGAAGATGGCACACACATACAAAAACAGTAAAGTAGATTTAACATCAACTAATGATACTGTTTTATATACAGCACCTGCAGTTACAACAAGTATTGTAAAATCTATATTAGTATCTAATGATGATGCAAGTAATGCTTGTGAGATAACAGTTACTTTACTTAATACAGGTAATACAGTATTTAGTTTATTCAAGCAAAAAGATATAAGTGCTAAAACAACTACAGAATTATTAAGTAATCCATTAGTAATGAACACAGATGAAGAATTAAAAGTACAAGCAGAAAATGCTAATGATCTTCATGTTGTAGTTAGCTATTTAGAAATTACATGATTGGTGTAGTACAGATACCGAAAGAAAATATTGAAACAGTCTGGTCTTTAGTTGATGATGCCATCACAAAGGCTTTAAAGCATTCTGGAAATCACTTTAATACATCTGATATTAATGATGCGTGCTTGAGTGGCGATAACCAGTTATGGTTAGTATGGGATGAAGATGCTGAAGATAAATTAAGAGGCGTTGTGGTAACTCGTATTATCATAAGACCTAATTCTAAGGTTGCAAATATATTTATCTGTACAGGAAAACAAAGAAAACTTTGGCAAGATAGATTGTACGATATTGAAAAATGGGCTAAAGATAACAAGTGTACGCACTGTGAAACTTATGCCAGACCAGGATGGTCGAAATTATTAAAACAAAAAGGGTATAAAATGACCCATTATTTACTAGAAAAGAAATTGGAGGAATAAGTATGTCAAGTGGCGGAGGAGATCAAACTACCACCCAAAGAACTGAGCCATACGCACCAGCAGAGCCTTTTTTAAAGGACATACTGGGCGAAGCTCAAAACATTTATAGAAGTGGTATAGGTAGACAATATTATCC
>Ga0208315_1000964_pt1 | contig 16635 bp, 24 predicted proteins | sample MalvireepMed_215_FD_184239 | JGI IMG/M metagenome (GOLD analysis project Ga0208315, IMG submission 184239) | Marine viral communities from the Global Malaspina Expedition - Malaspina viral metaG DeepMed_215 (SPAdes) (version 2) | ecosystem: Environmental > Aquatic > Marine > Oceanic | place... | reverse complement strand
ACCTAATGCTGTTACTAAACTCACTGATCCTAAAAAAGATAAAAATGGTAACATAGTTCTTGACCGTTATGGAAAACCAATAAGAATTAAAAGAACTGGCTCTATGGAGCTTTACGAATTTCAAGAAAGAATTCTTGGTGATACAGAGGTTGGTCCTAACTTTAAATATAAGTTCCCAAATATTTTAAGTCATATAGCAAATAAAGCTCGTAGTGATGGCGTTGATAAAATGATATTTACTCATCCTTACGGGTCTAATATAAGTCTTGTTAATAATTTAAGGGCTATCCTAGAGAAAGACCCATTAGCTAGAGAGCTGGATATTGCTATTAATTTATCTACAAATTTAGAAAGCAATAAACAAAAGGCTGCTATTTCTGGAAAAACAGGTGACTGGAAAGGTTTTGCGGAACAACTTAGAAAAGAGAATTTAAAGATAGCAAGTTTTATGGCATTGCTTAAAAAGGCACATGCTATAGAAGCTAAGATTGTAGCCGAAGGCGGTACGAGACAGGATGTGATCAGGAATTTAAAAAGGATACCAGAGAGAGCGTCTGAAATAAAATTAAAATTTAAAAGTACAGACAGGAATCCAGAGAGCGACCAAAAGAATACATACTTTTCTGATTATGATATTGAAGTACATAACTTAAAAAACGCTTTACGTCAAGAGCTAGGTGAACAGGGTATAGACCCTGTACCATTTGAACAGTATCTTGATATATATTTACTTAGTCCTTTAGCTAAGGGACAGCGATATGGACTACATAATAGAATGCCCTGGCAGTCTTCACAGATTGGTAACAAAGCAGTCAAAGAAATCTTTGATGAGCTTGATGTAGTTACTGAGTTTGCAAAGCAACCTGCAGTAAAGCAGATAGACAAACTTGAAAGCTTTTCTGAGTATCTACATAGACCATCTAATTATGCTAAGATAGATGATAGCTTTACCAAATTCATGGGTCAAGAATTTTTAGGTGATCCAAAATTTGATAAAGATGTAAAGAAACTCAAAGACCGTATGGCTGAACATCCGTTCTGGGCAGAGCATCCTGAAGATGCATTTATTCAGTATACTATTGAGTTTGAAGGTTCTGGTAGATTATTTGAGACAATGACAAAGAATGATGTTTCCAACCTATTAAGATTCTTTGAGTATTATGATCCAAAGTTTAGAGATGGCTGGATAGATAAATTTGTAAAAGACAAGTTTCCTGATACAAAAGATCGTGATCCTATGCGTATACAAAGGATTTTCTATTATAACAGACCAGCTACTTTGGATAAGAAAACATTAGCTCATGAAGTTAATATATTTAAACAAGCAAATGTTCCAGTAAGAGGTAATGATAGAGTTGTTATTAAAGATGTAAAGCGTATTATGTCTACGCATGGTGCTATGCGTGAATGGTTAACTAGAATGGTAAGCCAATCAGAGAATGAAGTTTCAACAGTTATAAATAAGATGGATGAAAGTACTTATAGGACTTTATCTGGGCTTACTCCCAATGAGAGAGTTGATCTTTTTAATAAAGCTGTAGATATTATAGAAGGAAAGGTAAAGCTTGATAAGATGCCTGAAGATTATTTGAATAAGGTATTTAATATTGAAGAGAAAGGTCAACAGAAACAATTCACTGGTCAACAGATGCTTGAATCGTTAACCAATAGAATACGCAATGACCTTGAAGAGTTTGGTAATGAGTATGTTTATTTATCAAGTGACTGGAAGAAGGCAGAGAAAGATATCAGCACTTCATCCCGTGTTGAGTTAAATGATTATATGGTATGGCTTAATGGCAAGTTTGACTTTAACAATTTTTATAAGAAGGTAGTTCAGCCAGCTTGGGCTGGTAAGGATATTAAGAATATTCCTCTTGAAGCTATCTATAGAGCACAGTATGAATACAGGCTTGAGCAGATTATATCTAATAAAAATAAGCATGAATTATTTAAACCTATGGGATTAGAAAAAGATTCAGATATTAGAAAAGCATACAGAGAAGGTAAAGCTTTAATTAATATTCATTGGAAGGAACGCCAATTAAATAAATTGGATAAAAAAACTGATAAGTATGAAGATACAAAGTTTAAACCTATAGGTAGATACGATAAGGAGACATACTTTCCACATATTTGGCGACCAATCAAAACCAAACATGAGAAAAAGATACTAACTGATTACGAAACGAATCTAGCTGAATCAGAGATTAGCGAAGCTTTAAGTAAGCCTAATGAAGTTATTAAATACTTAACGGAACAAGCTAAGTTAATGAATCCAGAATCTGCAGAGAAATTGAATACTATTTTAAAAGAATATAATAAGACAAAGAATATTGATCTCTTGCGTTCTGTTGTAGAGCCTGCTATATATGCAAAATATAAATATGCAAGGGATGCACTGTCTCATCCTACTAAGTATGGTGAGACTCATATGTATGAAGCACTTGTACAGGTTGATATGACATCTAAAGATGTTGCTAGGATAATATCTGATCTAGTTCGTATTGGGTTCTTTTCAAGACCTAAGAATATTCTTGAAAGACAATCAGAATATCCAGCTTATATGAGAGAATATGATGCTATTAAGATGTACAAGGAAGGTATTGTTAAATCAAAATTAAAGAATCTTGCTGCACTTATGGGTGATGTTGAGATAGATAAGATGACTGTTAATAAACCATTTGGAAAATACACCAAGGATCATGCAGAGTTTTATCGTATGTATCTGCGTGATACCCTTGGTTATAAGACAACATTTTCTGACTGGGTATTAAAGGCTATGGAGAATAGCGATCCATTGAAGTTGAAAAAAAATATGTACTATCAGACAAGCGATCATGAGATGATAAAGAAGCTTGATCGTATATTAAAGTTCTTTGGTGGAGACAAGCTCCCATTTAATCTGCCGACTAATGACCAAGCAAGGGCAGAAGAACTTGCAAGGATCATTCATAACATGGGTTCCTTAGAAGCTAAGTACCAGCTATTAACATTACTTGCTAATACTGGAGTAGCTACAGGTAATTTATTTGGAGGTTCTTTAAATACAATCACTAAGACTGGGCTTAGGAATTTTGTAAGAGCTACCAATTTTAAATACCTTGAAAAGAATATCCTTAAGAATGCAGATGGTGAATACCAGCTGAAGTTTAAGAATGGGAAATTTGTAGAAACAAAAAAAGATTTAAAGAATTGGATTATTGAGAAAGGAGTTATTGAGCAGTATATAAAAAACGAGCTTGAATTTAACCCGAAAGTTAAAGCACTGAAAAACAGAAAAGCCCTCAAGGAATTTGCTAAAGATTTTAATAAGCTCCTTAAAAGAAACCCTGATCCCAATAAAGAAACTATCATGGAACTAGCCCGTAGGCATGGGGTTACTGAGAAGATGTTGGAGATAGGTGCATTTCCTATGCAGGCATCTGAGCGTTGGCTAAGGGCAAATGCTTTTCTATCCCACATGCTGCAGATGAGAGATAGTTTTAATGGAATGGCGGGTCAATTAGATATGAATAGTGATGCTGTTATCAGGCATGCACTTAAAGGTGTTGAAGCTACGCAGTTTGTTTACCATAGTGTAGGCAGGAGTGCTTTCATGCGTACTGCTACAGGTAAGGTACTGACAAGATTCAAGAACTATGTCCAGAACCAGATAGGATTTCAGAGAGAGATTCACAGACAGGCTAAGTTGTACGGCTTTAAGCCGGGAACAAAACCTTATGATGAATTTCAACGTCTATTTATGATCAATGCTATGCTTATGGCACTGGGTACAGCCTATGCCTACAGTTTGTTTGATGTAGCTACGCCTCCTCCATTCGACTGGATGAGAGAAACAGCGGAGTTACTATGGGGCGATAGTAAAGAACGAGAGAGAGCTTTCTTTGGTACATATCCAAGAGCTGTTGCTCCATTGCAAATCATCACCCCGCCTATTGCGAGAGTACCCCAAAGTTTAGTAATGTTACTCAACGGAGATTGGGAAAGATTTGCCGATTACCAAGCTTGGACATTGTTTCCATTTGGCAGATTTGCCCGATCTATAGATAAAACATGGAACGAACCTTATGGAACAACATTCGGTAGAGGCATGCAGCAATTCTTAAGAATACCTACAGACAAATTTCAACGTGATTACGATAGGGCACAGGTAATGCAAGATCGTAAAGACTATATAGAATCCACTCTTGATGACATGTACGAACCACAAGGTGAAGAGTGGGATAACAAGGAGAATTAATTATGGCAGGTTTATTAGGAATGCTAGGGGCTTCCGCAAGGAACTTAGGACAAGCTGGTAAAAATTATGGAAGAATAGCTAGAGATAGAGGTGCTGATTTATTAAAATCTCATCCAGAATATGCTATTGGAGCTGGATTAGCAGGTGTTGCAGGTGGTTCAATTGCTCATGGTATATCTCAAGGCAATGAACAAGATAGGATCAAACAGTATCAGGGATTAAGAAGGTTGATTAAAGAATCAACTGGAGGGTTGGGAGGCTTAGTATACAACAAAGATAAAGACGAATTTATTCTAACCTATGCAGGTACTGTAAATAATGCTATAAAAGAAAAACATATGGGACATATATCTGCATATATAAAAGCCGCAAATGAAAAATTAGATATTAAAGTAAGTGATCGTGTTTCTTTTATGTCAAAAAAGAAATCCGAAGAAATGAATAAAACAATTAGAAGTAGTTTAAAAACAGAAGAAGGGCGAGAAAAACTTAGTGGTGTTTTAAATAGACAGATGTCTGATCCATATGCAAAAGATTATGGAGCTGAAGGAAAAGACCCATTTGGATTTGGGGTTCCAAGATAATCGCTGGATCAAGAACATATAGTCAGACCAAAGGTAAGAAGGCTTGGATACAAGGTGCAGTTAAGCGACCCGGTGCTTTTACTAAAAAAGCTAAGGCTGCAGGCATGAGTGTATCAGCTTATGCTACTAAAGTCCTTAAAAAAGGTTCAAAAGCGTCCACTAGGACTAAAAGACAAGCCACTTTAGCCAAGACCTTCAAAAAGATGGCTAAGAGACGCAAGAAGAAATGATCATATTCGAGGCTATAGTAGGTATGCCTTACTCAAAGAAACGTCCATATACGTTAAATTAGAGACACTTTATTCAGGAGAAATATGCCAACTCGTAAAAACATGCAAGATTTGATATTGGATCGTAGAAAACAGTATAAAAAATTAGTTAAGCCTAAAAAGTCATCCAAAAAAAAGAAATAATCTAAGATGAATCCAAATGATAAAGTCGTAGATGACTTTAGGAAGGATGATGATGGTAATATAATAGGTTGTCCTAAATGTGGTGCAAGAGCCATGAGGAAGGATGGCTTTTCTTATTATAGAGAAACCAAAAAACAATGCTGGCATTGTAATGCTTGCGGAAAGAAAACATTAAAGCCTACCATTATTGAAGAGTCACCATTCTCAGTTGCAGAACGTGATCCTGAGTTTATGCCTGTGGAAGATATTATTGCTTTTAGAAAAAAGCAGTATGTTCAGAAATTAAAATCAAAAGAGACTAGGAAATTAATAAATATTGATATCCAGATAGATGGACCAATAGGTATTGCACATTTTGGAGACCCTCATGTTGATGACGATGGAACTGATTTATCACAAATTATTCATTACATGGATGTTCTCAATAAAACTGATGGTATGTATTGTGGTAATCTTGGAGATATTCAAAATAATTGGGTTGGGAGGTTGGCTTACTTATATGGTCAGCAATCTGTTTCCGCAAAAGAATCATGGAAACTAACTGAATACTTTGTAAATAAAGTAAACTGGTTATACTTAGTTGCTGGAAATCATGATGTATGGAGTGGTGATGGTGATCCATTAGAGTTTATAATGAGAGATCACAAGGGATTGTATGAGAGATGGGGAGCAAGAATGAATCTTGTTTTTCCCAATGGAAAAGAAATCAGAATAAATGCTAGGCATACTTGGAAGGGTAACAGCATGTGGAATACTGCTCATGGTGTAGCTAAAGCTGCTCAAATGGGATGGAAAGATCATATTCTTACTTGTGGGCATACCCATGTAGCAGGTTATCAGGTTATTAAAGACCCTGCTTCTGGCTTAATAAGTCATGCTTTACAGGTTGCGTCTTTTAAGATAATGGATAATTATGCAGATAAGTTAGGTCTTGATGATAAAAATATATTTAATTGTCCTGTTACTATAATTGATCCTAGCTATGATGACGATGATAATAGATTGATAACTACAATCTTTAATCCTATTGTAGCATCAGAATACTTAACCTTTAAAAGAAAAAAGGCTCTCGGTTAAAAGAGCCCCTTTAAGGTTTTGGATAGTATGCCTATTTTTTCAGCATCAGTCTTAGTCTACAAGTGCAGACTCTTGCAATCTACTGTTCCCATACTTTGGTTATCCATCGCATGATATTTGCTATACCATAAATGGTCGAGAAACTATCCAATTATTAGAACATATAAGCCATTAGTTTATCATACACGAAGTCATCGTGTTTGTCCTGTAGTAAATCAATTTGATCTTCCGTCATTTCCTTGCCTTTATAGAGAGCTTCTTCAATAAACGCATCACTATAATCAGGATGGTCTGAATGATCGACCCCGCTAAAGGAGAGTATTTCTACTTCTTTTAGATCAAAGCGAAGTTTACCTGTAGCATGACAATCGTCACACGATTCTAATGCTTGTTCAAGTCTCAGTACTCCGTCATGAGTACTTGCTGTATATGTATCTCCTACTACACTGCCAGTACCGTTGCAGCTAGGACAAATATCTTTGCTCATTGTTTGTACTCCTTGCGTAGATCACGTTTGTTTAAGAATACTAGCCATAGTATTGCTATTATTACTACAGTGAAGTTTATAAATACAAACCAAGATGCATAAAGTATCCAGTTTGGTATATCGAGTATAATCATTCTTCATTATCTCCAAAGTAATCTACTTGTTGTATTTTACCATCAGTCATAAAGACACCTGAGACTTTATCGTTTGATTCAACAATAGATGCTCCTAATTGTATGTCTTCTTCATCTGCCAGATCGTTATGATACCTTGTAATCTGAAGAACCGATTTCCATATTTCATTAGCAATTACTTCACGTTCTTCAGGCTTGCCAAGCTGTGCACTTGATCCATATCTTGCTAATACGAGTTTAATCCCTTGTATTACTTTTAATTTGTATTCCATCGGTATGTGGACTCCTTATTATTTTACTCAAAGCATCTTTAGCCATACTGCGATACTTTGAGCTGTTAGCCTGTGTGATTATAATATTGTCCAAGCAGTCTACTGCTATGAACAATAAATCTTCCAGTTCTTTAATGTACTTATCTTTACCTTCTAATGGTTCATCGTGTTCTTTCAGTTTGCTAATAGGTATGACTCTTACTTCAACAGAAGCTCCTACCTTTTTCTTATCAAACTTCTTTGCGAAATCACGGGTTACCATATATTTACCGGGATATACGAGGTTGTCATGTTTGTCTGTATAAGATATGTCTACTATGCATGGCAGCCTGTACTCTGCGATACCGATACATCTTTCTTTGTAACCGCCATCCCAGATAGGCTTTTGGATCGTATATTTATTCATTCTAACTCTTCCAGTATGTCATCAAGATAAGATTGCATTACATTTGCTTTCTTTTCTATCCTGTTCAGCCTGACTATAATGCTTATAAACATTAACAGCATGAATAGTACAAATGCTTCCCAGCCTAGTACGAATGTTAGATTTTCATTGAAAAGTGATTCAAAATAATGTTTCATGCTTCCTTCTCCTTGTAGGTTTTGTTATGACCATTTTTACAATAAGGACATGCTATTCTCTTTAAACCATATGTAGGTAAATGTTTATACCTTATTATTGTACCTGTGCAGGATATTTCCCACACATGTTTACATGGTTTACAGAAATATAATGCATATGTCTTAGGATTAACCTGTGTCTTATTCTTGTAAAGTTTTTTCTCTAAATACCAAGAGTCTAGATCGTTTAAGTCAAATAATTCTTTCATATTATATCTCTTTGATACTAATTCTTGCAAGGGGCAAACGCCAACCTGCCCCTTGCTCATTGATCATCCTTTTAACTATTTAAGTCAAAACGACTTCTTTATCCTGCTATCCTTTTAAACAAAGTTAGCAAGTCTTTATACCGTATTGTAACCAATGGTTCATGACGGTCTTCTTTGAGAATCTGTCCATAGACATGTTCGCATGGCTTGAGGTAGTCTGCAATAGCTTTACGTCCCTTGACTTGGAATTTATAGAAGTCATTTTTCATACTATCACCTGTAGTGATTGTTACATCTACTTCTTCATGCCAGCCTAGTGATCTGCCATCTGAACCCCAAGCTCTTTGTGATTTAAAGCCGAAGTCTTTAGCTAAATTGACACATTCTCTTTCAATTCTGTTTCCTTTCTGTTTTGGTGCTTTGCCACTCATGGTAACATTCTGTCCTTTATCGCAAATCCGAAGAACAGTTCTGTGTTAAGCAGTCCTATGGAAAAGTGATGGTGATATCCTTTATGTACTCCAATACCTACTGTAAACATTAATACTCCAAACAAGACTACTTTAATACCCCTGTAATCATCTTTAATGATCTTAGCATATTTGAATATTGGAAATCCAAATAATATTACATTCATATTCGTCTCTCAATTATGGAAATATGAGGGAAAGCGTTGATAGTGCGGAATCTATCGTACCAAAAAGGAGCATACGCTCTCCCCCATGAGGTTTTATAGTTGTACAAAGTTAAAGGTTTCATAGTTGAAAGTCATTTTGATTTCGAATGGGTTCTCATCTCTAGTTCCCAGAGACGATATGATCCTTATTCGTTCATCTTCTAAATGGCTCTCAAAGCCTATGACCTTATCCGCTTTTTGTTCAATAACAGAGTTTCCCTTGAAACTATGTATGCCTAGCCGTTCTCCATTTTCCAGTTGCTGTGCAGCATACTTTGAAATGTGAGAAATGCCAAAGATAATTATCTTATGTTTATTAGCTAGGCTCTTCAGTTCCTTAATGATGAAATTCTGTCTTTCATATTCGTCATTGTAGTATTTAGCTGGTATAGTATCTATTGTATCTATAACCAGCAGTTTTGGGTTGTATGTTTCAATGATCTTGTCATAATCACGTATATCTGGAGAATCACATGTAGTATGTATATGATTCATACTTTCTTTAAGAAATTGATCGTATTCATCATTCCAGACATTGAAATTGTCTTTGCTTAAACTTAATACACATTGGAAAAACCTTCTGTTTATTAAGTCTTCTCCTACTTCTAGTGACATGAACGCAGTTTTAATATCAGGAAATTGTGCTATTATCCATTGTACAAATGCTGTCTTACCAATCTTAGTATTACCACCAAGTATTGCCAGATCGCCAGCCCTGAATGTATAATCGTCTTTAATATCAACAACATCCTTAAGATTAAACTCGCTATTGTATTTAGATTCTTCTATATACTGTTTATAAGCATCGATCATTTGATCAACATTCTTCAGCTTAACACCATGTCCATAGTCTTTCATCTTATAGTATTTACACTTTGGATCACAATGTGCTTCAAGTATCTCATCCTGACAGGTATATTGGTAACCCTGTTTGAATGTATCAACTACAAGCCTGTTTATTTCTTCGTTTGAAAAGTCTTGAGGATATGTGCTTATCCAGCTCTGTCCGAGCAAATTACACTGTTCCTGCGTAAAACCCTTCCTACGCCATATAGATACCAGCCTAAGCAAAGTTAAGTGCCTATTGCTTACTCTAGCACCGTTGTTTACTATGTGCTGCCCACATGTGACATCACTGTTGGTAGGATATTTGGCGTTTTTAAGTACTTTACGCTCTTTAGGTACTTCTTCTTTACTATGTTCCATCGGATTCCATATTGGATTAAATCCATTAACCGCTGGAGGTTGATCATAGGATATGTCTTTACAATATTCTACAATATCATTATAATTCATTTTAAGAAATTGTTCATGAGACAAGTAATTCTTATATAGATTTGTCTTTTTATTGAGTGAAAAAGGTAATCTGATAAGACGCTTGGGATCGTAGATCAAATCCACTGTGTCCTTGAAATCACGGACTATAGTTGATTTTACTTCCCTTGCTAAATGGGTTGATGGCTTGAATCCATAAAGGTTTGGTATAACCACATGGAATCCACGACCACTAAACCATATATTAACATATTCTTTCCTTGCTCCTAACTCTGTGAGTTTCCTATAGAGCTGGAAAGTTTTGTCTTTGACTTCATCTCCTTCGTCTGATCCTTTATCTATGTCAAAAACAATCCTGTCAAGAGCTTGAACACCTTCATAGTTCTTTATACTTCCGTTCTTTACAATATAATCTGCAATCTCTTCAGTATATAGGAACATACTTCTGTAAATCTCTTTACCGATGTTCTTTTTGACAATTTCATATAATTCATTAAATGGTACAACAGTATTTCTTGCTGATACATCACCTATTGCAACTTCTACGTAATAGTTGCTGTAGTCCATTTGAACTCCGCATTTTATGTTGAAAAATAGTGGGGGAACCTAAATTCCCCCACATGAGAACATACTTTTAAAGCTGATATCCTTCGTTATTAGATTTCTCTATCTCCGCAGGATTAAAGCTTGTGTCAGGTTCATCAGGTCTATAGTCCTTAACCCAGCCTTTGTCAACAGCCGTGAAGAACTTTCTTTTCAGAACTTCATCCTGACCCGCTTTAGCTACTTCATTCCAGTAGGTCCAGCCTGTTTTTCCTGTTTTAGTTTGTCCATATACATACGATAAAGTACAGATATCACTGCCTTGCAGTTCTTCTAGGGCTGAATCAGTAAGCTGATTATTCTCATCTACTGATCTATCCCAGTTAAGACCTGCGGATTCAACGAGTATCTTTACTTTAGTAGCAGTACCAAAATTCTTTATACTGCCGTCATCGTTTCTATTGAAGAATCCACCGACTCGCATGGTTGGTTGAAAGCTTTTACCAATGTCAAGAGTTAATTCAATAGCAATATCGTCTTCTCTTCTTTGCCAAGACTCTTTTACATTATATCTGGCAACCACATCTACTATTTTAGATGTTCTTGTGAATACGCCTTTATTTTCAGGCATTTATCTTCTCCTTTTTGATTATATCTTTTAGTTTTTCGATTTTCTCTTCAGCCTGTTTTTCAGTAGGTATACTGGAAATAAACTCTTTTACTTGAGTTGACATTCCAGAACCATTGAATACAGGATCACGAGATAATCGTTCCAGTTTTACGTTTTGATCTATCGTTATCTTGCCTTTGGCAGTTTCCTGACCAGTGACAAGTGTTTCCTTACGATAGTCTAAATCCCTTATGTCTTCGTTATACCACAATTCTAATCCAAATCCTGTAGCCATTGAGACTCCTTTCGCTACACATCTGCGAAAAGTATTCTCTATTTGTACAGAGTTTGGATTGTTTTCTGCCTGCATTCTGAAGTCTCTTACTGCAAGATACTCATGATGGACACTTTCGTCTCCATGTTGATCTGAATATCTAAGTTCGATATGTACTTCAGCTGATCCATCGGGATAAAACTCCACTGGATGTTTGATGTAGTGTGCATTTGGGTCTACAGACTTGATCCTTGACCAGCACACTGCCCAAGATAAGTAATCCGCATCGAATTTGCCGTGAGATTTGTTCTCAACATGCTTACTGTAGTCCATAGGACGCAGTATTTCGAAGGGATGTTTTGGAGTATCATCTACCATGTTATTTCCTCTTTATTTTAGTAGTGAAAGTTACAAATTGTACTGTATTTTTTCAATAGTAAATACAACAATATGAGAAATTAGGGAGATACGAGCAGTAATCTGTCACCTTCCCTAGCGTGGTAGTTATATATGTCTTGAGCGATCTGCAAATATTGTTTATAGTTCGACTGATCACTTAATTTATAGGTTTGATAACTAAGCTTACTTAAGAAACGATCATGATTATATTCGGGTGTAGCAAAACAATGCAGCATTGCAATAACAAAGCCCCTTCTTTTGTATCCCTGATAATATTTACCAACACTGGTAATCTTTTCAGCTGTATCTTGTGCTAACGATAAGTTCTTTATCTTAAATGTTCCATTTCTGAAACGCTCAGATAGATTACCGCTAAACATTCTCTGATTAGTTAGTATTGCCTGTGTCTCATTGTGTCCAAAGCCGTATTTACGTTTGAATTCTCTGTATTCAACATAATCGTCATACTCTCCGTCTTTAGTTTCAAGAGCTAGATCACAGTAGCAATGCATGAATGCTTCAGCAGTCCATACCTTCATCAGTTCATTGATCTTTTGTACATGAGTTAAGGTGAGTCCTTTTATCTGCATAAAAGTTAGAGTCCAGCCTTCATCTTTACAGATCATGTATCTATGTTGACCATCAATGATTTGAAGTTTTTCGTTTACCACAATAGGTATTGGAATAAGCATTTCCATCATTGATTTACGCAACTTTTCAAGATGCGATTTATTTATATTTCTATTACCAGTTATAAAACTGAATGCTTCATAGTCTCTTGTCTCATAAATGATACGGACTTCTGTAGCATCTAAGGGTAGTTTATTCATTTTAGTTTTCCTTAAACATAGGCAGAGAAGGTAGAGCGTATTGACTCGTCGACGGAGCTTCTTCTCCAGCGTTCTCTGCCAGCCGTTTACTTAAGTTATGCGTATGCTTCTAGCACTTCTTTTTCAAGTACAATACGTGATGCATACTTAAATGCATTACGCTTGTATTCAGCAGCCTTACCGAACTGTGTATTCTTGATCCAGTTCTTGTAAGTCTTCTGATGATCATAGTATTCAGTTACAGCATTGTAGGCATCCCAAAGTGTTTCTCCTTTGTTGCCTGCACCGAACTTAAAGTTCTGCTTTAGCTGTTCGAATACTGGTGTGGCAAAGTCTCTGTGTTCTACACCGAGTTCGTTAGTACCACTCATGCCACGATTACGTAGAAACGGTATTACGACTTCAAAGTAAACTTCAGCCTGTTTCTCATCGATTTTATGATCATGCATCATATTCATAATGTCATGTGCCTTAGCCCAGTTTGCATCTGCTTTATCAAGGATTTTACTTACTTCCTTAAGACGATCACCTACACCAGTTGTATGTTTTATCGAGAATCGCATTGCTTTGTTTCCGTCTAAAGCCCAATCAAGTGTATTCTTACAGACCACCCTTACATCGGTTGGCTGCAGGAATACTGGTGTGCTGCCGTCATGTGAATTCATCAATACAGCATACTGCAGTAGTTTGTCGTCGCCTACCATATGGCTGGATGGTTTCTTAGCAAGAATCCATACACGTTTACCGTTATCTATAGCACCTGCAGTTTCTAATGTATAACCCTTATCAAGTAATACTTTAAATGGTTCAAAAGCATCAGCGTTCTGCAGTACTTCGTATCGTTTTGATACATTTCCCAATGGATACCAGTTACCTGTTGCATCTTTGCGTATAGTGACAAAGTATCCAGTTGGCATTTCTGCTGTTGGTCGAAATATCCCAAAGTTTGTTTTAGAAGTATAGTAAGTTGGGACTTTCTTTACTTTCCAATCCAGATTACCATGAATTATTGCTTCTTCTATGGTAGGTGGATTAGGTAGTTTAACTCCAAGTTTATGCCAAGGTGTTTCACCCACATAAAACATGGTTTCATCAAGTAGTTCGTGTGCCATGATGGTTCTCCTTCATTTCCTTTGATATTTGTTTATTAATGTCACGTATACTGATTGTTTTGTTATCTAATGGTGTTAGATTATCAAATGTTAATCCTTCATGTTCCATTGTTTTTTCGTATAACTCAATTTCTTCTTCGATTCTTTTCTTTCTGTTTTGAGAACAGTCAAGCTGTACTATTACAACAGATAATGTATCTTGTAATCTTGATTTTATATCAAGAAGGCTTTTTTCTATAAACTCTTCAAGCTGTAGCTTGTTTAGTTCATCATTCATCGTATGTTTCCCTTAAGTAAATATAGTATAAATCTCTTAGATGCGTTTTCCAAGGTTTCTCTACAATATCTATGATATTGTTTACGTCAAGAGAATGGACTGCATTTTTTCTATCTGCCCTTGCATACCACCTTAAGAAATCTGCAAAGTTTTCTCCTTCCCAGTAATTGTCTTTATATGCTTGTTTTATATACCATTGTTCATTCGGCATTATCTTTCTCCCTAAATGTTTCCATCCAAGCCTGCACAAGTTTTATTGCCATATCTTTATTTATGCTAAATTCTTCTATAACATACTTGTGTGCTCCATACATATTAGTTATTCCGCTTTCACGTAGTTCATCTAAGTATGGGAAGACTTTTTCAGCTAAATTATCAAATATGATGTCATTTTCATTAATCATTTAGTTTTTTATCCTTATGGCTGTAATCATCACGATCAACCCTTAGTTTAATAAGATTAGTTTCAAAAGGTTCATCTTCGTATTCTTCAAACCATTCTTCTCTAAGAGATTTTACGTCTGAAGGAACTTTACTTTTATATCGGAATTCCAACAGATGTGAAATATAGTCTGCTAATTCTTCACCAGAATATTCGTCTATTATATCCCAAGCTATTCTATCTAATAGTTGTTTCCATTCTTTTTCTTCTTTATATCCTATCATTTATTACTCCAAATTAAAGGGACTGCCGCAAGACAGGTCTTTAAACATGTTCCAGCAGCCCCTATTACCCAGAGTACGCTATGCTGAGATAATAATTCTTTTTAACAGCAAATTAGCGTACTGCAGTTTAGACACCATCTTCAAAACAAAGGGTCTCTTGTCACCATCTACGATTTTGTCATAGAAGTGACGATTACTATTAAACCAATCAGTTAGTTCTACCTTCTTCATACTTCTTAATTCATCAAATGCTGAATTCTGCGTCGGTATGTACGGTCTGATCCGTTTGATGTCCTTTGTCGCTTCTCTCAGAGCTTTCGCTATGAATGTCTCTTTTGTCATCGGTTTCTCCTGAGTTAGTGATATGTATTTCTAAGTTTCCAAAATTGCTCATTGTATCCAGTAGGGATATGATCTGTGGTGCTGTAAGTCCTCTTCTTGAGTCCATAATAACACCTTCCAGTGTTATTTCTACGTTGTATCGTTGTCTATTAGACACCCAGTCTACACCTTTAATTGTATAATCTTTAGCAATCTTGAGAACATTGCTTATTGCCCATGTAACATAGGCTATTGTTCTACTTTTACTCAACTTGGTCCTCCTTCATCTGTTTGATGTCGTTATCGAGTTGATATGTGTCATAGATTTCACTGGCAGTAAAATACTGTTTATTAGTTTTTCTTTCCCAGCATGGTTCACACCATCCTATGTCTTCATAACGCACTATTCCGTTATGATCTTCTGATTTTACTTCAGTGAATGTGAGTTCTTTTCCGCATTGAGGGCATGTTTCCCATTTATTCATAGTCACTCCATTAAATATGAAATAAGAGGGAATTGTCTGGGCGGGTATGCAGTCATGAATAACTGTACCACCTTGACAAGGAGATATTGGTTTATCTACCCGCCCAGTTCGAACTAGCGTTGAGATGGCTGACGCTTTAGCACGGCTATTTACTCAACTTTAAAGGTCTTATAACCTTATCAGGCTTTAGGTAAGGCATATAGCCCATCCCGTTTTCTACCATTGACCTGCTACGTTATTTTTTTCTTGGAAAATTTCTTAAACCAGAATCGTACATCAATCTTAGCTCTTTGAGCCTTTGATGTCCTTTTCCATTTTCCGCTATTTTTTTATCTTTTAAGAGCCATTCATACATATTAATAGCATCTTTTAGTGTAATACCATGTGAGTGTCTTCTGAAAAGTTCAGGATACCTGTGGAATGGTATTGGCATGTGGATTACCCGCTTGTTACCTGCTATTTATTGAAAGGAGAACTTAGAAAACTTTCTAAGCCTTTTTCAACTAAAAGCATAAAAGTTGGTCTACCATTTCTTCCATAAGGATTTGCTGGTAACATACCTTTATACCAATTTGGGTTTCCTTTTTTCACTTTTTTCATTTTAGACTCCATTCGTGTTTGAGTGTTTCAATAGGATCATTATCTGTCTCCGCAGCTACATAGTTATCATAAGATTCTCTTATTAACCATGCTATTTCTTCGATTTGATCTTTCTTTTGCATTGTAAGGATCGTTTTAGCTACCTTTTTTGATAATTCAGTGAATATTTTATGTTCATCTGGTTTATCATAATAGCAACTTGATCCTACGATAAAGCAGTTATGCTTATGAATCTCCATCTTCGTCTCCTGCTCCCCAGACTGGAAATACGTCTGTTTTTCCAGCTCTGTAGTAGTTTAATGCACCGCCATCATTACCTTCGTCGTCCATTACAGGAAATATCCAAGATCGATCATCGAGTTGGAGACAGATTGGTCTTTTATACCAGCCTGTTTCTTCTGTTTCTTCTGTGGACATCCATTCTATTTTAACAATAGTTTTACCAAGCAGAAGTTTTTCTGCTCTCTTTGTCCAATTAATAGGAAGTTTCATTCTACACCTTCTATGTTTTCGTCTATCCAGTCTGC
>Ga0208315_1000956_pt1 | contig 16780 bp, 22 predicted proteins | sample MalvireepMed_215_FD_184239 | JGI IMG/M metagenome (GOLD analysis project Ga0208315, IMG submission 184239) | Marine viral communities from the Global Malaspina Expedition - Malaspina viral metaG DeepMed_215 (SPAdes) (version 2) | ecosystem: Environmental > Aquatic > Marine > Oceanic | place... | reverse complement strand
GTGTGCATAGGTGGCCTTTTTTTATGGAGAAATACAATGGATAAAATCCAAGCAAAACAAGAAGAAATTAAGCTTCTTATGGGTGAGCTTGAAGGAATGGAGCAAGGCACAGAAGATTACTCTGCCAAGCTTAATTCAGTCGAAGCCGCTCAAAAAGAACTTGAAAAAGTAAAACAAGAGAAGAAAAGATTTGAAGCGGTTCAAGCTTCTTTAAGTTCTTTCTCTGCACCAAAGTCGGCTCAAGCTGGCCCGGTTCAAGGTGCTGTAGTTAAAGAAAGTTTCACCAAAGATCCTAAGTTTGGATTTAGTAATGGTGGTGAATTCCTTAGATCAGTTTTTAAGAATGGTAATAACATCTCACAAGACAAGCGTCTTATGGGTATTGCTGACATTATGCAAACTGCTGGCGATCACACAACTATCGCTGACGGCCTAATGATTCCGAGTGAATTTGCACAGGGTCTACTAATCAATGAATCAGGTATTTCTGATGATTGGGTTAGCCGTATGACTACTGAGCAGACTTCAAGTAATAGCAAGACTTTCAAGAGAAGTGCTTCTAATACTACTGGTGGATCTGTTGGTATCACTGCGGCTCGTATCGGTGAAAACACCCAGATGACTTCAAGTAAGGAAGTATTTGAAACTACTACTTTGCCACTTGCTAAGCTATATGCTTATTCAAATGTTACTGAAGAGGATCTTAATGATATCCCTTGGTTAGAAGGTCACTTGGCAATGCAGGCTCCTAAGGTTATCCGCGCTAAATTCGCTGGTGAGATCCTTAACGGTACTGGTGTTGGTGAAGCTCTAGGTTGCTTTAATACTAATAACAGTAATAAAATAGCTGTAACAAGAGCTGGCGCGACTGACGTAGCGGCTGCTGATATTGCTGCAATGTATGCAAGACACATTATAAGCCCTAATTCATTCTGGCTTATTAACCGCGATGTTATGTCAAAGCTTCCTCTTATGACTGTTGGAGACAACACAATTGTATTTGAGAAGTATTACAGAGATGGAAATATTGGATTCCTTAATGGCCTTCCAATCTATCAATCTGAAGATTGCTCAGTACTTGGTACTCAAGGCGATGTTAGACTAATTAACCCAGACGGTTACAGAGTACTTGAAAAGGTTGGCGGTTCTCAATTCGCTAGTTCTATCCATGTACGCTTCGATTATGACTCAACTGCATTTAGATGGACACACCGCGTTAACGGTATTCCATGGTGTAATGATGTCTATACTCCTCGTAACGGTGCAACTTTGTCACCATTCGTAGAACTTAACTAAGGAGATATATCATGAATGTATCATCAAATGCAACTGATCTAGTATCAGTACAAGGATTAATTGAGCCGGTTGCCGGTGCAGCTACTTATACAACTAGCTGGTTCTATGCCGGAAACGCTAACGCATGGGAAGCCATTGTATCAGCCGGTACTGTGGGAACTTCTGTTGACGCTAAAATTGAGCAAGCTTCTGACTCTTCAGGAACAGGCGCAAAAGATTTGAGTGGTAGTGATATCACTCAGCTTGTTGCCGCTGGCTCTGCTTTGATTCAGCTCAAGCCCGCTGACTTAGATAACGCTAATGATTTTGATCATATCCGTTTATCTATTACTACTGTTGGCGCGACTTCTGTTGCTGCTGGTGTTCTACAAGGGGCTTGCGTTACTAACGCTCCTTTAGCCGCTGGTGCAAAAGTTGACGAAACAGTAACAGTATAATTAAGAGGTTGTAATAATGGGTTTAGTAATTGACACAGAACCGGCCGAAGAACCAGTAACATTAGCTGAAGCATCATTGTTTATGCGCTATACTGGAAGCCTACAGAATGCTGTCATTACTGCCCTTATTACAGCAGCTCGTAAGGACGTAGAATCATGGTCAAATAAGACCATGGTTACTACGACTTATGATTTTTACACAGAGGATTTATGCGATGAGATATTATTACCAACAGGAACCGCTCAATCCATTACATCTATCAGCTATCAAGACCCCGATGACGCGACACAAACTTTATCAAGCACATTGTATAAACTCGACAATAAGAGCATACAAAACAAAGTCTTTAGGGACCCGCTTGAAGATTACCCCGAAGTCTTGAAGCAACCCAACGCAGTTAAAATTACTTATGTTGCCGGATATGGCGCAGCATCAGCAGTACCAGAAACTTTTAAGACAGTTATTAAAATGAGAGTTGCAGAACTGTTTGAACACAGGGAAGCAAACACAGCAGCACCACGTCAACCCAATCAGGCAATGATGGCTATACTAAGCCCAGCCGCAGATTATAGGTTTTAAATTATGGAAGCGGGCAAGCTATTCCAAGAGATCGTTATAGAACAACGAGGCGATACTATAAACAGTATAGGTGAGTCAGTTGCTTCGTGGTCTACTTATGCCAGTTGTTATGCTGCTGTTTCCAATGGTGGCGGCTCAGAGGTTACTAATGGCGATCAGATCAATGGTGTATTTGACACGACTTTTAAAATCCGTTATGATGCCGGCATTCGTTCAAGCATGAGAATATTACACCGCTCAAGATATTACAATATTGTAGATTGGTCAGAAACGGATGACCGAATGGAAGAGATGCACTTATTCTGCAAAAGACAGGAGGATGCAACCAATGGCTAAGAAAGATTTATTCACAGTTCATGGAGCTAAAGAACTTGCCAAGGAATTAAAAGAGATGTCGCAAGGTTTCCAGAATAAAATGGTAAAACCTGGTTTAACTGTTGCAGTTGCTGAAGTAAGAAAAGAAGCAAAGAAGCAGGTTCCTCAGAAGACTGGGACACTCAAAAAGAAGATCAAGTCAAAAGTTTTCAGTAAAGGACGGGGTAAAGGTATTGTTGGCAGAGCTGGTATTTTAGATGGTGAAGAAGTGCCCAATGGTAATAAGTCAGTTGCTATTGCTAAGTATGCAGCGGTTCAAAATTACGGATCAACTAAGCGTAATATAAAAGCAAAACACTTTCTCGAAAGCTCACTAGAAACAGCAGAGCCAGAAGCAACAAAGAAGTTAATTGCAAGGACTCAAGAAAAGGTTACGGCCTTTCATAAGTCTAAAGGTGACCCAGGGAAGGGTAAGCGATGAGAGAACAATTGTATTATTACCTTCAAAACTATGCTGGTCTTACTGCTTTAATTGGGGCAAACTTATTCCCTCAACGAGTCCCAACCGGTAAAGCACTCCCGACACTTGCTTATACATTCAGCGGCAGGCAGCCCGAATATGATCAGGATGGGTTAGATGGCGAGAACGAGGTGACGGTTGAATTTAATTGCAATGCCTCAACTCTAGGCGGTGCTGTTGCTGTTGCCGATCAATTATATTTAGCAATGTCAATACAGAATGACGCGACATTTGGCGAGCTCGGTAATTATGTGACTTTATATTCAACCACTTTAGAAACTGAATTTGATAATTTCGATTTATTTGACGGGTCAGAGGATGGCACGCGAATAGTAACACAAACATACACATTAAGATATAAGTAAGGAGGCCGACTATGTCAGGCACTGGAACAACCGAAGCAATTGGCATCACGGTGGCCTTTGGTTCATTATCATTAACTCTTAACATGTTAGATATTAATATGGATGGGGTCAGCGTATCAGATATTAATTGCAGCGATCAAGCCACAACTGGTGGCGAGGAATATGTAGGAAGCACTCTTATTGAGGGTGGAACCTATACAATCAATGTGAACTGGAACTTACAAGACCAAGCTGCATTAATGGCCGCTATTGGTACAACTGATACAATTACATTCACTTACCCGAAGGCTACAAGCGGTTCAACTACTGCTGGTTCTGATGCGTTCAGTGGATATATAAACAACGTATCTAAAGCTGGTGCAATGAAGGCTTTGTTTACTGGAACAATTACTTTTAAAATTGCCGGTACAATCACAACTGTAACTGAAGCATAATACTAAAACGGGGCAAGCAAGCCATGACAATATTACTATATGTATTATCTGTGATATGTTTTTTAGATATAATATACAATGTATATAAATTCATATCACGCAATAAAAAGGTTAATGTAAATAGCCTAAGTGATTTTGATAAGATCACCGCGAGCAAGGTAACAAAGATTAATTCAGGAAATAGTGTTTATTACCTTAGAGTTGCAGGGCCAATGAACTTCGATATAATTGGAGCTTGGCGCGATGATAAACTAAGTCAGGCTGAGAAGTGTTTAAAGATTATTGCGGCATGTATATGTGATGAATCAGGCAAAGGTATATTTAACCCAGAAGATAAAGAAAGCTTAGAGAAGATAAAGAACTTGCCGGTTGATGATCAGGCTATATTACTTACATCAATATTAGGGTTCTTTGACTCAAAAAAAAAATAGTAGGCAATGAGTTAGAGTTTTTATTTATACTAGCCAAAGAATTAAGGAAGGATATAAAAGAAGTATTAACAGGCAAGCAAGGTATTACAACATATGAATATTTACTTTGGAAACAATACCACGGTGAGACTTTATTTTTAAATGAATGTGATGACTATAGGGCCGCTCTTACAGTGAAACAGTTGCTTGCCCCTCACTGTAAGAGCGAGATCCCTTTAAAGGATTTTTTGCTATTAAGGAAAGACCACGAAGAAGAAAAGACAGATGCAGAATATTTAACTAAGAAGTGTCAAGCGTTTTTTGGTACAATGGACAGGCACAAACAAGATAAGGTTTAGGTTATGGCTGGCGGAACAGTAAAATCAGTATCAGTTGTTTATCAAGCTTTTACAGACAAGTTTGAAAAAGCACTAGATAGAACATCAGGCAAAATGAGCGGATTTGTAAAGAAAGCTGCTGGTATTGCTGTTGGCTTTGTTGCTGCTAGAGCTACACTAGGACGCTTCACTAAGGCTATGGCAGACCTTGATAAGTTGGGTAAGCTTTCAGACTCATTAGAGATAGACCCTAATACATTGAGAGGTTTAGACCTTGCCGCAACTCAAACAGGCACAAGCTTTGAGGTGATGACAAAGGGCATTCAGCGAATGGTTCAAACTATCGGTGAAGCTCGAAGCGGTATGTCATCAGGGTTGTTAGTTATGAAAGAAGTAGGGATGACTGTAAAGGATTTTGAAGGATTAAGCCCAGAGCAATCATTAATGAAAATGGTTGATGCAGTTGCGGCCATTGAAGACCCAATGAAGCGCGCAGCTGTGGGTCAGAAGATATTTGGCCGCGGTTTTAAAGATATGACAAATGCTTTTAAAGATGGGTCAGAAAGTATTAGGGATTTTATCAAGGAAGCTGAGAGAGTAGGTGGCCCAATAAGCCGCGAAGATATAAGACAAGTAGAGATGGCAAATGATGCAATGGATAAAATGGGCCGTACTTTTGATTCAATCTTTCAGCAGTTAGCAATACAATTAGCACCAACCATTGAAAAGATGGCTGACGGGTTACAAGAATTTTTCACTATATCTGAATCAATAGGTACAGTATGGCGTAATACAGAAGGCTGGGTTCAAAAAGTTGCGGATGCTATACATGGTATTACAGACGATATAAAAGAACAAAAGCCAGGAACATTCTTTAAGGAAGCTTTAGAAAAAGCGGATAAAGCAATAAGTAAAACATCAGCAGGTGGTTCATTTTCAGGAGCAGTTCAACCCACAAGAGGATTTGCAAGCTCTGCTGCTTTTCAATCATCTAAAGCTTTTAATATACTTAACCCTGCAAAACCTAATTCAATCGCGGGTAAGAATGCCGCAGCCAATGAGACAACAGCCAAGAACACAAGCGCAATGAAAGAGAGATTGGCTAAACTTGTCAATAATAGAAATAAAGCAACTGTAACTGTAATACCTGGGGGCTAAACAATGGCCGTAATATACGCAAATAGAAAGTCAACTGAAAAGCGGGCTGATGAAGATGACAAGGTTAGGTCAATTACTGAGGTCTATATAGTAAAGACTGACACTGATTCAGATGATCAATCAGTAATACTTAATTCAGGATTTGGCGGTAACTCTGCAACTGGTGCAATTGCCTTGCCACAAGTCGGGGACTCTCACCCAACAGACTCATTAGTAACTGTTAAGACTAGAGCATTAGAGCCAACAGATAACCGTAAAACTTGGAATATGACCGTTAGTTATGATAACTCGGTTGATTCTCTTTCTACTGGTGGCGGTGGTGGCGGTGGGCTTACTGTGCTAAAGGTTACTATTGGAAAGTGGGATGAGACTTTTATAATGGAAGTTGACTATAATAAAAAAGATTTCAGAAATAGCGCAACTGATAAAATTAAATACGAGTCAACACGGCCACAAATACAAATGACATTTAGCCTACAAACTCAAGACCCCGATTTTGTTAAATTTCAAGGTCTTCAAGGTAAAGTTAATAAAGCGGTGGTTGATTGGTTAGGGTTTAAATTCCTTCCAGATCAAGTTTTATTTGATGAGTACAGAGCAACAAGTGTAGGTAATAACACTTGGCAAGAAGATTTTATATTTAAAATGCGCCAAGTTCCAGATACAAGCCCAGGATCAGACCCTAACAAGCGTGATTGGGGATGGCAGCCTAGATTATTAGATGCTGGTTTTAATGAGCTATTGGACATTAATGGACAGAAACAATTAAGCGCAATTAAAGCAGCACAAAAGCAAGGCGATACTAAGCCACCTAGAGCAGTGACTCAAGAGTGGCCATTAGACGGGGCCGGTGTTGCACTTGCAGCTGACCAAATAGAAGCAGGAAGAATATTTAATGAATTTAAAGCGTATGCTTCTGATGACTTCTCAAAGTTTGACTTTAAATTTGAGACTATCTTAACCAGAAACGAGCAAGAGCAATTAGGGCTTAGATAATGGGAACCGATGCAACAGTATTTGACAAGAAGTCAGCGGCCCGAATAAGTAAAAATGTTCTATGGGGTGAGCAGCAGCGTCAACGGGGTGGAGATATACACGCCAATGAGCACGTACAGCCGCACGAAGTTATATACGTGCAGCTTATTGAGAAAGACCCAGCCGGCGAGATTGGTTACTGGTCAGCGCAGGAAGTGTATTGGGATGAGGGCCGGTGGGAATTAGTCGATGCGGAAAGAATATGGGACGGTGATGCGCAACCGTATGTGCATCATTATTCATGGGGTGAGGCAGAGCTACAACAGATAGTAAAACTTATGTTAGTTACTGATGTAAAAACAGGTGTTGAGGAGTGGGTATTTGATACAGATGTCACCAACCCAGAAGCATTTGTTTTCTACTCAGATCAGAACGGTAATGGCGGCCAAGCTTTAAATGATTCTTCATGGACTATGCGCACAGCCGGTAAAGTTCTAACTAATGTCGGGGAAGCTTCAATAAATGCACCATTCACAATACAGCCGGGTCAAGCTTGTCAGGTGGTGATTACTTTTATTGATTATGGAAACGGCTATCAATTATCAAGCGCAGTTATCACAACTGGTGAGGGTCAATACTGGTCAACCGGTTCTGATGGTTCTATAATAGTTCAGCACAGAATAGCCAAAGCAAACATTGATGGCGATGTAGTAAGGTTGGAGCAGTATCATGCAGGTGATATACATTTAGAAGTATTTGATTTTGCAAAAGATGACGATGATCCAGATGACCCAACGCCAAGCCCGATAGATATAGAAGGTGATAACGATTGGATTGACGTTACAAGACTAGGTAACTTATATACAGTAAGCCACAAAGCACCACCTGGGGCTGGCAAAGCAATGGCATCAATGAAAGGCTTAGATACTGCTTTCTCTTGTAACTCTGTTTCATGGAGTACGGTTGCGGATGTGGAAACATGGGTTAACAATGAGCTACTGGCAAACATTAGAGAAATATTTTATGATACTCGCGGGCATATCTATGACTTAAAAGATTGCGCAGGTGCATCAATTACACCAACTGAAGACCCAACAAGCGTATATTTATCAAGCTCTTTACGGTCTGACTATATAAGCGGCTCAGAGTTTGGCCCTGATAGCATCAATGGAACCGGCCTAGATTTCACTTATAAGATATTAAATGAAGGCGCTAATTACCTTGACTATATTGGCACTAAAACAATTCAAGTCGGTGTTATAATGGCCAATGGCCAACCGATTCAGATTGGTATTTCTGGAGACGTACCAGTTTTATTCAATCTTGCAACCCTTGCTGAAAATGTCGCGGGTACTTCTGGACTAGAGAGACTACCACTTGTTGCACCAGGGCAATTAGTTTTCGGAATAGAGCGTTATCAATTCAACTCGACTGCGAATTTACATGTGTCAGTGATTGGTGTTGGTCTATTACAATCAGCTACATTTAATACTATGTCTTGTTCAGCTACCAATAACATAACAGGATCTAATATAAGAAACTATGATGACCCCAATGCTTCAGCAATGACAGTAAGCGTGGGGTATAGTGTTGCAGATTTAGGCACAGCAACAAGCCCCGGAATGTCAGACACTCTAACCAATGGCCCTTACTTGTCAGCAGTTACAATAAGTTATGCAGATGATGAGCCTGTTGCATGGAGCACAGCAGGTAGCGCAGGCCCTTTTAAAACAACTACTAGATTCCTTGAGTTGGACGCAACAAGCACAACTGACAGCCTTGATAAGGTATGGTTTAAACTTAGAGACTCAGATAGCCCGGGCGATCAGATAAAGATTTGCTCTAAACTATTAACCGTACCCGGATTAACAGATGCCAATGCAAGCAGTTGTGATTATATTAGTATTAGCTCTGATGACGATTGCATCACAGATGAAGATGGTGTCAGAGTAACTGACGATTCCGGCGAGTGTATTACAGATGGTGCCCTATTTGGCTGGTCTGATGATTTTGGTGGCTCAAGTATTAATAGCACTAGATGGGATTCAGTATCAGGAACTCAGATTACGCAAAGTGGTGGAAAGGTAACATTGATATCTAATGCTCACCCAGCCGCAGGATTTGCTCAATCTATAGGGCAAACGGCGCATTCATTAGCAGGTGACTTTAATATACAGATTAATATATCATCAAGTAAATCTGATGGCTCAACTGGGTTTAGTAATGTGCTAGCGGTTGTGATTGGTGGGACTGAGTATGATGTGGCTCATTATGATAATAATACTGTTGATGGTGTTGGGTATTATATTTACAATGGCTCAAGCTTTGTTTTTCAAGAGTCATCAAGCGGTACTATCACGTCGCAGGTATTTGAAATATCTAGAGTCGGCTCAACTGTTTCACTTAAGAGAGGATCAACCACTTACACCACATTTACTAATTCAGGTAATTTAACAGATGCTTATATAATTTGCAGTAATGCGGGCAGTGGTGGCCCTTCTGGTAACCCTGAGTTAGTTGTTAATGACTTTATTTTTGAGCATCCAATAGGCACACCTTATTATAGTTAAATAGGATATTTATCATGGCTAGACAATACTTTTTTACAGGAACAGCAGCACCAGCAACAACCCCCACTTTTGCAGGCTCAATATTTGTTGATACCACAGGCGGCAAGATATATTTTGCAACGGGCACCACATCAAGTTCTGATTGGGATATATTGCCGATCAATCTAAGTGATATAAATGTTGATGCTGATTTAGCCCTTGCGGGTTTATATAAGATAAAGAAAGCTTTAGCTTTGGACTTTCAACCAAGCGCAGAATTGACCGTGGCAACTGGTGTAGTAACTCAGACTCAATCATATCACACAGTAGATACAGAATCAGACGCGGCAAGTGATGACCTCGACACAATTACAATTGCTACTGATATGTCAGTACTGCTATTAACCTTAGAGAATGCCGCTCGAATTGTAACTTTAAAGCATGGAACCGGTAACTTAAATTTACCTGATGATGCTGATATAGTTATGGCTGAAAATACAGTATACTTTTTATTGTACGGTACTGCTTGGAACTTGGTTGGTAGTTCTGCAAGTGGTGGATCATCTTTGCCAGTTGATGATACTACGGCATTAGTTCAAGACCCAGCAGATAATACTAAATTAATGAGAATTGATGTTGGCGGGGTAACTACGGCAACAACTAGAGTTGCCACAATGCCCGATGCTGACATAACCTTAGGTACTGATGCAGATGCTCTACATGATAACGTTGCTGGTGAGATTGTAGCAATCACTGAAAAAACATCTATGGCAGTTGATGATGAGTTTATAATTGAAGACAGCGCAGACTCGAACAATAAAAAGAGCTTGAAGCGGTCAACATTGGGCCAAGATATTCAAAACACGCAGACGGGCACAACTTACACATTGGTGTTGAGCGATTCCGCAAAAACTGTAACAATGTCTAATGCTTCGGCCCAGACCCTAACCATTCCGACCAATGCGAGTGTTGCCTTCCCAACCAATACAGTAATTGTAGTTTGGCAATATGGAGCCGCGACTTGCACAATAACTGGAGATACTGGAGTTACTGTAAATGATGTTAGCGCAGGTTCTGTAGATATTGGCAATCAATATTCAGCCGCAGTGTTAACTAAGACCGGAACAGATACTTGGATAATTGCCTCAAGTACTAATGTTACAGGCACAGTTAGAACTTACACCAAGCAGCAGAACTTTGGCACAACTACTCTTGTAGATGGTGCCAATATCTCTTGGGACTTAGACGATAACCAAGTTTCAAAGGTGACTTTAGCAGGCAATAGAACGCTAGATAATCCGACTAATATGGTTGACGGTGGAACTTATATATTGCGAGTTAACCAAGACGCTACTGGTTCAAGAACGTTGGCTTATGGTTCCGCTTATAAATGGCCATTAAACGTCACTCCTGTTTTATCAACTGGTGCGAATGATACTGATTTTATATCCTTTATATCTGATGGAATTTCTATGTTCGGTGTTGTAAGTCTGGACTTCGCATAATGCTTAGTTTACCTATAAATCACTATTTTGGAGGGCAAACGTATCCTCCAATGGTCACGACATGGAACACTGAAAATTTAGGCGGTACAGGTTCAGCAACTAAAGTTTTATTACTACCATTTGCTGACGAGGGGAGGGTTGTTGTTGATTGGGGCGATGGCACAATTAATAGATCAAATACTCATACTTACGCATCAGGAGGCGTTAAGACTGTAAAACTGTACGGAGAAGTAAGAAATTGGGTTTTTGATGATCTGGGTGACAAGTTAAAAATCACTAATGTTTCCGATGTTGGCGGTTGGCGGCCTAGGTCTGGTGGGTTTAGGGGTTGTTCTAACTTAACATGGACAGCAACAGGGGCATTGAATAATAACACCTCAACTACTTTTAATAGTCTATTTAGAGGCTGTACGTTATTCAACGGCGATGTTAGTAGTTGGGATGTCTCAAATATCACTAATCTGTCAGGCACATTTAGGGATTGTGTAGCCTTTAATCAAGCTGTTGGTAGTTGGAATGTAACAACCGCAACTACAAATATAAATAGCCTATTTTATGGTTGCACTATATTTAATCAAGATATAAGCGGTTGGGATGTATCAAATGTAACCACTTTTGCATCCGCTTTTAGAGATTGTGCAGCACTTAATCCTAATATAGGCGGGTGGAATGTAACAAGCACAACTACAGCAATCAATAACATGTGTAGAGGTTCGCTATTTAATAGAGACATCAGCGGATGGGATATATCAGCAGTAACAAATGCCTCAAACTTCGCCAATGGCTCCTCATTCAGCACAACTAATTATGATCTACTATTACCAGCATGGGAAGCTCAGAGCGTACAAGATAATGTTTCATTCCACGCTGGTTCAGCAACTTATGGCGCGGGAAGTCCAGCAGCAGCAAGAGCAGCACTTATAGCAGATCATACTTGGACAATCACAGACGGAGGCCCAACATAATGGGAAAAACAGCTAAATATAAAGAAAGTAAGAATACTTATTATTACGTGAAGAACTCTAATGGTGATGTGGTTGATTATGGCATATTGACAAAAGGCTTGCAAGTTGAAACAGGTCAACCCACTTTAGAGAGTAAACAAAACTCTAATTTATTTGATGATATATTTTCGGAGTGGTCAATAGTTGATGGTGATATTATCGGCACACTGAGGGAGGCTTAATATGTTTTTAAGGAATATACTATTATCTCAAGGCTCAACGGTTGTAACGCCTATTGACACTAACCATAATACATGGATTGGTGATGGTTCAAATGATTACATACAATGCGGCAATGATTCAAGCTTACAGATAACGGGCGATTTAACCATATCTGCTTGGGTGAATGTTGCGGTTGTTGGCACTCATGTAATATTAACTAAGTCATCATACTCAACTAATCAAAGAGCTCATGAGCTATATTTAGATAATGCTACTGGTAAGTTTTCATTTATTGTTACCTCAAATGGATCTACAGTTACTCAGATATTTAGCACTACAGTAGCAAGTACAGACACTTGGTATCATGTATGCGCAACTTCAGACGGTACTGATATTAAATTATATGTAGATGGCTCAGAAGAAGGCACTACAGGGTTTACTTCATCTATCCATAACTCAACAACTGAGCTTGTTATAGGTGCTTATGGTGGGGCTAATTTAGGTGTTTCACCTTGGGATGGTAATTTGGCTGCGGTCGGTGTATGGAATGCCGTAGTATCAGCAAGCACCTTGTATAATTCCGGTATTGCTATGCAGTGGGGCGACATGGGCGGGGCTCAGACTAATTGCCAAATGTTTATCCCGATTAATAAGGGTGTTACTTCTGGTCAAGAATATGTAGATCAGACCGCAAATAGTAATGATGGTACTGCGTCAGGTTCACCAGTGTTTGGAACGCCTACATTAGAATTCACATCATGATACACGAAAACAAACAGTATGAAGAGATTGAGCATGAGGTGTACAAGTATATCTCAATAATGCCATTTAGTACAATGACGCGTATTAAGGGTTATGAGATCAAGCACAAGTATTTTACATTGTATCCTGGGGGCACTTTGGTTATTGCTAAAGGTTACGCCACAGATGCATCAAGCGGGCCTACTATGGACGATGACAGTAATATACATGCGGGGTTCTGCCATGACGCGCTCTATCAATTACTTAGAATCGGAAAGCTAAGCAGAACAGAAAGCGACTTTGACCGCAATAGAAAACTAGCTGATTTAACATTCTATGATCAATTAAAACTTGATGGCATGAACTGGTTTAGGCGGTGGTATTATTACAGAGCGGTTAGGATGTTCGGCAAACAACATGCAAAGCTCTAGTTGATTGCATTACAAAATACATGTATTATTATAATTGATGTAATGTTGTAATGTAAAGTTATTTAAAATAAGGTAGTAGAAAGATGATTATAGCAAACTCTGCTGAGTTGGATATACTTGGGGTATTGGGGCTAATTCTAGCGGTGGGCACTGTTGTAATCCCGTTATTGATATTTGCTATTAAAGCACTGGTACACAAAACCGTATCACCTTTAAGAGCTGAACTAGACAACATGGTAGGAAAAATGACAGTAGTAGAATCCAATTACGTCGCTTTACTTGAGGAGATAAGAAAGCTCCCAGATGCGATTGATGCAAAAATAAAAGCCCGCGAAGAAATAGTCACAATGAAAATTGACCACCTCAAAGAAGACCTAGACAAGAAGCAAGACAAATGAAGATAATAGTCCTTTGCTTATTCCTTACATCTTGTGAGACTACTTTTAAAAGCCCCGTCACCCAGATAGAATATAAAGGTAAAATAGATAGTCAGGGGTTAAGCATCACAGCAAAACCACCTTTTTATGACTACCTAGTCCAGTTTTACGAGTATCTTACAGCTCCGTCCAATCAATAGAAAGCAGCTCTTTTCCTTCAATCGGATTTATTTTAATCCTTGCCCCTTCTGCGTAATCTCTAAATACATAATGTTTAGTTGAGATTAATCGAACAACCGCAGAATCATCTTTTAATAAGTTACTATCTTGAATAGCATCTAACACAGCCTTATTTAAATTATCCAGGTCAGGCCGCTTTGTCATCCGCTTAGGTGCTGAGGCTTTTAATATATCGCTATTTTTTCCGGTTCCATAATGTGACTTTGGCCGCCTAAAGTAATACTCAATCTCTACTATTACAGCCCCGTCAATTTGACCTTGATCTTCAAATACTTTATGGGCTGCGTATTTTACATCATTGCGCCAAGCTGTAACGGGTGAATAAACACTAGTGAACTTACCCCGGCTGAAAGCTTTCGGCCTTGATTGGGGTTTAGGTGTTCCAAATACTTTGAATGTTATCACTTGCCATTCTCCTTAATATAATAATAAATTCTAACTACTGGCGACAGAAAGCCAATCCAAAGGTAAACAATAAATGATATTGCCAGAACTGTTTTTCTTTGGTGCTTAGTTTCATTCCAATCGTGTTGCATATCAACCGCAAACATTAGCAGATTCAAAACCAAGATAGTTATTATTAGTGGTGTCATTTGTCCCTCTTGAATAAAACGGCTATAGGCTGAATGTATTTATTTCTAGATGATTTAGTGGGCTTATTGGATACAAGCCAATCATTCTCAGAGTGTATATATACATATCCTTGGAACCTTGGATCAGATTGAGCGGCTGAGTGTGCTACTCTAGATGTTCCATTATGCCCATAACTTAACCAGCCTGTTACCACATTAATAGTCAACATCTCAACCTCATAATCTGGATACTTAGCCTTGACCTTTTCTTCGAGGGTTAGCTCTATCTTTTTTAAGATATGGCATAACCGATAATCTTCCTTACAATGATCAGCTTGGAATACCTGATCAGTAGCCCAACAGTATCCCCACTCATATACATTGGGCTTTCTATATTCGCCCGTATATTCAAAACCTTCTCTTTTGGGCAATTCAACTTCTACTTTCATTATACACCTCCATCTAATTCTCTAGCTAACTTCAAATACTCAAACACTTCTGACGACGACAACGGCCTTGCGTGTTTCCATTCTTCCAAATCAGTCTCATAAGGGTAGCTACTATGTGGATCAAAACCAACTACTACGCCAATAATTCTCATATCCTCCTCATTCCACAGCTCGCACAACATACCAACCAGACTAGGCTCGACCTTTTTAAGTATATGATTATTAAAATTCATAGAATCCTCATATTTAATCATACATGCAGTCAAGGTTGCATATCCAAGAATATATTCACCTTTTTTAGGCTCTCTATATTCCCCAGTATACTCATACCCTTCAATCTCTGGCAAATCAACTTCTACTTTCATTGCTTTACTATTCCTTTAATGCTATATTTAAACCGTTCACTTGAACATCTCCTTTAAGCCAGTGGTAGCGATTAACTATAATAGTTATATGTCTTTGCTGTTTCCCGCCACTGGCTTTTTTTATTTAGTCTAGCTTTGCCTTTATGCCTTTTAATATAGACAATGTTATTGCGCCATTAGACTCCGCAAACTTTATGCAAAAATCAATTTCATCTTTGCACTCTTTAATCTTTTTGTGAAGCTTTGTATTCTCAGCCTCTAATAGTTCCTCATCCATCAGAAAGGCACATCTTGAGCTACACCACTAGCTGCCGGCAGATCTCCCGCTTGAATTGGAGCCGCTTGAACTGGTGCTGATTGATTAACTACTTGACCTACTGCCGGGGCTTGGTACTGGGGCCGCGGGGTTGGTTGGTTTTGTTCTGATACCTTAATCATCCATGCCTGACAAGTGTTAAAGTACTTATCAACACCTTGCGGATTAGTCCATTTACGGCCTTTCAAATTAAACGATACATCAACCAATTGACCGACTTGGTTGTTATCCAGGTTAGCGCATTTATCCTGAATCATTTCGAGCTGTATTAATTCTGGGTAATCTCCACCAGTATTAATAACAAATTCGCGTTTTTTGAAAGTCTCGGATATTACCTGAGTATCTTTTATTACTTCAATTATTCCTGATATGTTCATTTACTTACTTCCTTTGTTGTTCTTTTTCTTTTTCTCAATGTTCTTCCACAGTTTGGACTCTCCAAACTTCTTCAGCTCCTCACCACGTAAGCGGTTTTTGTCTCCCTTGTGGCTCATTTGGTTAATATTCCTTTTGCAAATAACTTCATCTCTTTTATAAAGTCTGTGCAATACTCCTGCATCATATCCATCTCTTCTTGATTCCATTCAATCCGATTAATCGATATAGGCTTAGGCTGGAACCCATGATGATATGTTGCCCAATCACAAACTTTAATTCCTGTGCAAAGCATATGATGCCTGACTTGCCAATAATAAGACTTCTCAAGAGCTACACTTGATAAACTTAGAACGGGGCTTACATCAATGTATTGCAGATGCTTATCCATTGTCATAGGGCACTTAACTTCTAAGACTAAAGAGTCATCGGTGGCTATCCTATCTGGTGAGGTTGCAACAGAATCGCTAAACTCTGAAACAACTAAACCAGACTCTAGTAACTCAACACCTGTCTCTTCTGTGTAGGCATCACAGGCGAAAGGCTCCCATTGGTGGCCCCAATCCGCATTTGCTGCGGGTATTGGCTTAGACTCATCAACTCCGGCCATCAATTGAACAGCTTTAGTATATTTAAGTTTTGACCAGTTAGGTTTTTTACCCGTCTTACCTGGCATAATTGCACCAACAATTGAGCCGGTCAGTTTTGCCAAGCGAGACTCAAGCCATTCATCCGAGCCTTGATCAAACTTGATTTCTCTAGACTTCCACATTTATATCTCCAGCATCCTTGAACTCAGGTTCTTTCTTCGGCATTTCAAAATCAAACTCCATTTTGTCAATTTCATCTACCTTCTGGGCAACTTC
>Ga0208315_1000945_pt1 | contig 16917 bp, 26 predicted proteins | sample MalvireepMed_215_FD_184239 | JGI IMG/M metagenome (GOLD analysis project Ga0208315, IMG submission 184239) | Marine viral communities from the Global Malaspina Expedition - Malaspina viral metaG DeepMed_215 (SPAdes) (version 2) | ecosystem: Environmental > Aquatic > Marine > Oceanic | place... | reverse complement strand
GGAGAGGAATGGTCGTACAGACGAAGGTAGCGTGCCCGCTCTGCAAGAACGAGAAGGCACAGAAGATCAGGATGGGAGTGCGGGGTAGCCCAGAGACGCCAGTCTATGCCTGCGCCCATTGTCACCTACAGTTCCAAGAGAGCCCCTTCGAGGACATACGGGAATATTACCGGACCACCTATCGGAACCAACATGACATTATCCCCGGCAGTAAGGTAACGCCAGAAGAACGGTTCACTACAATGCGGCCCCTGATGCGGGACTCCGCTCAGAGGGTCAAGGCTTTTCTGCCCCCAGGCTCATCCGTCCTTGAGATTGGCTGTTCGTCTGGGTACATGCTCGATGCCATCGGTGATACCTACGATAGATATGGCCTTGAGTGGAACCCGGAAGATGTGGCCTTTGTACGTGAGGCTGGAGAGATTCCCTGCGAAGAAAGCTCCATCCTTGATTGCTACCCAGGCAGGCAGTTCAATGCCATCGTCGCTTTGCAAGTCCTAGAACACCAGCCTGACCCGGTAGCCTTCCTGAAAGAATGTAAGTCCCGGCTGATCGGCGGTGGGTATCTTTACATCGAAGTGCCCCACGCTATGGACTTCCTGGTTACTGTCTTCCAGTCCAAGGCGTATCAGGACTTCTGGTACAAGGTACCTCACCTGACCTACTGGACCAGAGAGACCCTTGCCAGCACGTTGGGTGCCTTGGGCTTTGAGGCCCACGTCAAGAACTCCCAGAGATACGGGTTGGTTAACCACGTCAACTGGGAGCTTAACGGTGTCCCTATGCAGGACGTGCAAGAGGCCCAGGAGTATTGGCAGCCCGTTCATCCTGACCATCCCTTGGCAGGTGTGATGAACCGGGGCATCTCCAACTTGGATAAACAGTACCGGGTATTGCTGGCCTCTTACGGGTGCGGGGATACCCTATTTGCCTTGGCCAGACGGAGGGAGATTTAAGATGGCGCTTAAAGTCTCCGACCAAGTAACAGCCGATGGCAGTGGCGACTACGAGGGTGGCCGTCTCTACCAACTAGCCTTGGGCATGGAGATTGAAGACTCCATGACTATTCGCGGGTTCCCTGGCCTTGATGATGGGCAGGGCACTGCGGAGAATGACTGGGGCATGGATATTACATGGCCCAAGTGGATTCAGGACATTCATAACACGGTGACTGGGCGGTGTTTCATCTTTGGCAGCGGCCCATCATTGATTAACCAGTTGCCCATCTTGGACCGGATGTGGCAAGAGACGAGCTTCACCGTTAACCGTATCGGCAAGTGGAAAGACTTGCCATTCACGCCAAGTTACCACTGTATTGCCGAGCCTGCGCCTACGGGCATGTGGGGGCAGGTGATTTGGCCGCAGTACGACCATGACGTGACGATCAACAAGATTGCGGTCAGTTGGTGGCCCATAACCGCTAAGGGGTGGCTATGGTGCCCCAAGGCCCCTGATGACATACAGATACGCTGGGAGGGGTGGTTCGGGACTGGTAGTGCTTTGCCTCCGTTGCCTACTGGCTGGGCCTCCCCTCTCACCGTGTCACAGATCGCGGCCTGGATGGGCTTCACGGAGATATTCTTTCTAGGCATCGACACCACGCAGCAGGGCCAGGCGTGGGACCGGGAGCGGGGACGGACGGTAGAGCCGCGCAACATCAGGTCCATCTTGGAGTGCTTTGAGCGTGCTGGGCGAGACGCCAAGCGTGCTGGGGTGAGGATGATGGACTGTACTCCGGGTGGTTTAATCAATATGCAGGGAGCGTTGCCATATACACCGCTACAGGACATCCTGCTAGAGAGGCCCTTGGCTCCTAATCCTTGGCAAGGCTACGAGAGGGAATTAGGGCCTGATGTCTCCTAAGCGGTGCTTCATCGTCGGCACGGGGCCGTCGTTAAAGACGACCGTAGGGCTGGACGCTCTGTGGAAAGAGGACACGTTTGGTTTGAACAAACTCTCGGAATGGGAAGACTTGCCGTTCATCCCGACCTTTTACGGTGCCAACTTCACTGAGGTCATGGAAGGATACTCGCCAAAAGAACCCAAGTGCATCCGTGAGCGGTTCTTGTTTTACAATCCGCACGACAACATTCAAGGCGTTGATGGTTGGACGCTGGTAGCCAAACGGCTGAGATATGACCTGTCTGATGATGAGATAGTGGGGCTGGGCGATACGTTGCCACCCATCCCCGGCGGAGGGACCATCCCCATGACAGCGGCTCAGTTGGCCCTGTGGATGGGATACCGGGAGATATACCTGCTGGGGGTAGACCAAAGCCCTGCAACCACTGCAAATCAACTCGTGGGGCGGCCTGACGGGTATCCAGCACTGACTATGAACTTCGTTAGGTGGGCGTCTTGGGAATGGTTCCGAGAATACTGCGAAGCGGGTGGGGTCATCGTTCAGGACTGTACTCCTGGTGGGCAGCTGTCGGCCGGGAAGATTCTGGAGTACCGGGCCTTGGAGTCCCTATGGACATAGTTGAAGAGCTAAAGGAAACAGGCATCGCCAAGCGGGACTTCAAAGTGATGTTCCAGAAGCTGAAAGAGTCTGGGGTAAAGCCCAACATGAAGACGGTGCTTAAATGCTAATTAGCAAGCGTGCATTGCGCCGTGGTGACGTGAAGGTGCCGCGATTTTATCGGTTAGCTTACGAAGATCATTCTTTGCGGGCCAGTATGTACCTTCCAATGCCAGCCAATTGGTTTGTTCATTGGTACATGAAGGTCGAAACATTCGTAGTGATTTGGTTTTGGATTTGGGTGCAACGGTGGCGCAGCAATGCCGATGCTGCCAATGCAGGGTACTGGCGAGGGTATCAGGCTGCTCAGTATGATCGTGATGGGGAAGCTCTGAGTTGGCATCCGAGGGAGAGAAGTGGAACTTAGCGATTTTAAGGGCCAATATTCTGGGAGGATTTTCTTGGTGGGCAACGGTCCTTCCATGAACCTGCTCACCGATGAAGAGATACACCTGCTCAAGGAAGAGCGTACCTTCAGTGGTAGCCGGTGGTTCATGTGGCCCAAGTCGTGGACTACGGACTTCTACATCCTGACCGAGCGCAAGCAAGCAACGGAGTGGAAAGAGCGCGGCTTCAACAAGGCCACGGCCAAGGAAGCGAAGTTCTGGGTTACTTGGCAGCCTGCCCCTGCTGGCTGGGTGCCAGTGCCGAGGCCACCCAGCAATGCCCACGACGTTCTGAACTACGGGACGCGGGGCTTGAAGGGTAACTGCAAGGTGGGGCAGGATGGTAGTCCCCATCTACATCACGGGAAAGATACGCCTCTCGCAATGGCGCAGGTTGCAGCGTACATGGGCTTTAGCGAAATGTACCTAATTGGGTGTGAGACGGAGGGGGCGGGGCGGTCCTACGAGGATGCGCCCAGAGCAATGCACATCGGCGGGGTGATGGACGCTTACTATGAACGGGCTGGCAAAGAATTGCCGCTGGTTGACTGCACCCCTGGGGGGAGATTGAGCCGTGTGGGGGCCTTGAAGTACAAACCCTTAGCGGAAGTGCTTGGCAATGGTTGACTTCCATAATATCGGCTCGGGTCGCATCTTTATTCTAGGCTCTGGTCCTTCATTGATAGACCAGTTGCCTCTTTTAGAGGGACTGAAGGGCGAGGTAGTTTTCGCTTGTAACTCCCTCATCAAGTGGGATTCCTTGCCCTTCGCCCCAACATATTACGGCATTACCGACATCCAGGAGCAGCGACGGGTCGACCTGCTGGCCGGGCTGTTGTCTGACGAGACCATGGCCTTTAATGTGCGGTGGCCAAACACATATAACAATCCCCGGTTCATTTCGGTAGAGAAGGCCCATGATTCTCAGCAGGTTCGCAGTGCTGGATTCTTGGGGCTGCACGAGACCGAGCAGCCGGTCTTTCCCACAGGACGGACATCGCCGATAACGTTGGCGCAGTTGGCTGCCTGGATGGGCTACCGGGAGTTCTATTTCCTGGGGATTGAACAAACGCACGGGTACTGCTACGACCCAGAGGCCCGCATAGATGATGGTGGTGGCTCATTCGTCGGAGACAAGAACCCCAGATACAGCATCGCCATCAAGGACTGCGCCAAGATTATGCGTGCCGCCATCGAGGGGGCTGGTGGCAGCGTCCATGACTGCACCCCTGGTGGGCTACTGAATGTAACCGGCAAAGGCGCACCTGGCCACATGGTATCAGCGGCAGATATACTGCCGTACAGAGATTTGAGGGAGGTACTTGGATGACGTTCTGGCAAGGGAAGAAGGTGGTCGTGACCGGTGGTTCCGGCCTTATGGGTACGCCTATGCGGGCCAAGTTGGAAGAATTGGGCGCTGATGTGGTCAATGCGAATCTGCCCAAGTGGGACGTTACCAATCCAGCGTCTATGTTGGCGGTGGTAGCTGACCGGGACATTTGCATCCACTTGGCGGCGGTGTCTCATGTTGAAGACAGCCGGAGCAATCCATTAACGGCTTGGCAGACCAACGTGCAGGGAACGTGGAACGTGCTGGATGCCTGCCGGACCTACAAGTTGGGTGCCGTGGTTGTTGCTGCCAGCAACCATGTCTATGGGGCGCAGCCAACGTACCCCGTGCCGGAGACCGCACAACTCAACCAACTGGATACCTACAGCGCGACCAAGATTTGTGTGGACTACATCACGCGGTCCTACGCGCACAACTACGGACTGCCTGCGGCGGTCATCAGGAACACCAACTGTTTCGGCCCAGATGACCCGCACAGCAGCCATATCGTGCCGGGCACCATACTCAGCCTGCTGGAAGGTAAGACCCCCGTAATTCGCTCCACAGGGGCAACCAAGAAGGGCTATCTGTACGTGGACGATGTGGTGGACGCCTATCTGTTGGTTGCACAGAGGATGTACCGCACAGGGGACAGTCTCATACCACAGCACGGTGTCTTCAATGTAGGGGCACCGGCTATCTCTTCGTTGAAGTTGGTTCAGAAGATCATGGACCTGATGCTTGACCGCCTTGAAGACCCGATTGTTCTCGGCCAAGCGAACGACCAGCACGACGAACAGATGGACTCCTCTCGCATCAAGGCCCTGGGTTGGGAGCCTAAGTACACGCTGGAGCAGGGGCTTGAGAAGACGATTACTTGGTTCCGTGAGCACCAGCGGGTGGCCGTATGACGACGCTGGCAATAATCCCCGCAAGGGCGGGGAGCAAAGGCATCCCTGGCAAGAACATGGCTCTCTGTGCGGGACAACCCTTGATTGAGTGGACCCTGGATGCGGCGCTAAACTCCAGTGTTGATGCGGTCATCGTGTCTTCAGACGATGGGGCGGTGCTCAACTACACCAAGAATACGGGTGCTCGTTGGCATCCAGCGGAAGAGATTACAGATGAAGCCCAGATAGAGGATCGTCTACCGGAGAGGTTCGACCCACCTGCTGACATCATCGTGCTGCTCCAGTCAACGTCCCCGGTACGGACCAGCAAGCAAATAGACGAAGCGATAGAGCAGCTTCAGCGTGAGGGAGCGGACTCACTGGTGAGCGTGGTGGAAAGCCATAGTTTCTTTTGGCGGGATGGTACTGTAGTCCCCACTTATGATGTTATGCACCGACCTCGCCGACAGGACATGACCAAGCATTACGAAGAAAACGGCAGCATATACGTCTTTACCGAAGACCACTGGCGTCGAATGCACAACCGGCTGGGTGGTAAAATATCTTTATTCGTGATGCCCGAGGAATGCGCCATCCAAGTAGACACGCCGTTCGATTTGTGGATGGCCGAGAAAATCCTGGAGCGTCAGCACAGTCTGGTTGGGGCTGGATATGAGCAACTTCGTTGAGATAGCAGGTCTGAAGATTGGCCCAGATTACCCCCCAGTCTTGGTGGCAGAATTGGGACTAAACTACGCGCTAGGCCCGAAGGGGCAGTTTCTCGACAACGTGCTCAATATGATACGGCTTGCAAAGCTGTCGGGCGCATCGCTCGTTAAGTTCCAGAAACGCACCCCGCGTATTTGCGTGCCGCAAGACCAGTGGGACAAGCTCCGCAGCACTCCTTGGGGAGACCGTTCGTACATAGACTACAAGGAAGACATCGAACTTGACGCCGCGGCCTATGACACCATCAATGCTGTCTGCAAGGAAGAGGGTATCCCGTGGTTCGCCTCTGTGTGGGACGAGCCATCGGTGGACTTCATGGAAGCCTACGACCCGCCATGCTACAAGATTGGCTCGGCTAGTCTAACGGATCGCGCCCTTATTCATCGGGCGTTACAGACTGGGAGGCCGCTGATTGTATCAACGGGTATGTCTACATGGGCTGAAATACATGATGCTGTATATGTAGATATTGGAGTGCAGCACCTTGATTACGTGGTTCTTTGTCACTCCACATCCATCTATCCGTGTCCGTTAGAGAAACTGAACTTGCAATTCATCCGGACTTTGCAAGAAATATGCCCCAGAATTGTTATTGGTTACTCTGGTCACGAGCGTGGCAACCGCGTCACTCAAGCCGCTGTTGCGCTCGGTGCATCGTACATCGAGCGGCACTTCACCCTAGACCGGCGTGGTTGGGGCACCGACCAAGCCGCTTCCCTTGAGCACTGGCAATTCAAGGACATGGCTGATAGGTGCATGGAGACTTGGCAGGCCCTGGGTAGCGGCGTCAAGGAAGTCTACCCCGAAGAGGAAGAGAAGCGGGCTCAACTACGGGTGGTGGTATAATGCCCTCAAAGAAGAAGGCAACAAAGAAAGCCAAGAATAAGCGCGTCAGTGCCAAGATTCGGAAGCTCAAGGCCGAGGGCAAGCCTCAGAAGCAAGCCGTGGCGATTGCTCTGAGCATGGAGCGGCAGAGGAACAAATGATCACCAAGACTTATCCAGTTTTTGTAAGTTACTGGCCGGAGGGGTCTCCCCATGGTCACGGTCTGCTTGTCACTGACGGCAGTGAGACCATGGCGGAGATATTCGCTCAGGGGATTGAGGGCTATGCTGAAGAACTGGCTGAACAGGTTGCGATGTGTGGCGATCAATCTCATGGTCATGGACGCCACCACCCCAAGCAAGAGGTCGAACGGGCCTACAAGATGTCTGTATTCCAACTGCTCACCAAGGACTTCGCGGCTGAGTGGGAAGAAATCCAGCACGACATCAAGTTGTACCAGAAATGGGGCGGGCAGCCTCCTGCCATGGTATTCCTACCATCGGCTGACGACCCGCAACAATGGCACCTGATGGTCCCCGACCAGGAAGGCGACCCGGTGCTGTACGAATTGCGCAAAGGCATCATTGACGACATTCTCGACCCAAGACAGGACCCCACAGCGAAACCCAACCAGATTGGGCCAGGCTGGACGATAGGAAGAAACTAATGACAAGCCGATACGAGGTCCACCATCCGAACTTCTTCAACCAGTACACGGCTATTACGACTGTCGATGCCGATACCGTCGTGGTGACTGCGCTGGCTGGGAACAGGATTTTCATAACAGACCTCATTGTGCAGTCCAACCAGACCGCTGCACTGGGGAGTTGGACATTGACGGATGCCGCCAGTGTGACGATGCTTGGTCCTCTGGAAATTGTAGACCAGGTCCTTTTTGTCGCTCATTTCAAAACTCCCTTAGTGAATCAAACACGGAACAGTGCCGTGCATTTTGATAAGACCGCCGGTGAAGACGACTGGGAGGTCTACATCGCGGGGTACTACGCACCGTAATGACCGAGCACGGGACGTTCATTGCTGGGAGGCTGCTCTTTGACGCTGGAACAACGAATATCCCTACGGCTGGGACTGCTGTTGCCCTCAGTGCTGATGGAGGTCTACATGCGGACTATCGTGTGGTATGGGCCAAGTTTCGAGATGCGCCAGCTAATACTGGCATTGTAAAAGTTGGTATAGCAGATGTCTCCAGTACCGGCACTCTTCATGGGTGGTCAATGGAGAATGACAAAGACCCGTTTGAACTACCAATACCCGCAGGTGGTTCTATCGCTCTGGGCACTATCTACTTTGATGCAGCCACCGATGACGATAAGGTCGAGTGGGCCATCTTGTACCAGGAGTAAGGCTATTTGATAGGCCGATGCTCACGCATCCACAAGCGATTACGAATACGGTGACAGGCTCGACAGTGCCGACGATTGTTGAGATGATACGTATGCAGCAAGTCATAAGGGTGCCCTTGGGGACAGTGAGTTTTCCTCGCATTGGCAGCAGCCAGTGGTTCCCCACGCAAAGTATTGACCTGTGGTGTTACGGCTTCAAGATGACTGGGATTAACGCAAGCACGATTGCGACAAAGATGATCTACTTGGGTGCCTGCTGGCATAGGGCCATAGCGGTCTTCATAGGCATATTTATGTGCTGGAACGGTATGTTCTTGCGCGGATGGACGAAAGGAGCCATATCCTCGCGACAACGTAGCAGTCCATACCCAACAAGTGCTGGTGAATTTCACCTTTTCCCAAAAACGCTCTCCGGCTGGGCGTGCTTGTCTACTCATAATATTCCTACCATTTGTGGACTACATGTTAATAGAATGGTGATGTAAACACAATGGCTACAACTACTTGGCAGAACATGCGAAGGGAATTTGCCCGATTTGTTGGATATTCCGATATTGTCGGATTAAAGGGTTTGGCATGGACATCGACCACAGACATCACCACGGCCACCACCATGCTGGTCATCTCCACGGAGTTACGCGATGCGGGGTTTGATGATTTCGGGCAGAGTGGCGCTGGTGACGACTCACTGGAGAACCTGTGGGTGCTTCTGCTGGGCGCGAATAACCTGGACGTAGAGCGCCGGGCCAAGGCATACGACGCATCGTTGGGGCAGGTGTCGCTCAGCGCGGGCTCGGCCCTTGCTGCGGAGAGTGGGGCCACCGATTTCGAGTTCCACCGGTTCCGGCCTTCTTACATCCGCGACAAGGCTAACGATGCAGCCCGGACTATCTTCCCTGCGCTGCACCTGCCGGTTACACGGTGGCTGGCTACCGCACGAAGTCAAGTACGGTACGATGTGCCCAGCAGCATCATAGACGGGCCTGACCGCATCTATCTCTATCGAGGAATTTTTGTCTCTCATGGAAATAACATCCTTACCAACGGTGATTTTGAGGATTTTACATCCGGTGTGCCGGACGATTGGTCTGCCACTACCTTGGATACTGCTGAAGAGGCAGTCACGACTTCACCGTTCAATTATGCCAGAATCGATGGCTCAGGAGTTCGATGCACTTCGCAGGCGAGTAGCACGGGCACGTTGCTACAAAGTATATCCTCCCCCGGAACACACTCTGGGCAAAGGATAAGCCTACAGATTTGGGTCTATTGTCTCACGGCTGATGTAGTTTCGACGGCCATCAAGATAGGCGGCACCACCCATCTGGGCACGGCTGCCGACGGCGGTCTACATACAGGGTCCGGGTGGGAACTACTGACCCACTTTGAAGACTCCACGATCACCATAGCGACCCTTGATATAGGCATCAGTGTGGTAAGTACCGCTACCGACAACACCGAGTTCTATATCGACTCTGCGGTCTCCGTGGTGGGCCCTAGCCAGGAACCCGAGACCCACTCGGAGCAGTTGTTCAACTGGGAGTACCGGGAGGATGTACAAGGGACCACGCTGCGGCAGTACGTGGTCTTCAACTACGAGTTCCCGGACAACTACCTGCTGCGGTTCGAGGGCAAGGGCTATCTCTCCACGGTATCGGCAGATACGGACAGCATGGAGATTCAGAAGCCTCAGAATGACCTGCTGTACGCGCAGATGGCCCAGGAAATGTATGAGGAATACAGCCAGTTCACTCCCGATATCAGCATAGATTACAACCGGGAGCGGTTGGCGATAGCAGCCCGCAAACTCGATGGGCTGATGCCTCACACACAGCGTAGGCCGAGGCTGCAACGAGGAGTCCCGGACTGGGAACGAACCGGCGTTGTCAGGTCTAGCGGGTTTCACTAATGGTAAGCGGACTATCTAAAGGCCAGCGTCCGTTCCACGTCACTCTTGAGGACCGTTCCCAAGAGAACCGCGTCCCCTTGCGTTTGCTCCAAGACGAGAACGGCAAACTGCTGTACGAGTGGACCCTGGCTCCGGCCTTGGCCCCCGACGTGCTCCAGCCGGACGTTTCCTACGGCCAGTACACGCCCGACATTGACTTGAACTGGAGCCAAGAGGACTGGTCCGGCGGAGGGCTGGCTTACTACTACGACCCAAACCGGCCCAATAGATACGCTCTAGCGGACGGTGTATGGGCCTTAACGCCCAATGAATTGGCCCTTGGGATCGTTGCCAAAGAGGTGAGTTACGGCATCAAGAACGGCGGCGCTCAACTCAATGCTAACACTGGCTGGTCAACCTCCGGGGTAACTCTCACAACGGCTACCACGGCTCCTCATGCCGGACCGTATCACTTTACTTTGACGACTGTTACTGCCAACGATTACATCAATCAAGACATCGTGGATGCCACCGACCAACCAGCGGCCCGGTGGCAATCGAAAGCCATCACTGTCATTGCGATGGTGCGTGGCGCTGCTGCTGGTGGGGCGATGCGGGTGCAGGTCGTTGAAAGTGGTGGCTCATCTACCCCCACCACAAGCGGGACAGCGGTCACACTCACCACGTCCTACCAGCAGATCACCGCCACCGTCACTCTCCAGAGTGATTCCACAGGGGTGGACATCCGCGTTGAGTGCAGCAGCGGGACGCCAGGTACGGTGTACGTTGACTCGGTGAACGTCTACGCTGGGTCTGCCATCCCCAACGCTTCCCATGTTCGCATGCAGGTGCAGACCAACGGGTCTGGGGTCCAACAACTGTTGGCCATCACCGACCGAGCAGTCTGGAAGTTCAACGAGGACGAAGACTACTGGATGCTTCAGATTGTGCAGGGCGCTGTCATCACTGGGGCCGCTGTTTTCAATGACCAACTCTTTATCGGGCAGGGTGAGTCCACAGTGTACGAGGTCAGCGCGGCTGGCAATCCAGCGTCGTACACTTCGTCCAACTTGGGCGGCACCCTGGACAATGCCAATCGGTTCATCGTCACGGTGAACTCCAATAATAACTACGTGTTGGCCAAGACCCTGGATGACGACAAGGTGCATCTGTCGGTAGACCCCACGAATACAGGCACCTGGGGTCAAGCTATCGAGGTGGGCAAGGACGACCACAAGATACTGCAAGTGTTCGACATGGACGGCACGATGGCCGTGGGGAAAGAGGATGGCTTCTACCAGTATATATCCCTACAGGGCAACCGATTCGACAACATCTGGCCGGGAGCACAGGCGACCATCGCCGACGACAACTTCACAAGAGGGCTGATGTATGGCGGGCACTTCTACACAATCTTGGGTGAGACTGGATTCTGGCGATATAGTGGTACGGCAGGGTGGGAAGCACTTGGCCATATCATCCAGAGTCCAGGGTTCGACGAAATTGGTGACAGAGTACGTGCTTTCGGAACTGATGGGGAGTGGCTCCTCTTGGTTGTTGAGGACCTCAACGCCGATAGCATTACTAAAGAGTGCTGGCTCCTAGCGGCTAAGGAGTTCGCCGATACTGGCTGGGTGGTTCACACCCTCAAGAAGTTCGTCATGTCCGATGCCATCGACATGATGGTGTTCAAGGTCAGCGGTGGAACCAACCGGTTCCTATACATCAACGGAGATATAAACAACCAGCCCTTCACCCAGCGCATCCAGTTGCCCAACCGGACCACCACTCCGAGGCTAGCGACCAACAAAGACATGCCCCTGAGCGGGACACTGATTACCTCGTGGATGGATTGGAGTCGTCCCAATGTGGACAAGGTTGCCAATCGGTTCAGTGTGCTGTCGGAGAGTCTTGGAACGGCCCAGACCATTACAGTGGCCTACGAACTCGACAACGAGACCAGCTTTACCAACATCAACAGTAGCGGCGCGACCTTCGATGGCAGCCCCAAGATAACGATTGCCTTCAACGAGGCGGTAGAGGGGAAGAAGGTGCGCTACCGATTTACCTTCGTAACGGATGACACCGCCAAGACCGGGGTGATGAAGGCCCATTCCAATGACGTTACGTGGCGACCGCCACGACTCAAGCGATGGAATCTTGTGGCGGCATTGGAAGACCGCGTTGATGGGACTCTTGGTGTCCCTACGGGTATTCCGGTAAGCAGGCAACTCGTGCGGCTGGGTCTGCTCAAAGACGAAATACCGCCCCTACGCATTACCGATATTGACGGGACACTCCATAGAGGGCATATCATAGACATGGCGGAAACCCAGTATCAGGTTCACCCGGCCCAGTCCGCGCTAAGGTATAGCCGGGCTGTCAGCCTCACGATAGCTCAGGCCCTGACCATCACACCGGAGCCTTGGGACTCTGGGATTAGATGGTCAGAGTGGCACTGGGGGTAGATTATGGCACTTAACTCTTCTACGGTTTCGGCAGGCGACCTAGCAACTGCCCAGCAGTATAACGATCTGCGTTCAGACGTTGTCAGCACTTCGTCCGGCCATGTCCATGACGGGACACTCGGCATTGGTAGCTCCAAGTTCGCGCTGCTGGTAGCGGGCGTTCCCCTGGATTTGCAGAACACGACCGATGCTGCATCCAATGAGGTTATGCAACTTGGTGGCGGCAACCGAGGGACGCCTACCGATAACGATGAAGCCTTCATCAAGTTCGACCTTGACGACGACCTAGGCGCACAGACTGAGTTCGTCCGCTTCACTTGGAAAGCGCTGGACGTGACCAATACCAGCAAGGACTCGCGCCCTGAATTTCAATACTACACAGCCAACACACTGAGGGAGCTGGTTTTCCCAGCCATCACCGCTGACGACACGGTAGCTGTATTGACCCTGGCGCAGACCCTAGCCAACAAGACCCTCACCACCCCAACCATATCCGCTACGGGATTTGCCAACGCCACCCATGCTCACGCAGCGACCAACTCCGGCGGAACGCTCAACGCATCGGCAATAGCTGCTGGGACATTGACCCATGAGCGCGGCGGGCTAGAATTTGATGCGTCTGCGATCACCACTGGTGGATTGCTCATGGGTGATAGCGCAGGGGCGATGGCGATACTGGCTTATGGGTCCAATGGCCAGGTGCTTACCGGCACTGCTGGGAAGCCAGCATGGGGGGCGGTGGGGGCCTCATCCTTCGAGGCCGCGGCTGAAAAACTCGTCGAGGACGCAACATATACCCTCTTCACGATGTTGGGGCCGTTCCCATGGGGCACGACCGTTTCCGATACGAATAAACTCGGGTACGGCCAATTCTGGCACATGCACGAGACGAGCAGCGGGACCATTGGTATCTCCACTACTATCCGGGGTGGTTGGCAACTCCAAGTCACGGCGGATGCACACGCGGCGGCAATCTCTTTTGGCGAGGCAACCCTGCAGGTCTCAGACGATTGGACCCTGGTCGCTCGAGTCAACTATGCCGAGAGTGCCACTGAGCCTGGGTTCCACTTCGGTCTTGGAGTGCAAGACCCGAACACTAGGGGTGCGGGCAACTTTAATAACTTCATAGGGTTCCGGCTTCCAGGGGGTGGCGGGAACCTTGTTGGGGTTTGTGACAACGCCGGAACGGAAAGCACCGTCGATGAGGGTTCGAGAAAGACTGGAGCCTATACACTAAGGATCGAGATTCGCTCTGGAGGAACCAGTGTATCGTTCTATGTGAATAATACAATTGTAGGCTCGGCGATCACTACCAACATCCCATCAAGCTCAGCTATGTACGCATCCTTACATGTTGCCGGGAACGGCAGCAACACCGGGACTCTCCACGTCGGGGACGTGTTCGCTTGGAAGGAGGTTTAGAGAATGGTGCTTGTAAAATCCGAGGAATCCCACGAGTCCTTCATCGCGGGGAGAGCCGTTAGGGACTGTTGTCACTTAGAAGACGGCGTGGCCGGGTTCGTTGTTGGGGAGGTCGACGATTTGCGGCCCGATGATATAGAGATCACCCAACGGGAGTACGACACGCTGGCCACGGATATTCGGGCGCACAACGATGCCATACCCAAACCTGCCCCTGAGCCGAATGCACGGGAGAGGTATCAGGCACTGACCACTGAAGCGGAACGGCAAGCATTTATTGCCAAGAGCCTTGGATTTCTATGACATCGGGAATAGAGAGACTGTATGGCTAATCTGAACGGAATTGCCAGCGATGCAATGAGCACGCTAACCCAGTTTTACTTGGATCGTATCGGTCCCATAACCGAGAGCTTGGAATTCTATGAAATTCTTATCCGGCGATTAAAGGCTGAGGATATCACACTAGATGAAGTGGAGATTGACTTGGGCACCAACCGGGTACGGTTGGTGCCGCGCAAAGCCGCTACCACGGCGCAGAACGGCAAGAACGAGGAAGAGGTCTCGGCTGCCCACCTGATAGACCCTGACCTGGAGTAGTCACATGAACAAAGACTCTGTCACTATCCCGCTGCGCCGGTATCTGGAATATCAGACCCAGTGTCCTGTGGCTGGCGGGCGTATCCGGGAACTGATCGCCACAGTAAAGCAGGTATGGAATGAACGGAAGATTCGTAATGGGAATCCGGCTGGTTATGAGCCTAGCGTTCGTGGGCTTGGCAGGTTGGATATTCCTGACGAATAATTTTCAACAGAACCCTGAAATCTTAGCAGCCGCCATTGGTTGGTGCGGGGTAATCTTGGGATATTGGCTGCGATGAGGTGCGTGCTGCCTTCCTAGCAGGAGCCGCCGCTGCTGGCTTCCTAGTGACCATAGCGGCCTTCTCCGCGTTAGCCTGGGCCTTGGGGTGGTTCTTCTTCCGGCTCGGGGGCTGCGGGTAGCCAGGGCTGGATGCCCAATTGTAGCCATTTCACTTAATTCGGGCATTGTAGTTCTTCCCCTCTGGCTTCATCAGAAAGTATTCCCTGTCCTCGTCCTCGTCCGCTTCCGCCTCGTGCGACCAACGCCCGCAAATCCAACAGCGCAGGTAGTAGAACCCGCCGTCCGAGTCCCGCTCTCGGGTCACAAATCCTCCACACTTAGGACAAATTAGCTTTTGCATCACTCTCCGTGCGTCTCTGAGACCTCCACTCCCTCAGTCTAATTCGGCTACATGCGCGGCATTGCCTTCGCCCGTTAGATGTTAGCCAAGTATTCGTTTCGTTAAATGGATGACCACGAAGACAATGGGTTTTGGAGGCGTTAATCGCAGATAGGCTGGTACCCCGCAGTATGTTTTCTCTTTTGTACCTTGTCCCAGAATCGCTCTAATGCGGGGCGGAATACGTGTCCTTTAGGCACCATTCAGCAACCCCTCCGCTTCCCGTTGCCAGCCTTCCTCGTTCCCCGGCAGGGCTATCAGTGCCCGGAGCACAGTGATCCACGCAGCGCGTGCAGGCTCGAAGTATTGCGTATGCCATGCCTTGAACCAGCGTTCAATCCATAGTTCGGCTGATGCTATATCCAACAACCACGCATTGACCGCCCGGAACAGCGCCGCTAGGTCGGTCACCGGAACCCAGCCGCGTCCGCCGTTGCAGGTCGGACAATCTTCCGGTTCTTCTTGCCAGGTGCAACACCCTGCGTAACATGTCTGAAAATGTAGGCAATCCGCCCGCAGGGAAGGGAAGGTGGGCACCCCGTCAGTCGTGTGCGAGACGACTTGGAGTTGGATGGCGGCTAGGTCAGGCATCACTCCCCCTCGTAGTCGGCTATAGCTGCTCGGTATCTCCGCTGTCGGAAGCCGTCTACAACATTCAGGCTTAGCACGTCCTTTAATGCTATGACCAGCCCCGCAGCCTTGGCTCTCTCGGCGGCTAGTTCCTCTGCCCAGACGTAGTGTCGGTCCTTGGCCTCAGTCTCCGCAACGCCCGCTGCGTGGCCCAGGAGCCAAGCGTGGCGCTTTACCCCTAGTAGCAACCCTGTTTTTAGGACCGACTCAGGGGTGCGCTGATTCTTTGCAATGGCAGCATTAACGCCCTCGATATGCAAAGCAATATCTTCGTCAAACGGCGTCCGGGCTTCCGTCTCTTGCGTCATTGATTCACCCACTTGTTCCATCTTGTAATAACCGTTATTGCTGCCTCGTTCCCTTGGTCAGCAAACCACTGAGCAAACGCCACCAGCCCCGCCGCTGCTTCTATCGCCTCAGCGCGGATAATCGGGGCCGCATGGTCAACGGCAGCAGTATCATCTTGACCGGCCATCAATGGCAGGTTTCGACGGGTGCTAATTTCTGCTAGGGTCGGCGGCCTCCCCCAGAACACCCGCTTGTGAAACAACTTGGCGTGGACAGTAAACTTCACCAAGTCCGCACGTTTGGGAGGCCAGCCCACCATGTTTTTCCAACACTTTGGACATCGAGGGGGCATCTGCATACTACCCCTCCGCCACCGACAAGGCCATGCACAGGGCCGCAGAGACAGTTGACCCTTGATGATGCTCCGGCTCTCCCTCCAAGTGCACGCTGTAGACGAGGGGGTAGACTTCGGTAATTGATACTGACGCGGCCTTGCTAAAACACAATTCCAGCAGCTTCCCCTCGGTCACGGCCAGAATCCAGCCGGAGTCGTCGCACAAAGGACACGGAGGAACATACACTAACTGCGGGCCTTGTGGTGCTTGGTGTCGGCACCTGTCCCAAAGCTGCCAGTGCTGGAAGCCGGTCCCTCGGCAGGCAGGGCAATGAGATCGCGGAGGTAATTCCTCCGCCACTGTATAAGCATCTTGGTCCTCTTGGTGTACGCGGCGGCACTTCCGCGACGCGTACCCGGTGATGGCGTCGGTTGCGGTCCCGATTGCTTCCCCGATTACCTCGGGGTCTTCGACGGGATGTTCCATTTCAGGCATCGGGGGCCTCCAATTTGTCCCAGCCAAAAGGACTCACATTCCAGTAATGCCCGTTCCAGCAACGGTAATTGGTAGAATCACCACCAC
>Ga0208315_1000940_pt1 | contig 17000 bp, 21 predicted proteins | sample MalvireepMed_215_FD_184239 | JGI IMG/M metagenome (GOLD analysis project Ga0208315, IMG submission 184239) | Marine viral communities from the Global Malaspina Expedition - Malaspina viral metaG DeepMed_215 (SPAdes) (version 2) | ecosystem: Environmental > Aquatic > Marine > Oceanic | place... | reverse complement strand
CGGGAAATCGGTGCGCGTTATCCAACTCACGAACAATGGTGTTGTTGTTCTCACGACAACAGTTTCTCACATGGCCGATAGGGCTATGTACGAACTCGCAAAGCTCTATGCTTTCGTGTACAACACTTCAGTTGAAGACTACAATCACCACTGCTCCAACATCCCTTACCCCGAGGCGAAGTAAACAATGGAAACTCCAATGCTAACTCAGTTCCCGATAGGCTTCGAGCCAGATACGCGGGAGTACGGGAAGACCAGAGTCCATGATATGGTGCGCATTGATCTTAAGCGCGTGAGGTACAACCTAAACCACTTCGAATTCGAGCGTATCGGGAGGTGTATCAAGATCAACGGACATCTGACCCTGCAAGAAACCATTTCGGAGAGTATCAGGATCGGGGACTCACAGAACCCACGATATGCGATCTACCGGAATGCAGGGAGCGGAAGGGGCGTCTGCATTGACTTCCTTGAGAAGAAGTACACTATTGAAACGCTAAACAGCGACGTCTTGAAGGCGCATCCAGTGTACCGGACTTGTAGTGTATATGAAGAGCAGGGGCGCTGTTTCCACTACGAGGACGATGGATACTGGTGTGAAGTGACACACTGAGAAGTAGCCGGCTCGGTATTATCTCGTAGGAGGGATAGTACCGAGCAGCCTATCACTCGATTGGAACAACCAGGAGCAGCGAAATGAAACCAGGATACTACACTCCTCATAGGAGTCTTTACATCGTTTACTGGCGTATCAATGGACATATCGGACATGGATACCCTTGCAGTTACGAACATGCCGAGGAGGAAGTCACCAGGGCGAAGAAGAAGCACGGGCCTGGAACTCACATGATGATACCGCTATCTGACGATGTTGTTAGGTCGATAAATGAACAGGTGAGAGGCACCCTGACTCACTTCTTTGCAGCAGAAATCGGGGAGGAATGAACAATGATTGACATCAGCCAAGTCGAAGATAGGTACAAGAACCCGGACAGCCCGGAAGAAAACTACCAGTTCGCTCCCCACGAAGACGGACGGTGGTATCTTTCCTACGTTGACTTCGATACTCGACGTAGTTACTTTCGAAAAATGATTTGGGTTCCGTTCCCGAGACAGGAGCAGTGCGATATCTGGATCAAGGAATGGGATGACGCGGAAGACGTCAAGACTGTTCGATGCAAGGCTATCGATGGCTGCGACGTGTTTCCAATGGACGAATGTCTTCACGGCCACCCATCGTGGCTTACTCTCTTTGGATGGATGTAATGAATAGCAAAGACTTCACATACGTTGCCATCGCACTCACTGTGTATCTGGCATTGTTCTGGATCGTAACCTTTATCAGTCAGCACCAGGAGATCATGTAATGAAACGCCCTCAAGTCCTTATCGTACCTGGAACTCAGGATAGTCAACTCCCATGGAAATGCCCTGCTGAAAGTTATGGCAAGGGTTCCATGAGAGATAACATCATCAGATACACAAGGCTCCGTGAAACAGATCCTTGTATTGACTTCATTGTCCAGTACTTCTGGTACGATGAGGAGGCTGGTGAGATGAAGACAGATACCATCAGAGATACAGAAATCTGGCCGGAGAGGTTCGTTCCGGACGTTCTTCCTGATGACCCTGATCTCTGGCACGGATCATGTGTCGACGAGAAGCCTTGGATAGAGAAGGCTCTCCAGGAAGAGGCGAATGATGACCGATGCACTGCTCACGAACTCAATGTCCCGTGTGATATTTGCGACGGGGAGGAATAGACCATGTTATTCAAAACGAAACTTGAGAATGGAACTCTCTTGACTCTCTGGAGGAGAGGTCCCTGGTCGGAAGACGGCCCTGGAGACACAGAATTGTTCATCGTTAACAATTCGACACTTGTGGACCCGGCTCGAATGCTTTTCGAGAAGAGGTTCACAGACCGTGAAGAGGCCCTGGCCTATTTCTGCATGTTCGAAGAGGAATCGAACAGAGAAGTCGAGGGATTCGATACCATCCTTGAAGCTATCGAAGAGCTTGATACTGCAATTGAGCATCTTGCACGGGCTGGAAGGAAGCTCTGTGATTATCCAGATGATAGTCCCATTTACAAGTTGCTCCAAGAACTCGTACCAACCCACGAAACAACCGTTGCCACGATTGCTGTCCTAACCATGAAGCTGCATGAGGTTTCACGCGGTCTCTGGAATGCAGTCAGTGATGAGGGGGAAGAATGAGCATCCCTAACTTTCAAGTCGGCGATACTGCCCGTAAAGCCACAATGTTTCTACGAAACACTGGACAATACTTCGATGACGGAACTCACGGTTGGGGAAAAGTTATCGAGGTCGTTCAGAGTGGTGATCGTCAGATCGTATCTGTTCAATGGGGCCTCAATGTCCAGAAGGCGCTCAACTCAAATCTCGAAAAGAAGAGGCAGCCATGAAATCCCTGAGACAGAAGCCTCGATGGAAGAAGGTACAAAAAGGTATCTACAGAACGCATGATCATTCGTTCTATGCTATCCGTATGTCTTCACGACAATGGATGATGTGGGGCGAGAATGACATCGAACCAGCTATCTATCCAAAGCGTTTGGCCGACTGTAAGAAGATCTCTATGAGTATCTACTACGATGATCATTCAACAAACGGACAAATGGAGATGTTCCTTCGCAGTTTGGAACAACACAAAGGTTGACACGTCCATAGCCCTCGCCCAGCGGGGGCCGCCACAAGGCTAAGTACCTGAAATAACTAAGGAAAACAGATCGCAAAAAAAGGTTTGCACCCTACCATGGCATCGATTAGAATAGTATATGAGTCACCGACTGGTGGCTTGCCTCCCGCCCGTGGGATGCTGTCACTCGGTAGCCATGCCGAATGACAGTAAAGCGAGCGGAACAAACAATCTAGGCTCGATAGAAAGAGCCGTTTATCCTGGAGCATATCATGGCAAACGCGACAACCCTGATCACCGATATTCTTGGAACCGATGCTGATGTGGAGCGTGTCTCGAAGACGCTCATGGCGGATAAGGTCGGGAGCGAAAGCTACTCGATTGAAACCTACCAGTCCCACCTCGAAGCCGTCGCAGAGAAGGGAGATGCTTACCTCAGCTTCCTTGACGACTTGCGGGTGAAGCCTGGAATGACCGCCATGTTTGGTTTCATTATGTCTCAGGGCCCCGATGGGGTCTACGGACTGATTGAAACCATGAGCGGACAGGGACTCATCGATAAGAAGCGCGTGGCATCTGCCGCTAAGCTTCCTGCGAAGGCCCGTCAGCAGCGAGCATGGTTCCGACAGATTTGGGACGACCTTGCGACAGACGCATGGGGCTTCCTTGTAGATCAGTTCGAGAATCGCCGTGAAGAGTTCGAGAAGAGGTTCCCGGAGGTCTCCGGTGTGGAAGACTTCAAGGACCTGCTCGTTCAGTGCGGAAAGTCGACTCTGAATGCTGGCGTGGAGCACATCCTCGTTGAGCCAACTCAGACGAACACTTCCCTCGCACTCGGCTTCCGTATTGATGCGCATAGCCCGAAGCGAAACGGTGGATGGAACCCGAAGGCGAACGACGGCGAAGGAGCCCTCACGCAGGACTACTACGACCGCATCGCGAAGAAGGAAGCCGCCGCCGCAGAGGACACTTCCGATGAGGACAGTGCCTCTGATATGGAGTCTGAGGAGATCGAGACTGCCCCGACAAACTCGGGTGAGACTCAGCCCTCAGCGAAGTAACCCCCAAGGGAATAATGTCCGGGGCCTGATTTAACCATCAGGTCTCCGGACTCCCTTGAGGCGTTTCAGTCCATGAGCAGGCCCGGTTCGTTGTTGGATGTCTCCTTGGTTGACATGACATGACCTGTGTCGGAAGACTGAAGCGCCTCAAGGGAGATTTACAGAAACACTTTCAACCATACCTCGATAAGAATTGAGGTCTACATCAACGACAACCAAGGAGGGATCTCATGGATCTCTATTGCCCAGTCTGTGGAGAGCTTCTCGGAGTTCTCGAGGCTAAATTCACAGGACAGTTTTCCCATTGTGGGAAAGCTTTCAGGTTCTCACATCTCACATCAGAGGTAGGAGAGCCAGTATCAATCGACCTGTGGGAGCACTCTCGGAATGCTTACAACCCTGCGAACATCTGGGCTGACCCTGTCATGCCGATGGTTCACAAGGAAGCTAAACTCAAGGCACTCTACTCATTCTTGAGGGAGCTTGAGTATGACTTCAGGCAGGTAGTTGTCGTGAATATGAACAGATGCCCAGACTTTCTCAAGAAAGCATCTGCGTCTTTGAATAGTGCTGTTGTTGCTGATAGTATGGCCAAGCCAAAGTCTACATTTGATACTGTAAAGATCAGATGGAGTGACAAGAAGGCTGTCAATGAGATGTGGAAGTCAGTGTTGCTGATGTGGGCTAAAGCGAATGGATCCGAACCGATCCATGTGTATGAAGAGCAACTGATAGATATTGTTTCTTGTGTTAAGTTCGCAAGAACCAATGGTTTGGATGTCCCCGATCACTTGAGGTTAATCAAGACATGAAATGTATTACATGCGGAGATGAATGCTCCAACACATACTGTGATGATCATAGTGATAACGAGGAGCGCCTCGAAAGACTTTCAGGAATTGTAAACGCGAGACAATACTCTGGATTTCATTCAGCAGAACGGGCGCTGAGTTATGATCGTAGACCATCTACATTGAGATCAGTAGTCGACTGGATGATAAAGTCAGGGTACTACAAATGGTATGAAACTGTTCTACCATATGATACTATTCTTAGCCTGACAGTAACAGCAGGCATTCATAAGATCAAGAATTTAGACTGTATCATTTTCGAGGTCAGTGGTCTCCCGAGCACCATCGGTCGGCTCGTATCTAATCTCGGGTGTCGACGGAGTGACTCTGAGGGACATAGTCTCCCAGATACTACAATGGTATCTGTTCCTTGGAACAAATGGGTTCACTTTAGACATCTACTAAGCGAGTACTATCCGATAAGGAAATACTCTGAGGAGGTCAAGAACTGGAAGCCACAGAAGACCCCAGACTCCTCGTGCCTTCGCACGATGAGGTTAGTCCATGAAGGACTGTACACGTCTCAGGTGGCCGTCAATCGTGGTCAGCTCGTAGCTGGAGAATATGTCGCAACAAAGTCTGGTGTTTCAAAGTTCGTAAATATCTTCAAGGGAGCGCATCAGACCAGCAACAAGCCAGTCGGAAAGTTTGGGCTGAGATTCAAGGCACCAGGAACAATCGAGAACCTTGAGGCTCTGTTGGAGTTCTGTGAGCAGCCATTGGATATTAAACTCGAAGCATGTGCTCAAATCTATGAGCTTATTTCGAGACAGGAAGCTATTGCATCCACGTTCAGTCAGAGGATGTGTACTACCAGATACAATGAGGACAAGCTTCACAAGTACATCTACAACGAGGTAGAAGATCCATTCAATTCCTTCACGACTACGAAGGCTCCTGACCTGACGTTGGAGCAGTGGAAGGAATATTTGAACCTCATGGAACCGTATTCACAGCAGAAGATCATGTGCGAGGCTTCACTTAAGGCGAGATATGTCGCATGGTGGGTCGACATGAGAGTCGGAAAGACTCCTGCTGGCATGATGATGATGAGGAAGACTATAAAGGACAGCGATGTCGACCACTGGCTTGTTGTCGCTCCGGCTGTCAACCTCTACGACCCATGGTTCTCTGAACTTGAAAGGCAAGGCTGCTTCAGAGTATGCGTCCTTGATGAGGGAGCAAAGATAGACGAGGAGAACATTGCATCAGAAGCATTTGATGTATATCTCATCAGCTACTCATCACTCGCTGCAAGACTTCCAATCATGCAACATTACTGGTCGATGGAGAAAGTCGGCGTGATGGCTGACGAGACATCGTTGGCGAAGAATCCATCGAGCAAGAGAGCCAAAGCACTCGGACACTTGACAGCTCATTCACCGTATGTGTTTGCTCTGAACGGAACACCTCTGGCTCAAGGCCCACAGGACATCTGGGCTCAGCAATACTTCATTGACCAGGGTGTCACGTTCGGGACACACTTCAATAGGTTCCTGGAATACTGGCTCAAGAAAGTTGGTCCGAATAAGTATGCTTTGGACTCAGATGTATCTACACTATTCGAGCTAAGACTCTCAGGCAGCAGTATCAGATACATTAGAAGTGAGGCAGACCAGTTCAGCGGGAAGGATAAGAACTTCAGATACATTGTAATGCCTCCATCGAAGGAGATAAAGAAGGGGACCGCAGAGATCCTTAATGGGTATACACGCGATGAGTTCCTTGATGAGCGCACCATTAAAGATAACATCCTAACGATTTATGGACACCTCCGGGAATGTTGTGGAGGATATAACAAGTATGAGATCGTAGACGGCTCTGGAGAGTATAAGAGAGTTCGACACAAGTTCAATCCGAAGGTCGTTTGGATCAAAGCCTTCCTGAAAGCAAATCCTGGCCAACCCATGGTCATCTTTAGCGAGAACACAGAGCTTGAGAACATGATCATTGAGATGTTGATCCAGGAAAAGATAAGCTTTGCAGGAGTCAGGGATAGGTATGGCAGGAAGCTCACCGGTGAAGCAAGGATGGATCAGATCCATTCGTTCCAGAACGGCGACGTGAGAGTCTTCCTTATGAAGAGCAGGCAAGGCAAGGGTATCACGCTCAATAGAATCCCTGCTGTGAAGGCTGGCAAGGGGAGCTATCCTGTAATTGTATACACTCAGCCGACATGGTCTCTGATTGACTGGGAACAGTCGCAAGATAGATCAGTCGGGGTGGACCCCAAGACCAAGAAGTCTATCGGGACAATGATCTATGTGCTCGCCATCAAGGGCAGCATTGAGTGGGAGATCATCAAGGCTCTTAGGCGCAAGAAGAATGTCGCGACTACACTTCTCGCTGATGCTGCACGCAACGGGTTCATCAATCCATTCGATGAGATGGATCTTTCAGGAGACAGTGACGACGCAGATGAGATCTTTGACGCTGAAGATATGGAAGCGAGGATCATGCTTGGACTTGCACCACAGAAGAAGCTTAGCGAGCGAATGATCCACAAGGCTGACGTCAGATACCGTGCGAAGAAGTATGGTACGACACAGAAGGTACAGGAGGGCAGGCCGATGAGTTCTGCGGCGGCTTACCTGGTTGAGAAGTATGATGCGAAGATGCCGTATGAAAACCTCGACGAGTATAGGGAGAAGAAGAATGTTAATGGGTGATATTTGGAAGACCGCACTCACAAAGGACTTAGCGAGAGCGTACACTCGAGTCGTGAACATTTGGAGGATCTCTGAGTCAGAAGATATCCAGTTTACGTCGACAGATTATGCTTACGAGTTCGTGGACTGTGCTTACAGCATTGGGATCTTTCCTCATGAGGCAGAGGATTCAATTGAGATACTTTATGGCTTCCTCAAGCAAGGATACCCAAGTGAGTCGTTGCTGCTACATGAACTCGATCGCACCGGAAAGTTCTTTGAGAAGAAGCTTTCTAAGATTGGCACAAGGGGTTCCTACTGGAAGAAATACAATCACCTCCAGGCTTGTGTCGGAGCAACACACAAGACAATAAACTCCGATACATCAAACAGGAAAAATCAAGTGCTCGTTGTCTTGATCAGCTATGAACTTTGGAGAGTGTCTCGTGGATGATTGGCAGGATAAACTTCGGTTCACAAAACTCCCTGTCTCATTCATCAACCAGACATGGGTGAGCACATACAGGAGATGCGCGAAGAAGTCTCTGCTGCAAACGCAGTTCGAAAGGCAAGATGGGAACTTCTATATGTTTGGAGGCAGCGCCTTTCACGTAGCACTTGAGCACGCTGTAAAGTCTCCAGACAGGAACCATTGGCTCGCAATGTCAAACGATGAAAGCTATTGGGACGATGTCTTTGGGGAGGTGTTCGAGTTCAATGCCCGAGACACTTACGTCGACGTGGACTTTGATCGCTTCAGGTACAACCTTGTCAGAAAGGATTTGCTCGACGGGTTCAATATCGGTCAGCTCATCTTCTTTGCTTTACAATTTCTTGACGCAGCTGGATTTGAAATCCTTCATTGTGAACTCCCGATCAGATTGGACATCCCTGATGGGATCCCTTACACTGGCACTGTCGATATCGTACTAAACCACAGAGATGTGGGCATGGTCATTGCTGATACTAAAACATCAGGTATCTGGCAGAAGTATTTTAGGAGTGCGTCGATCACCAAACAGAGCTACAGCGAAACACAAGTTGCGAACCACCTTCAGCTGACACACTATGGGTGGATGGGCTGGCGTGCCGGGCTCTGGAGCCCAGAGGATATCAAAAAGCATATGATATTTACGCCAGCAAATCTGACTAAGTATTCGCGGGGGTCAAAGAAGGGTCAGATGCGCGGACCTCCATTCCATTGGGGAGAACCTAACCCCCGAAACATTTACAGGTATGAAGGTGATCTTGTCACATGGCTAACGATGGCAGAAGCAGGTATGTTTCCACGAATGTATCCTTCCATGTTTGGCAAACTCGATTGCGACAAGTGTCCATTCCATGAGCATTGTTATAGCGACAAGTCTTCCGAAGCCGTACCATCTTATTTGAAAGGAGTCTAATGGAACCTAAGAGCAAAATGACCATCCGCGTTTTAATCAACGTGGAGCATGATGGCGAAACAACTGACATCAATCAAACGCAAGTAATGAATGCGCTGAAGCAGGCAATGAAAGAGTTGCTTGAAGAAGATGATGATGGACTTGAGCCCTATGTGTCCTGTTATGTATCTGAATTTCAGTACAGGGATAATATTGAAACATTGAGAAGCAAAGCGAAAGAGTTAATTGACATTCTTGATAGCGATACAATCCAAGACCTACTTAGTGAACTAAGGAGCCAAAATGAGTGATGAAGTTTCCATCTACAATGACCCCAATGCTGCTACTCAGTATCTTGAGACATTAAAACAAGGGGGAGACCAGGAGCTTGCAGAACTCCGTGAAGAGTCTAACCCGTTTCAGGTCATGCCGAAGCTCGTTCTGAGCAAGGAGACCAAGGAGATCAGGGCCGTCCATAATGACGAGACCCTTCACACATTCAGTGGTCGTGAGCCATTGTACTTCGTTGCAATGCTCATCGGAGAGCACCGTGCTCTTTGGCGCCCTGAAGGTATCGGGAGTGAAGAGCAGCAGGAAGATAAGTTCCCTGTCTGCTCTACTGCCCGTGTTCCTATTGGAACGTTTCGGAGGGAGCGTGATCGTGGTGTCGGGACATGGATGGTAGCAAACAACAGGGACCTCCTTGGACCTAATGGTCAGTGGTACGATGACGACTATGAGGAAGGCTCTTGGCCTGAAAACATTTCGGTCAATTGTTCTACCTGCCCAATGAACCAGTTCAAGTCCATGAGAGAATGGGACCAGAATCGTGGCGGGGAAGGTCGTGGCAAGGCGTGTGGAGAGGGACGACTCATTGTTGGCTATATTTGTCGTCCTGTCGCAGAGGTCGAGGGTGGCATTCGCATCTTTGATTTCAATCCTGACTCGACAATGGTGTTCATGAACATCCCCTCAACGTCCATCAAGGCGATCAAGGGTATGGGGAATGCTTGTGTCGCTCGTCAAGTCCCGGCGCGGTACTCTGTATTCAATCTTGGATGCGCACCGCAGAAGTCAGGTCAAATGAAGTGGGGTGTTCTTACACAAGAGCACGCCGGGTTCGTTGCTCCTGACCTTGTCAAGGTCTGCGATGAGGTCTCCGAAGGGATGCGTGACCTTGTTTTTGTTTCCCAGACTGCTCCCGATATTGGGGAGTCAAGTCAGGTTAGTGAAGATAAAGAAATCGTACCACTGAATGATGCTGACGACGACGTGTTTGCTGATCAGTTCTGATAAGCAGCCGTAGATGTGGCAGTAGAATGGGGCCCCCTCCTGAGACTTCAGGTGGGGGTCCTTTTTATAGGAGGGCAAAAAATGTTGTCCATTAACCAGATAAACTACGCAAAGAAATATAGGCACGATACTATTGTAGACTATTCACTCGGCCAGAGAGCCCGGGCTTACCATACTCCATCAGGAGTCTATGTCGTTGTTGATATGGATGGCGAAATCGTAGAAGCTTTCAGGATCTCCTATCGGTTGCTGTTGATGCTCAATCAAAGACAGTGGCCAGTGAAAGGAGTGCCTTGGCAAAAGTCTATGGTCAGGGATGCTGACTCAATATACATCGTCAAGGACGATCCTCCAGTTGGTCAGCATGACCCAGGCTTTGAATTCTTTAATGTCTTTTCTTCACCAGTAAGAGACAGCGAGGGCTATCCCGTCGTTGGATCTCAGTGGACCAAAGTCGACACAGGCGTTGACTATGAAGTAACCAAGCTGATCAAGCGCTCAAAGAAATCAACAACGTGCCTGATCAAACTAATGAGGCTCGGTTCGTATGTGTCAAAAGACATATATCTGGAAGCCTTTAACAAGATTTATATTCCGTCTGCAACCAAGAACAAAAGGGGATAATAAATGATCCTACTTCTTTCCGGTCACGGTAAGACGCACTTCTGTCGTGAACTATTCAAGACAGTTGGTCGTCACCAAACATATAGCTTCAATGATGGAGTTACACGAGCTGAAGTAATCCAGATACTGAATAATAGACACAAGATCCCGCACCAGATAGTAGTTCTGACTGGCGATGAGGCCACAATGGTCGACGCAGAACAGAGGCTTAGGACCAATGGGACGCAGGAGCCTGTAATTAGAATGAGCATCGAGGCTCCTGTGCTATGATCAATAAAGAACAAATCCTACAAGCCATCAGGATCGATGACGAAGCAGCGGAGCTGCTCGGTCCTAAGAAGAACGGTAAGTATCGTTGCTTCAGAAAAGAGGCACATGCCAACAACGACCTGAACCCATCATTGACAATGAACAAGGAGGGCTATTGGGCGTGCCATTCATGCTCCCTTAAAGGAGACTTCTTCCAGCTGTATATGGACGCGAAGGGAATTCCAAACGAAAGGTTTGGTGAGGTTATCAATCACTTTGCTCGTAAGTATGGTGTCGATATGAATACATCGATCACCATTGAAAAGAAAAGCAAGAAGGCTATCAGGAATAGATCAAGGATTGGGAAGCGGGAAGCACACAAGCAGACGTTCAGCCCAGCAAAGGATATCTTTAACCCGAGGTATAACAAAGGCGTTCTTGAATGGCTTAGTGATCACTATGGAATTACAGGCGAGACAGTCAAGAAGTTTTATCTTGGATGGAACTCAAACTTCAAGAGACTTTTTATACCTATACCTGTAAAGGAATTGTTTTCAGACAGCGAATTGTCTGACCTGATCAACATCAGAAAGCATGATATCATGAGGTACCATGTCAACTGGTTTATGATCAAGGATGGAGAGTTTGTTAATGATGAGTCTGGCTCGCCAATCATGTCCGAGACAAGGCCAGCAGATGTTAGAAAGCATGAAGGCGAATGGCACTATGGAAACTGGAAGCCAGAGTGGGGCAAGAGGGGCGGGAAAGTATTTGGAGTAAGAGGCCACAACAACGTCTATCTATATCCGATGTCAACCCTTAACACTGAAGGAGACATTTGGATTGTTGGTGGGGAACTTAAAGCACTCTTGCTTATACAGAATGGTATCAGCGCTGTCACCTTCACAAGTGGAGAGGGCAACTATGCAGGAGACCTTCTTGAGTTATTCAATGGGCGGTCTGTTAGGATCGTTTACGATATTGATAAGGCTGGACAGAAGGGTGCCCTGAATGTAGGACAAGCTTTGGTCCAGGCCGGGGCAAGTGTCAAGGTGGGACAGATACCAGCAGAGGGGCTGCCCTCCAACGGTGACATCACAGACTACATGAGGCTCCATAAGTGGGATATCGAATGCCTTAACAGTATTGCATGGAAAGAAGTTAAGGTAGACCACTCAGAGAAGCAGCGTGTCTTAGAAGAAGCGAAGGAGGTTAACTATGTAAAGAGCAAGTTCTCAACAATGACTGACGGCGTCTACCTCGGCAAGTACATTGAAGTCCCTGCTATAGTATCTGGCCGTGGGACAACGCCGTTCGCTGTTCCCTATGAGGTGTCTGCTTCGTGTACTGCTGGGCTGAGACACCAGCTACCGAGATGTAAGTCATGCTCGCTCGTCAAGACTGGTTTCAAAACTCCTGGGCATCCAAAAGGACTTAAGCTCGGCGGTGAAAACGTCGTTGATATGACAGGCATGTCAAAGGATGCGATTACAAAAAAGGTAAAGGAGCTAATCGGTATCCCCGCCAAGTGTGGCCTGCCGAGCATCAAGACAAAACATTCAACAGTCGAGCGTGTCATCCTCTGTCCCACTGTTGACGTTGGAGACGAGCATGAAGAGTATCGACACCAGCAAGTGTATCTGATCACTGATGGCAAGGTCATGCCAAAGGAAAACGAAGAGCACATACTTTCTGGGAAGCTGATTGGAGACCCAAGAAACAATGCCTTCACTCTTGCTGTCCTTAAGCACAGAGCCATCGAGGGCAACGTCTTTACATACAAGTTTCAGAACACAGAGCATTCAAAGCTTAAGGAAATACTCTGGACTGATTGCTCTACAGCGCAGGAAGTATTAAAGCGCCTTGTCTCTGACATGAGGGATAACATACTCCACAAATATGGAGTGGATACACTTATCACAGTAGAGCTGTTGTCATGGTTTATGCCTTTCCAGTTCAAGATTGGAAACTACCTCTGCCACAAGGTATGCCCAGAGGTACTCATCCTTGGAGACACCCGTGTTGGGAAGTCAACAACAGCTAAAGACCTCGCTGTCCACTTTGGCGCTGGTCGATATGTTGACTGTGGAGCTAATGCTACATTCGTTGGACTCGTTGGAGGTAACACAGAGCTTGGTTCTCACCGGGTCTTCACATGGGGAGTGCTGCCTACTTCTCATCGTGGTCATGTTACGATGGATGAGGCAAACAAACTCAGGCTTGAAGTTTGGGGTGGGCTAACGAACCTTAAGTCATCTGGACGTGCTGAAAGAACAACTAACACAGGGGCCAGGAAGACTCGCTCTGCTGTCAGGCTCCTCACCCTCTGCAACCCGAGAGGAAGTAGAGCCCTCGGGGCCTATGACAGTCCACTCGACGCCGCCATCGAGGTTGTTGGAACTCCACAGGACCTCGCACGGATCGATCTTCTGTATGTAGCATGGGCGCTCAAGGACATCAGCATCCTGAATACATTTCATGAAACAAATACGGTACATAGTTACACGAGGGAGGTTGCAAGATATCATCTCAAGTGGGCTTGGGCACTCGACAAGAAGAAGATCAAGTTTGCATCTCCTGAGCATGTACTGATCAGGGCACAAGAACTACTCAACGACCTTAAAGGTATCAGGCTCGTCGCTGCATCAGAAGCAAAGTTTAAGATTGGAAGGATCGCTATTGCTATCGCGAGTCTTGTTTACAGCTACGACCATGAGACTGACGGCGTCATTATACTCAACGAGCATGTCGACATGGCTTACGCTCTGCTGCGACACCTGTATACAGAGTACATGAAAGGGGCAGGCATCAAGACAGGTGTTATCCCAGAGAGCATCATTGAGTTGTTTAATGACGTTGACGATCCAAAGCGACTGCGCATCCTCTCCACAAGTGATAGCTGGACGCAACAGGACTTTATAGACATCTTTGGATCTAAGTCCGCTATTGATTTCAAGGTCCAGGCACAACTTGAACACAACCTAATGACAAGAAGAAGGAACTACTTCATCCCAAACGAAGGGTTCCAAGATATCATTAGAGACTATGTTAATGTAAAGCTTAAGGAAAGAGCATGATCCTTTTATTCAGAAGTGTGACACAAGATCGTACAGCTTACCCATCTGGTCAGTGTACAGAGGCAACAATAGCTTCCATTCTAAATGTTGGCCTTGAGGAGGTTCCTGATCTATGGACAGGAGATCCGAGACATCCATACTCAAGGTCACCTGAGAGATGGATGGCCTTGCATGATTGGCTGAAGGGTAAGGGACTTATTATCGTAGCCCTACATTGGACCCCAAGAAGTCTGCCACTCACTGTCCCGTATATGGAGCCAGAGTTTGATGCCCGTGATATTGGCAGCCTTATCGATTACAGTAAGCCGCATGGACTTTCAGGTCAGAACCCAGCGGATGGAGTTTCACATTTTTGTGTAGGAGTAGAAGGTCAAATCGTTTGGGATCCTCATCCTAAGCGTCTCGGCCTTTATGATTGTGATGGAGCAATGTTCATCATTGAAAGAAAAACCGTACCAAAAGAGATGAGGGATTGGCCGTCCATCTCAGTTAAGCTCGATAAGTTCAAGGAGGGGTAATGGATGAACTCGATAACATTTTTGCTTTCGGTAGTGGAGAAGTATCAACAACTCCGAAGTGTAATCATAAAAGAAAAGGTGGCACCGTCTCCAAAGACAATAAAGGAAATCCCAAGTGCTCCGTTTGTCACACTAACCCTTTCCCTGACAGAGAAGTACAGCCCACTGTCAAATCTGTGGACACCCTCGGAGATAGAGGAGGTGGATCCGTTCGCGGAGACGGGGGAGGAGGCTCGGAGAGCACACTGGATGAAGCGTCTTCGGCACTCTCAGGCCTGTCTCAGTCAGACATTGGTCGACTCAAATCAGTCCTCGGAATTGAATCTGTGCCAGAGGTGCGGCCAGGGACCGGACAAGATTTGGGTAGTAGTAAAACAGGAGAAGAGAAAGGAAAGGATTTGCCTTCCATGCGACTACGCTCTCCAGCTGGAAAAGAATTACTACCAGTATCAGTCGTGGGCAAAGGGGCTGAGGATAAGATCTCAACACGCGGACAAGACTCCGACTCTGGAGCAGTACACGAAAGCTTTGAGGGAAGATATCAGCAACCAGGATCAGAAGCGTTTTTCCCTAAACCGACTGGAGAGCACAGTCGAGAAGTGGACGATAGATTATCAGAAGCTCCATGGGAAATCCGAAGAGAAGGAACTATTGAACACAAATTCCCCTGGGCCGAAGGCCTAACTGAAGAACAAAAGGAAGACTATTGTGAACAACTCAAGGGAGTCATACCGCGAATGGGGGCTAAGTCTAAGCTTCGAGAGTGGCTCATTCCCCGATTCCCTCCCCACCATACTTACATTGAACCGTTCGGGGGTAGTTTTAAGGTTCTACTTTGGAAGGCAAAGAGAAGTAAGATTGAGATTATCAATGACCTGGACGACGATCTCATTCACTTCTTCAGATACCTTACTTTCTTCCCCGAAGATCTCGCAACGCTAATCAACAGCTTACCTATCCACCAAGGACTTCTCAATGCGCTCAGACAAGAACTCAAAAACGATTCGCTTAGTGCCATCGAAAGGGCAGCAGCAGTTTATTATTCGATTAAGCTTTCCTTCAACGGCACTGGGAACGGCTATTCTGGGTCTGTTCAAACACTGTGCTCAGCAAGGGCTGATCGATCTTCATTCAGGAGAGTTGCACGTCGGCTCAGAGGGGTCGATATCCGTTGTCAGGACGCACATGAACTCATATCTGGAAGTAACAGGCGACTCGATCCTAATAACTATCCGGGCGGGATCTTCTACTATCTCGACCCGCCATACGACGAAACCGCAGGGTACGCAACCCTGAAAGCTAAGTCTGTATATGGGAAAGAACAACAGTACCATCTGTTTACTCTTGCCAAGAAGATACACGAGGAAGGAAATAAATTCTTGATGACTAATTCATATACAGACTACTTGAGAAACATGTGGTGCAAGGAGAAGGATTGGCACTATGTAAAACGGATGGTCAAGTACGACATTTCTGGCAAGGCTGAGGATAGAAAAGAAACAGCTGAACTTATCGTTAGCAACTTCCCGCTTGAACAAAGGAAGGCTACGGTCCAGCAAGGAGGATTATTCTAATGAGATCATCAGGCGAATGGCATCTTAAAGGTTACGGGGCATGGTACATGAAGTCGATCCGTGAGTCGCAAAAGACCTACGGAAAGATAATTGCACGAGTATGGCTCGCAGGAACAATCTGGCATTGGAGCACTGGGAAGAATCAATCCAGTGCTGGATGCAAGGACGCCGGGAAGGCGAAGTCATCTGCAAGGAGGGCCCTCAAAGCCGAGGGTGTCGAATTTGTTAAATGAACAGACTCAAGAATGAAACTGATCTCCAAAGGTTTATACGGAAGTCCCTTGGTTATTACTTCTATAATGAATGCAAGTTCAAGAAGTGCCATGGGAACCAGTATACCGAAAAAGGAGTTTCAGATATTGACGGCCATGTGCGAGGTATGTATGTTGCCATCGAAGCAAAGATGTGGAATGGCAGACCATCGAACGCTCAGATTTCATTTACCAGAGGAGTAATGAAGACAGGAGCGCTCGGGCTTTATCTCGTATATGAATTTGACAAACTTAACAATCATAATTTTTACTGGGTGCCTGGAGATATGCCATTCAGTTACAGAACAAAAATGCTATGGATCAGGACTGGCCTCATCAAAGTCAAGTCTGATCCAAACCCAAAGGTTCCTGATAATGGAGAACGTGTAGAGATCATTGATTGCAGTCCTATTCTAACCCTACTTGAAATGAAGGTAACATCATGAAAGAAGAAATTAATGTTCGCTTGAAATATATTGACGAAGTTGAGGGCGCAAGCCTGTATCAGATCGTCGGGACAGACAAGATCATTGGGTTGTCTAATGAGCAGAAGTCTTCTGTTTCCTACAACCCAGAACTTATCTCCGTATCTGAGGTAGACGTTGTGAGGCTCGCTCTTGAGGTAAAGGAGTTGATTGTGGAGCAGCTTTTGGGGCAGAAGTCTTCTAAAGAGCAGACTGTCCTGAGAGCCCCGCAAACGCCCCAGGCCAGCCCAGCAAAGGTGCCCACCCTACAGGGCGAGCCGGCCCCTAAACGGGCCACAGGGGCCCAGCAGGGGCCTCTAATGGCGCCTCCCGGGCCCCCTGCCCAGA
>Ga0208315_1000939_pt1 | contig 17000 bp, 18 predicted proteins | sample MalvireepMed_215_FD_184239 | JGI IMG/M metagenome (GOLD analysis project Ga0208315, IMG submission 184239) | Marine viral communities from the Global Malaspina Expedition - Malaspina viral metaG DeepMed_215 (SPAdes) (version 2) | ecosystem: Environmental > Aquatic > Marine > Oceanic | place... | reverse complement strand
GTTAATCACTTGGGTCTATATGGAGCACGCGGGCGTCAAATGTCCATTTCAGAACGACACCGCAGCTTCACGCGCGTTTCGCCAATGGGGCACGCGGCGCTCACCTTAGCCGGTGATCGGCGCGTCGGATTTGATCTGCCGCAAGATCACATTGGTGGTGGCCGAATTGACCGCCGGATGCAGGAACAAAAAGCTTTCCAAAAAAGCGTTATAGGCGTCGATATCGCGGCAAAGAACGCGCAGGTGATAATCCGCTTGGCCGGTGGTGGCGAAACACTCCGTCACCTCCGTCCGGCTTTGGATCGCACGGATGAAACTGGCAAGGGCCGAGGCATCATGCCGGGTCAGATGCACATGCACCATCGCCTCAAACCCCAGCCCCATCGCCTTGGGATCGACCACCGCGGCATAGCGTTTGATCACCCCCGCCTGCTCCAGCGCCTTGACCCGCCGCCAGCAGGCAGAGGCCGAGATATTCAGCTTTTCGGCAAGTTGCGCATTGGGCAGACGCGAATCCTGCTGGAGCAAAAACACAAGCTGTCGGTCTGTCGCATCCATTTCACTCATCGGGTAATTCTTTCACGATACGGGGCTATGATGGATAAATTACCCGGATTTCACCCATATCGCCAGCAAAACCGGAGCGAAAATTCGGAGCCCCTGCGGTATACTCTCAAGTGAGGAGACCCCCATGACAGACCAACCGCGCGAATTTACCACTTATAAACTTGATGACCGCTATGATCAGACCGAAGGCCGCGTTTTCCTGACCGGGACGCAGGCTTTGGTACGCATCATGCTGGATCAGGCCCGCCGCGATCGCGAGGCGGGGCTGAACACCGCTGGTTTCGTTTCGGGCTACCGCGGCTCCCCCTTGGGCGGGCTCGATCTGGAATACTGGCGCATCAAAGACCGCGTGGCCAAGGCGGGGGTGAAGTTCCTGCCCGCAGTGAACGAAGACCTCGGTGCCACCGCGGTCTTGGGCGCGCAACAGGCCCACCTCGACCCACAGGCGGAGGTCGAGGGCGTCTTTTCCATGTGGTACGGCAAGGGGCCGGGGGTGGACCGTTCGGGCGACGCGCTGAAACACGGCAACGCTTACGGCTCCGCGCCCAAGGGCGGCGTTTTGGTGGTGGCGGGCGACGATCACGGCTGCGTCTCGTCCTCCATGCCACATCAGTCCGACGTGGGCTTCATGTCGTGGTTCATGCCAACGCTGAACCCGGCAAGCGTGGCCGAATATCAGGCGTTCGGCGAATACGGCATCGCGCTTTCACGCTTCTCGGGCACTTGGGTGGGTTTCAAGGCAATCTCGGAAACCGTGGAAAGCGGCGCATCGGTGACACTGACACCCGACCGCGTGTTCAACCAGCCTGACTACACCGCGCCTCCGGGCGGGCTGCATGTGCGGTTGGGCGATCTGCCCTCCCCCGAGATCGAGACGCGGCTGCATCACAAGCTCGACGCGGTGCAGGCTTTCATGCGCGCCAATCCCATTGACCGGCATATCTACGACACGCAGGACGCCTCTTTCGGCATCGTGACCACCGGCAAGGGCCACCTCGATACGATGGAGGCGCTGCGGCTTCTGGGCCTTGATCAGGCCGCCTGCCGCCGCCTCGGCATAGGCGTCTACAAGATCGGCATGGTCTGGCCGCTGGCGCTGGACGATGCGCTCGACTTCGTGAAAGGCAAGCGCGAAGTGCTTGTGATCGAAGAGAAACGCGGCATCATCGAAAGCCAGTTCAAAGAGGCCTTCTATGACTGGCCCGGCTCCAAACCCGCGCGGATGGTGGGCAAACATGACGAAAACCTTGAGGAGTTGGTGCCTTGGACCGGCGAGCTGTCGCCGCTCAAGCTGCTCCCGATTATTGCCGCGCGGCTCAATGCCTTCTTTCCCGAAGAGAACCTGCTGGAAAAGGCCCGTGCCCTGACTGACCAGCCGCCCGTGCTGCTGAACGTCCCCGGCGCCACCCGCACGCCTTACTTCTGTTCGGGCTGCCCACATAACTCCTCGACCAAATTGCCCGAAGGGTCAAAGGCCAACTCCGGCATCGGCTGCCATGTCATGGCCTCGTGGATGGACCGCGAGACGGCCGGTTTTGCCCAGATGGGCGGCGAAGGCGTGCCGTGGATCGCCACCTCGATGTTCAACGGCGGCAAACATGTTTTCCAAAACCTTGGCGAGGGCACTTGGTACCACTCCGGATCGCTCGCCATCCGCCAAGCGGTCGCGGCAAAGACGAACATCACCTACAAGATCCTCTACAACGACGCGGTTGCCATGACTGGCGGGCAGCCTGTCGATGGCCCTGTCTCAGTCGCCGCCATCGCGCAGGCCTGCCGCGCGGAAGGCGTGGCGCGGATCGCGCTGGTTTCGGACCGGCCCGAACTGCTGGAGAAGGGTGATTTCCCCGACGGCACCACATTTGATCACCGCAGCGCGCTTGACCGCGTGCAGCGCGAGCTGCGCGATATTCCGGGCGTCACAGTGCTGATCTATGAGCAGACCTGCGCCACCGAGAAACGCCGCAAGCGCAAGCGCGGGTTGATGGACGACCCTAAGAAATTCGTCATGATCAACGATCTGGTCTGCGAGGGCTGCGGCGATTGTTCGTTGGAATCCAATTGCCTAAGCGTCGAGCCGAAGAAGACTGAGTTCGGCACAAAGCGGCAGATTAACCAATCGACCTGTAACAAGGATTACTCCTGTCTCAACGGGTTCTGCCCCTCTTTCGTCACCGTCGAGGGCGGCAGCCGCCGCAAACGCTCTGGGGCCGGGCTGGACGTGGCGGGCCTTTCGGCGCAGCTGCCGATGCCCGAACTGCCCAGGCTCGACCAGCCCTTTAACCTGCTGGTGACCGGCGTCGGCGGCACCGGCGTTGTCACCGCGCTCATCACCATGGCGGCGCATCTCGAAGGGCTGGGCTCCAGCGTGCTGGACTTCACCGGATTTGCACAGAAGTTCGGCACCGTGCTGGGCTATGTGCGGCTCGCCCAAACCCCTGAGGAGGTACATCAGGTACGCATCGATCAAGGCGGCGCCGACGCGGTGATCGGCTGCGACATGGTGGTCAGCTCCGCGCCCAAAGCCTCGGCCCACTACCGGCGTGGCACGCGGATCGTGCTTAACCGCGCCGAGATGCCGACCGGCGATCTGGTGCTGAACCGCGACGCGGAGTTGCGCATCGACGACCGCGAAGCGGCGATCGCGCAGGCGGTGGGAGCTGAGAACCTCAGTGCCTTTGACGCCAACGCCATGGCCGAAAAGCTGATGGGCGACGCGGTCTTCGCCAATGTGATGATGCTGGGCTATGCGTGGCAGAAGGGGCTGGTGCCGGTCTCGCTCACCGCGCTGGAGCAGGCGATCGAGTTGAATGGCGTGGTGCCCGACAAAAACCGCGCCGCCTTTGGTTTTGGCCGGGTCATGGCCGCAAACCCCGAGGCGATTGAGGCGCATTTTGCCCCAGCGCCCACCCCCGATGACAATGTCGACAGCCTGATCGCGCGGCGGATGGAGTTCCTCACTGGCTACCAGAACGTTGCCTATGCCCAGCGCTACAAGGAAAAGCTCGACGCGCTGGCATCGAAGGTGCCGCAGGGGTCGGACGACCTGCTGCGCGCCGCGGCGAAATCGCTGTTCAAGCTTATGGCCTACAAGGACGAATACGAGGTCGCCCGCCTGCACCGCCAAAGCGGTTTTGAGGATCGCATTGCCGATAGTTTCGAGGGCGACTACAAGGTGCACTACCACCTCGCCCCGCCCGCATGGCCCACCGGCCGCGATGGCCGCGGACGCCCCAACAAGCGCAAGTTTGGCCCATGGATGGGGCGTGCCTTTGACCTATTGGCCGCGATGAAACCCCTGCGCGGCACATGGGCCGACCCGTTCAGCTACGGCGCTGATCGCAAGCTGGAGGTCGGGCTGATCGACTGGTACGAGGCGGTCATGGCCAAGGCCCCGGCCCTGCCCCATGAAGAGGCGCTCGCGGTACTTTCCGCACCGATGGAGATCCGCGGCTACGGCCCCGTGAAAGAGGCCGCGGCCGAAAAGGTGCAGGCCGAAGTCGCCGCGCAATTAGTCTAAGAGCGTCGTCGAGAAATCACCGCGCAGCCCGGCCTCATACAATTCGAGGTCGGGCGAACAGTCGGCAAAGTGCGCCACCAACCCCGGGGGGATGACGAAAGCGTCGCCCGCCTCCCGCCTCCCGCCTGCGCAGTGCTTGCACAGGTTCCGCCAAGATCGTCCGGCAAGCGCTTCAACATGGTCCCCCTCACGGTTCTTACAGTAGTTGAGCGCGCAGGCGCGGCAGGCTTTGACTGCGCGTTACGTACAACATCCGATAAAGTTCCCCTTGATCACCTAAGCGTGAAGACGAGTCGCAATGCGAAACCCCTCTGGTTCACAAGAACCGCATATTCTCGCCCTGTTTTGGCTCTTTATTCCGCTTCTCTGCGCCCAGAATTCCGCACGATATCCGCCAAATCACCTCCCGCAACGCGGGAAAACAAGGGCGCGAGGCTGCCACAGGCTGCGAATTCAATGGTTTCCCGGAACTTCAAAATATGGTTAATAATTAACGGAACGACACAAGCTATTGGTGCAGCAACGTCACAATTTCGCCGGGTTTATACGACTAAATGTGAACAGATTATAAAGACACCCGGACTGCCCGTCTGCCCCACGAAAGAGGTGCCAAAAATGAAAATTCTTGCCGTCGACGATGACCCTTTTATCCGCGAATTGCTGCCCGTCGTTTTCCGCGAAGCTGATTATCCCTATCTGACACTGGCTGATTCCGGCGCTGCCGCATTGGAACTGCTCGAAACCACCAAAGACCATTTTGATTGCCTGCTCTTGGATATCGAAATGCCCGAAATGGACGGCATCACCCTATGCCGCCGCATCCGCACGCTAGAGGCTTATCAAGACACGCCGATCTTGATGGTGACCTCGCGCGCCGACGCGACCGCGATCGAAAGCGCTTTTGCCGCTGGGGCCAACGACTATGTGACCAAACCTTTCGATGTAAAAGACATCGCAACCCGCGTGCATATCGCCGAGCGGATGTTGGAAAACACCCAGCGTGCCCCGCGCCTTGACCCGCATCATCTGAAAGAAGCAGGAGAGCCCGGCGCCCATGATTTCGCGCTGGCCGATCCTGTGCATATCAACGGGGTCGAGCAGTTGGTGCTGCCCTTCTCTTTGGGCAATTACCTGTCGCAATTGTCGCGCCAGCACCTTGATATCTGTCAGGTCTTCGCCGTGAAGATCGAACATATCGATGAGCTTTACGCGACCTGCAACACCCGCGAATTCGCCCGCGCCGTTACCTCTGCCGCCCAAGCGATCGCGCGAGTGGTCGATTGCCCGCAACTGCTGATGACCCACAATGGGTCTGGCACGCTGCTGTGCATCGTGACCGGCGACAGCCTGCCCGCATGGCCCGAGATCGAAGTGCTCATTCAAGGTGAGCTTGACGGGATGGACCTGCGCTATGATGACAACAGCCCGCTGTCGGTAATGCTTTCCGTGGGCGGCCCGATCCAGCCCAATGCCAGCCGCACCCAGCGGGTCAGAAAGACATTCGACCGCGCCATTCGCCGTGTGGCGATGCGCCAGAAGGTGAAACTCGACACCGCACCGACCGAGAAACCCTCCGTCTCTGCCGCGCATTGAGCCAAAGCTGATGCCACATGAAAAACCCGCCTCACCGGCGGGTTTTTTCATTCAGTTGATGGGGAATTGCACCAGACAACGCTCGGCGATGCGGCGGTAATCCTCCAATGTGTCCGGCACGCTGCGTCGGTCGCGCATCACCTCCATCGCCGCACGTTTCTGGGCCCAACTGCCCTCAACATGTCGGTCAAGGATGCGCACGGTGACGCCCAGCATCACGTTTTTCTCCCCCTCGCCGATCAGCTCCGCCGAAGAAAGCGCCACAGCCGTCAGGGCCAGCGTGTTGGCGCAGCGCAAAGCGGCGGCCTCGCGCCCCTCATAGATACGTGTGTCCGCTGTCGCCATGCCGGGATGGGCCAGCGCGCCAAGGGACAAAGCAAAAACCGAAACCGCCGTTAGAGAGAACCTGCGCGGCACCTCAAAAGACCTTGAAGGTCATCGTGGTCAAGGATCGCTCAATGCCTTCGATGTCTAAGAGGTTGTCGTTGATGTAGACGCCTACATCCTCCCCCTTGGGGATATAAAGCTTCATCAGCAGGTCATATTCACCAGAGGTGGAATAAAGCTCGGAATGGATTTCGCGCAGGGCGATTTCCTCGGCCACACGATAGGTCGTGCCCGGTCGGCAGCGGATCTGGATGAATACGCAGGTGGTCATGTCGCGCCTCTTTCTGGGATTTGGTTCAAGCTGACATATGGGCCCTGCCCCCGCAATCCCCGATCGCGTCAGCCCGGGCTAAAGGTGCCTCACCGCTTGGGCTTGGCGTGGCGGCATGCCCTGCTATAAGGGCGCAGCAATTGCCTTCGGAGATGCCCTATGCGTCGCAGCACCCTGACCCGCACCACTGCCGAAACCGACATCACGGTCGAGATCAATCTCGACGGCAGTGGCCGCTATGACAATGAGACCGGCGTGGGTTTCTTTGACCATATGCTCGATCAATTGTCGCGCCACTCGCTGATCGATATCACGGTGCGCGCCAAAGGCGATCTGCACATCGATGATCACCACACGGTCGAAGACGTAGGCATCACGCTGGGCCAAGCACTGACCCAAGCGCTCGGCGACAAACGCGGCATCCGCCGCTACGGGTCTTGCCTATTGGCGATGGACGACGCGCAAATCCGTTGCGCGCTCGACCTCTCTGCCCGGCCCTTTCTGATCTGGAACGTGGATTTCCCCACCAGCAGCATCGGCACATTCGACACCGAACTGGTGCGTGAGTTCTTCCAAGCACTCAGCACCCACGGCGGCATCACCCTGCATGTAGACGCGCTGCACGGGTTCAACAGCCACCATATCGCCGAAGCAGCCTTTAAATCGGTCGCCCGCGCCCTGCGCGAGGCGGTCGAAACCGACCCGCGCAAAGCGGATGCCATCCCCTCGACCAAGGGCGCCTTGTAAGCCAATGCTGACAGCAATCATCGACTACGAATCCGGCAATCTGCACTCGGCCCACAAAGCCTTCGAGCGTATGGCCCGCGAAAACGACGCAGGCGAAGTCACGGTGACCTCAGACGCCGAGGTCGTCGCCCGCGCCGACCGTCTGGTGCTGCCCGGCGATGGCGCCTTCCCGGCTTGTATGGCAGCGCTGAAAGGCGCCGGTGGCCTCTATGACGCCATGGTCGAAGCGGTTGAGGAAAAGGGGCGCCCTTTCCTTGGCATCTGTGTCGGCATGCAACTGATGGCCAGCATGGGCCGCGAATACAAAGACACCCCGGGATTGGGCTGGATCGGCGGAGAGGTGACCCAGATCACCCCCGCGGACCCGAAACTTAAAGTCCCCCACATGGGCTGGAACGACTTGGTGATCGATCATGACCATGCGGTCTTCGACGGGTTGCACACCGGTGATCATACCTATTTCGTGCACAGCTACCACATGGCCGTAGCAGACCCTGCCGAACGGCTGGCCCATGTCGATTACGGCGGCGAGGTCACGGCGATTATCGGCCGCGATACGATGTTGGGCATGCAGTTTCACCCTGAAAAAAGCCAAACCACTGGCCTGCGGCTGATCTCGAACTTTTTGAACTGGACGCCTTAACCAGCGCCGCGCTTGTTGAAGCGTCGGACGGTATCTAAGAAAGGATGAAGTTGAAGAAAGACCCTCTTCAACTTCATCCTTTTACAAATACCTCTGCGCTGCGCTTGCCTTCCGCAAAACGCGAAGAAGGCGCGGAGATCGTTCCTCGCGCCTTCTGACTTAGGTATTGATGCAACGGCTTTACTTAATGCGCGCCCAGGTCTGTTTCGAACAGATCAGCCCGCCCGCGACGCAGCCCGAAAGTTTAAGCGATTTGCCAGAGACGTCCATCTTGCCGATATAGATTTTGCCGTTCGAAGGGCGCCATACTTTACCGGCGTATTTGCCGCCGCCCTGAGGCTTCATATCGATGACAAGCGTTTTGCCGATATTGGGTGATTTATACTCACCGCTGTCGTTGAACGTGCGCGCGATAGTGCCGCAGATCGCCCCGCCGCAGGGGGCCATTTTCACATGGGCGTAAGCGCCGTCATCCACCTGAGTTTGCCATGTACCGACTGCCGGATCCGCCGCATGGGCGGCACCTGTCAGGCCAAGGCCCAGAAGGGCCGCTGCAAAAAACTGTTTCATGATCTCTCCTCCCGATCTGGGTTTAGTGTTAGACACAACGTTCTTTCGGGCAAGACTGACCTAGGGTCGCGTTGCAAAATCCTTGGCGACGTGCAAAAGGAAGCCAACGTTCAAAACAAGGGCCCGGCCATGATCCTCTACCCCGCTATTGATCTCAAAGACGGTCAGGCCGTGCGCCTCGTGCATGGCGATATGGACCGCGCCACCGTTTTCAATGACGACCCTGCCGCCCAGGCGTTGAGTTTTGTCGAGGCGGGCTGCGAATGGCTGCATCTGGTTGATCTTAATGGCGCCTTTGCCGGAACACCGGTGAACGCCGCCCCGGTCGAGGCAATTTTGAAAGCCTGCAAGGTGCCTGCGCAATTGGGCGGTGGCATTCGCGATATGGCGACGATCGAAAGCTGGCTGGATAAGGGCTTGGCCCGGGTTATTCTGGGCACCGTTGCTGTAGAAAACCCTGAACTGGTCCGCGAGGCCGCCGCCGCCTTCCCCGGTCATGTTGCCGTGGGAATCGATGCGCGGGGCGGCCGGGTTGCGACCAAGGGCTGGGCGACGGAGACCGATGTCATGGCCACCGATCTCGCGAAATCCTTTGAGGACGCGGGCGTGGCCGCGATCATCTATACCGATATCATGCGCGATGGCGCGATGGGCGGGCCGAATGTTGAGGCGACGGCCGATCTGGCGCGCGCCGTCTCGATCCCGGTGATCGCCTCAGGTGGGGTCTCGTCGCTCGAAGATCTGGCGGCGCTGCGCGACACCGGCGTGATCGAGGGCGCGATCTCGGGCCGGGCGCTTTATGACGGCGCGATCGATTTGACCGAAGCCATGAAGATGTTGAAGGGCTGAGCCATGCTGAAGACCCGCATCATCCCCTGTCTCGACGTGGCCGATGGGCGCGTTGTCAAGGGCGTGAACTTTGTCGGCCTGCGCGATGCGGGCGATCCGGTGGATGCCGCCATTGCCTATGATGCGGCGGGGGCGGATGAACTTTGCTTTCTCGACATTCATGCCACGCATGAAAACCGCGGCACGATGTTCGATCTGGTCACCCGCACGGCTGAGCATTGCTATATCCCGCTGACCGTGGGCGGTGGTGTGCGGACCGTGGCAGATGTGCGGGCGCTGCTCTTGGCGGGGGCCGACAAGGTCAGCTTTAACTCCGCCGCCGTGGCGAACCCGGATGTGATAGCCGAAGCGGCGGATCATTTCGGCAGCCAGTGCATCGTTTGCGCCATTGATGCCAAGACAGTCAGCCCCGGTAAATGGGAGATCTTCACCCATGGCGGGCGCAAGCCCACGGGCATCGACGCTGTCGAATTCGCGCGCACCGTGGCGGCCAAGGGCGCGGGGGAAATTCTGCTGACATCCATGGACCGCGATGGCACCAAACAGGGCTTTAACCTGCCGCTGACCCGTGCAATTTCGGACGCGGTTTCAGTGCCGGTGATTGCTTCGGGCGGGGTCGGCAATCTGGATCACCTCGTTGACGGGGTGATCGAAGGCGGCGCATCGGCGGTGCTGGCGGCCTCGATCTTTCACTTCGGCGAATATACCGTGCATGAGGCCAAGCAGCATATGGCCGCAGCAGGCATTCCAATGAGGCTTTCATGACGCTTGATGACCTTTACGCCACCATCGTGAGCCGGAAAAGCGCTGATCCCTCAAGCAGTTGGACGGCGCAATTGCTGGCCAAAGGGCCTGAAAAATGTGCCGAGAAGTTTGGCGAAGAAGCGGTTGAGGCGATAATCGAGGCGGTAAAGAACGATCCGAAGGGGCTCACCTCGGAAGCGGCGGATGTGCTCTATCACCTGCTCGTCATGCTGGCGGCGCGGGATGTGCCGCTTAGCGATGTGTTGGACGAACTGGCGCGGCGCCAGTCGACATCGGGCATCGCAGAAAAGGCCGCGCGAAACTAGGCTCAGCCCAGCAGGCGCGGGATTTCAACCTTGGGGCAGCGGTCTTGGATCACATCCACGCCGCGTGCTTCGGCCTTGGCCGCGGCTTCGGCATTGGTGATCCCCATTTGCATCCAGATCGTTTCCAGATCGGGAAACGCCGCGAGCGCCTCATCCACGACGGGGGGCACATCCTCGGACCGGCGGAAAATATCCACCATCTGCACCGGCGGATCAATCTCGGCCAATGTCGCGACGATGGTCTTGCCAAAGACTTCTTTGCCCGCGTGCACGGGGTTCACTGGCACCACGTCATACCCTTTTTGTGCAAGATATTCAGCGACATAGTGGCTGGGCCGCACCGGGTTGGGGGATACGCCGACCACCGCGATGCGGCGGGTGCGGGTGAGAACGTCTTTGATCAATGCATCTGTCATATGCTGAACTTAAGCGCCTGCGCGCGGGTTTCAACGCCGTAATGACGCGGCGTAAAGCGTGGTGCCCCCTGCCCGTGATTGGCAAGCCTGCAACGATTGCATAGGCTCGCCCCAAAGGAACGCCCAGCGGAGGAGCCGGGCGGCACCGCGAACCATCATCACCGGGAGCATAGGATGATCGATCAGACTTTGGACATGAACAATCTCGAAATGTCGGAAAAGGCCAAGCCGCTTTTGGCCGCTGTTACCAAGCACATCCGCGAGAATGTCGATCCGATCACCGAGGAGTTTTTTCGCCTTGGCGAAGGCCGCGCCGACCGCTGGTCCTATGCGCCGGGTCAATTGGAATTGCTCGATGGGGCCAAGCAGAAGGCCCGAGAGGCTGGGTTGTGGAACTTCTTCCTGCCCAATGCGGAAACCGGCGAAGGGCTGGCAAACCTCGATTACGCCTATATCGCCGCTGAACTGGGCAAAAGCCCTCTGGCCCCGGAAACGCTGAACTGCTCGGCACCCGATACCGGCAATATGGAGGTACTGGAGCGTGTCGGCACGCCTGAGCAAAAGGAGCAATGGCTGAAGCCCCTGCTCGCGGGCGAAATCCGCTCGGCCTTTGCGATGACGGAGCCTGATGTCGCCTCTTCGGACGCGCGCAATATCTCTACCAGCGCGGTTCTCGATGGCGACGATTGGGTGATCAACGGGGAGAAATTCTATATCTCCGGTGCGGGCGATCCGCGCTGTAAGATTATGATCGTCATGGTGAAAACCTCGCCCGAGGCTGAAACCTTCCGCCAGCAGAGCCAGATCCTCGTGCCGATGGACACGCCGGGGGTGGAGATCCTTGGCCCGATGCATGTCTTTGGCCATGACGATGCGCCGCATGGGCATATGCACATCCGCTTTACCGATGTGCGCGTGCCGCGTGAGAACGTGCTTTGGGGCGAAGGGCGCGGGTTCGAGATCAGTCAGGTGCGGCTTGGGCCGGGGCGGATTCACCACTGCATGCGCTCCATCGGCTCGGCGGAAAAAGCGCTGGACCTGATGATTAAGCGCGGGCTGGGCCGTGAGGCATTCGGCAAGAAAATCATCGACCTTGGCAAGAACATGGAAACCATCAGCCGCGCGCGGATCGACATCGAAGCGATGCGACTAATGGTGCTGAAAGCGGCCAAGGCGATGGATGTCTTGGGCAACAAAGAGGCCCGCATCTGGGTCAGCATGATCAAGGCGCTGGTGCCGGAAAAAGCCTGCGGGATCATCGACGCCTCGATGCAGGTGCATGGCGCCACGGGGATGAGCCAGTGGAGCCCGCTGTCGGGCATGTACACGTGGCAGCGCGCGCTGCGCTTTGCCGATGGGCCGGACGAGGTGCACCATCAGGTCATCGCGCGAGCCGAGGTGAAGGCGTTTCAGGCGTCGAACACGCGCGGCTCTGAGGGCGACAGCTGATATGGAACTCGCGGGGCGCGTCATCGTCATCACCGGGGCGGCCAGCGGCATCGGGCGGGCCATGGTCCTGCGCTTTGCCAAGGAAGCGCCAGCGCATCTGGTCTGTGTGGATATCGATGGCCCGGGGGCCGAGGCGACGGCGGCCGAGGTTGGCGGCACGGGCTTTCGCATCGATGTCGCACGCGAGGCCGAGATCGCCCAGCTGATCGAAACCGTTGAGCGTGACATTGGGCCGATTGATCTATTCTGCTCCAACGCTGGCATCTCGGTCGAGGGCGGGGTCGAGGTGCCGGATGCCGATTGGCAGCGCATCTGGGAGATCAACGTGATGAGCCATGTGCGCGCCGCGCGGCATTTGGTGCCGCTGATGCGCGCGCGGGGCGGAGGCTATTTGCTTAACACCGCCTCGGCGGCGGGATTGCTTAATCAGGTCGGGGCCGCGCCTTACGGGGTGACGAAACACGCCGCCGTTGGCCTCGCTGAATGGTTGGCGATGACCTATTGCGATGATGGGATCAAGGTTTCCGTGCTTTGCCCGCAGGCGGTGCGGACCGAAATGATGCGCGGGCTGGAGGATCATGTCGCCGCGATCGACGGCATGCTTGAGCCGGAACCCGTGGCCGACGCCTGCGTGCAGGCGATCCGCGATGAGGTGTTTCTGGTGCTCCCGCATCCACAGGTGCGCGATTATATCCGAAGCAAGGCGCAGGATTATGACCGCTGGATTGGTGGAATGCGCAAGCTGAACCGGCGGTTCGGGGCGCCAAACGACAGCTAGAACGCTCCGCTTTTAGCTTTCTCCTTAGGACGTATCGGGCGCAGCAGCCCCTCTTGCGCCACGCTCGCCACCAGTTGACCGTTCTGATTGTAGATCATCCCGCGATTGAACCCGCGCGCGCCGCCGGTAAAGGGCGCATCCAGCGCGTAGAGGTGCCATTCGTCAAAGCGGATCGGCGCGTGGAACCACATGGCGTGATCCAGACTTGCCGTCATCACCTTGCCCTGAAACCACGTGAGCCCATGGGGCCGCAGCGACGAGCCCAGCAGGTTCATGTCAGAGGCATAGGCCAAAAGCGCGTGCTGCATGACCGGGTTCTGGCCTTCGGCGGCGGCCATGCGGAACCACAGGTAGTTGCGGTCGTCGACCTTTTCGGGCGTCATGAAATCGCGCGGCTCGACCTCCCGGATCTCGATGGGTCGCTCGCGAAGGAAGTCCCCGCGATATTTTTCGGGCAGTTTCTCGGCAAAAGCCTCGCGCAACTCAGGTCGGTCCGGCCAGTTTTCGGGGGCAGAGACCTGCGGCATCTCATGCTGCCAGTCAAACCCCTCTTCCTCCACCTGAAAAGACGCCGACAGGTTCAGGATCTGCTTGCCATGCTGGATCGCCACCACGCGCCGGGTCGTGAAACTGCCCCCATCCCGAGCGCGGTCGACCTGATAGATCACCGGAATCTTCGGATCCCCGGGCCGGATGAAATAGGCATGAAGCGAATGGCATGCGCGCTCGGGCACGGTGCGATATGCGGCCATCAATGCCTGCGCGATGACATGGCCGCCAAAGATCCGCATCGAGGTCTCGCCCCCTGCACCCGTGCCCCGAAACAGATCGACCTCAAGTTGTTCGATATCCAACAGATCAAGCAATTGCCGCGCAGCATTGGTCATGGGTCATCCTTTCAGGCCGGGGTGTTCCGGCCCTAGCAACAGGTTTTCGTCCCAAAGCTCAAGCACCAAAAGCCTTGCTGCCCGGTCAGCGGTCGCGATCCAGCGCCTCTAGCCCGTGGCGCGCAAAAACCGGGACATATTGCCCTAATTTCAGCCCATATTCGGGGTTTGAGGCATTGCCCTCCAATGCGCGTTTCAGCACGCCTTGAATGATGGCGGCCATGCGGAAAAAGCAAAAGGCGAGGTAATAGCCGAAGTTGTCGATCCCCTTCAGCCCGCGCCTGCGGCAATAGGCGGCGATAAACTCCGCATCGGTCGGCAGGCCGAGCGCCTTGCGGTCCACCCCGGCCAAGCCGCGCCCCTCGGCCCCCACGGGCATCTGCCATTGCATGATGACGGCGGCGAGATCGGCAAAGGGGTGACCGATTGTGGAAAGCTCCCAATCCAAAACCGCGCGGCAGGCGGTGCCATGGGTATCAAAGATCATGTTGTCGATGCGGTAGTCCCCGTGCACCAACGTGCGCTGCCCGTCATCTTCGGGCAGCTCGGCACTCAAGCGCTGCATCAGCGCATCCATATCGGGCTGTGGCTCGGTCTCGGACGCGCGGTACTGCTTTGACCAGCGCCCCACCTGCCGCTCAAAATAGTTGCCCGGCGGGCCGTAGTCCGACAGGCCAACCGCGTCGATATCGACCTCATGCAGGGCGGCCAGCACCCCGTTCATCTCATCCACGACCGCGCCGCGCTCCGCCGGGGTGAGTTCCGGCAGGGTCGGATCGTTGAAATTGCGGCCCGGAACATGGTCCATGACATAGAACATCGAGCCGATGACGCTCTCATCCTCACAGAGCAGATGCATCCGCGCGACCGGCACCTGACTGTCGGCCAGCGCCCTTTGCACCCGAAACTCCCGGTCCACCGCATGGGCGGATTTCAACAGCGTTCCCGGGGGCTTGCGGCGCAGAACATAGTCATGCGCAGGGGTCGAAAGCAGGAAGGTGGGGTTCGATTGGCCCGCCTGAAACTTGGCCACTTCAAGCGGCCCGGCAAACCCCGGCAGGTTTGCTTCCAACCAGCGGCGGACCGCCGCCTCATCCAAGGTTTGTGTATCCGTGCTCATTGCGCAAACTCCGCGGCCAACCGCGCCCCCGCGGTGCGGTATTCGGTCTCGATCCGGTCCACCAGTTCAGCCACCCCGCCGATTTGCTTGACCGCGCCAATGCCCTGCCCCGCGCCCCAAATCTCCTTCCACGCTTTGGGCTTGGAGGAGCCAGAGCCGAAGTTCATTGAAGAGGCATCCACCGATGGCAGATTGTCCGGGTCCATCCCCGCCGCCTCAATCGAAGGCCGCAGATAGTTGCCCGAGACCCCGGTGAAGAGCGAGGAGGTCACGATGTCATCCGCGCCGCCAGCGACAATCATGTCCTTGTAACCCGGCACGGCGTTAGCCTCTCGGGTGGCGATAAAGGCCGACCCCATATAGCCTAAATCCGCCCCCATGGCACGCGCGGCCAAGAGCCCCTCGCCCGTGGCCAAAGCCCCCGAGAGCAGAAGCGGGCCATCGAACCATTCGCGAATTTCGCGGATCAACGCAAAGGGAGACTGTGGCCCCGCGTGCCCCCCGGCCCCGGCGGCCACGGCGATCAGCCCATCCGCGCCCTTCTCAATCGCCTTCCGGGCAAATCGGTTGTTAATGATGTCATGCAGCACCACGCCGCCACAGGAATGCGCGGCCTCGTTCACCTCCACCCGTGCGCCGAGCGAGGTGATCCAGATCGGCACCCGATGTTTTACGCAAATTTCAAGGTCGCGCTCCAACCGGCTGTTGGAGCGGTGCACGATCTGGTTCACCGCAAAAGGCGCCGCAGGCCGGTCCGGGTTCTCTTGATTGTGCTTGTCCAAAGCCTCGGTGATCTGGGTCAACCATGCATCAAGCAGCGGCGGCTCGCCCTCGGCCTCGCGGGCATTCAATGCCGGGAAAGACCCGACGATCCCGGCCTTACACTGTGCGATGACCAACTCAGGCCCCGAAAGGATGAACATGGGTGAGGCGACCAGCGGCAGGCGCAGCCCGCGCAGGGCTTGGGGTAGATGGCTGTCGTCACGCATGGGTGGTCTCCGTCTGAGTTTTCGTATGTGTCATGACAATGCTCTTTCAAAAATATTCGGGCCTGACATCACGTTGATGCCGCCGCTGACCGGGATCACCGCACCGGTGACATAGGACCCGCCGCGCCCGCAGAGGAACAGCATGCAGCCCGCGATATCTTCATCACGGCCGACACGGCCAAGCGGGACATCTTTGCCTACGGCTTCGCGTGTGGTCTCATCTTGGGTGGCAAAGGCCGTCATACGCGACACAAACGGCCCCGGCGCCAGCGCGTTCACGGTGATCCCCTCCCCGGCCAATTCCTTGGCGAGGATTTTGCTCAGGTGGATCACCGCCGCTTTGGAGGCGGCGTAGCTATAGGCCCCGTCGCCCATCTCGCGCTCGCCCATAACCGAGCCCACATTTACGATCCGTGCCGGAACATCCGCCGTGGCCCCGGCCCGTAGCAGGGGCAGCAGCTTTTGCGTCAAATCGAAAAGGCCGGCAACATTCACGTCCATGACCTTGTCCCATGCCCGGAAGGGGAATTGCCCCAGCGGCGCGCCCCATGTCACGCCCGCGTTGTTCATGAGAATATGCAGCCGGTCGCCGCGCGCCTGAACCTCGGCCACAAGCGCGTCTACGCCCTCTTCGCTGCCGACATCACCGGCGAAACCTTCGGCACTGCCCCGGGCGCCTAGCGCATTCAACTCCTCCGCGACAGCTTGGCAGGCCTCTCCGGTCCGGCTGGCCAGCAAAACCCGCGCCCCCGCCCGTACCAAAGCCTCAGCCGCCATGCGCCCGATGCCCGTGGCGCCGCCAGTGATCAGCGCGGTTTTCCCCTCCAGCCCAAAGAGCGTCTCAATATCCATGTCCTGCCTCCCAGCCGTCGAGTTTGACGCCACTGTGACAGGGCGTTGGGCGGGGTCAAGCGGATGGGAAGCCGCAGGCGCAGTAACCGGGCGTCATAACAGCTCGAAAAAAGAGTAGTTTTACAAAGCAAAACCGCCGCAGCTTTATAGCTGCGGCGGTTTTGTTATTCTGTTCATCGTCGAGAGATACTTAATATCAGGAACTTATTAGGTTTGGCGATGACCTACTCTCCCACGTCTTAAGACGCAGTACCATCGGCGCTACGGCACTTAACGGCTGGGTTCGGGATGG
>Ga0208315_1000931_pt1 | contig 17054 bp, 14 predicted proteins | sample MalvireepMed_215_FD_184239 | JGI IMG/M metagenome (GOLD analysis project Ga0208315, IMG submission 184239) | Marine viral communities from the Global Malaspina Expedition - Malaspina viral metaG DeepMed_215 (SPAdes) (version 2) | ecosystem: Environmental > Aquatic > Marine > Oceanic | place... | reverse complement strand
TTTCCGCCGATGAGTGCGAGACCGATTCACCGCGCTGCTGATACGCCTCGGTGCGATAGGCCAGGGTATTATTCCAGACAAAACGGGCACACCCGAACGACTGCGCCAGCAGCTCAGCCTGTTCGGAGGTGGGGTAGAACCGTTCTTTGTAGGCACGCTTTGTCATGCTGTATAAATATCAGGGTGATGAGGCGAAGTCAATCTGGCACCGCTACGCGGTGCACGCTTGTATCACCGCCCGACTGGGCGATGCTTTACGCGCTGTTTGGTAAAAGAACACGACTCGGCTATCAATGCTGCTGCCAGCACTGCGTTTGATAGAGTCGAGCGGCGGGGCTGTGGGCCACCATGCTCACCACACTCCCCACCATAATGAGGCAGGGCGATGGCAGCGGCTGAGCGGCAAGGCGTTCGGGCATATCGGCTAGCGTGCCCACCAGGGACTGCTGCTCGGGCTGGCTGGCGTTGGCCACCAGCATGATAGGCCACGTATCGGGCAGGCCCGCTTGGCGCAGGCCATGGCAAATGGCGGCCACTTTGGAGAGCCCCATGTAGAACACCAGGGTCTCGTCTTGACGCGCCAGCGATGCCCAGTCCGGCATACCGCCTTCCCGGCATAGCTGAGCCGTAATAAAACGCACCTGCTGGGCGTGACCGCGATCAGTAAGCGGGATTCCCATTCCCGCCGCTGCGGCGGAGGCGGCGGTAATACCCGGCACAATCTCTGCGGGCAGCTCGGCCTCTGCCAGAGCCGCTAACTCTTCGCCCATGCGCCCAAACACGCCGGGGTCGCCACCCTTCAAGCGCACTACCGATTTGCCTGCCTGGGCCAGGGAGACGATCAGCGCACCAATTTCTGCCTGAGGCATGCTGTGATGGCCGCTGGCTTTGCCAACATAGTAGCGCTCGGTGCCCGGAGGAATGAGCCCTAACACCTCGTCCCCGACAAGGCGGTCATACACTACTGCGTCTGCCTGCATCAGCAACCGTGCGGCTTTCAGCGTCAGCAGCTCGACATCGCCGCTGCCCGCGCCGACCAAATAGACGGTGCCTGGGTGGCACTCACCGCTTAACGGCAAGCGCAAGCGCGTGGCGGTATCGCGACTAAAAGGCGCCCACGCCCGCTGACCCAAGCGCCACAGCGCTTCAGGCCACTTCTGTGTTAGCTGTTTGCTTAGCGCGCGCATGGGGCCGCTCCTCTTCAAGTATCGCTTTTAGTTCGGGTAGGCAGCTGCCGCACTGGGTGCCGCAGGCCAGTCGTGCGCCTAACGCTTCGACGCTGGTATCGCCCGCATGAATCGCTTTCACAATGCTGGCTTGGCCAACCTGGTGGCAGCTGCACACCACCGGGCCAGTATCGACAGCACCATCATCGCACCCGGCCAGCAGGCGTCTACGGTGCTGTGTCTCCAGGGTAGCGTCATTGAAGCGCGCTTCAAGCCAGGCAAGCCCGGGCAGTTCGTCGGGTGGCCCCACCATCAACCACCAGCGCAGCCGCCCGTTCACTACTCCCGCTGCGCGCAGCCTACCCGTTGCCGGGTCGTCACACCACAAAGAGACAGGCATGCCGCACCACGCTTCCACCTGTGCCAGCCAATCCTTAACTGGCTGGCTATCCGCTAGCTGCCAACGGGTGCAGCTGGCCATCGGGATACGCGCCCAGTAATCGCTGCGACACCAAGGCGACGGTGGCTCGGCAAGCTCGTCGTTGGCGAGCAGAAGCGTCGCCTGCCAAGCAGCGGGAAGCGGGTTCACCACCACCGCCCCCTGTTTGGCTTCCGGCTGTCCGGACAGTGGATCCGTATACCCCTGAATCAATGCGCCGCTGCGCCCCTGCTTGGTAAAGCAGTCGGTCCAGTGCATCGGCACGAACACCTCGCCTCGGCGTTGGGCGTTGGAGACCCGAACCCGCCCACGGTACTCCCCGGCGGCAGCGGTCAACTTGGCCAAGCTTTGATCCGTTAAGCCCGCCTGGGCGGCATCCTCCGGGTGCAGCTCGATGAAGGGTTCGGCGCGGTGGTTCATCAAGCGCGGCGCACGGGCGGTACGCGTCATAGTATGCCACTGATCCCGTATACGCCCGGTATTCAAGCGCAACGGGTAATCGTAGCTCAGTGGCTGCGCCGGCGGTCGCGGCGTAATCGGCAGCAGTTTCGCGCGACCGTTAGGCGTCGCAAACCGGCCATCTTCGAACAGCCTTGCCGTTCCACGGGGGGCCTGCTGAGTCACGGGCCACTGGATCGGAGCGAGCGCATCATAAGCCGATTGGCCCAGGCCTGCCAGCCCTGAAATGTCGAATAGCCGCTGGGTATCGCCGTTATTTTCATGGCCTGAAAGGCGCGCGTGCTCATCGAAAATCTCCCATGGCTGGGTGTAATCGAAGGCTTCGCCCCACCCTAAGCGTTTTGCTACTTCGCAGAGTATCCACCAGTCGTGCTTGGCCTCGCCGGGGGGAGGCAGCATCCCCCGCTGGCGGGAAATGCGCCGCTCCGAGTTGGTCACCGTGCCATCCTTCTCCGACCAGCCCGACGCGGGCAGCACGATATCCGCAAAGGGCAGCAGGTCGGTATTGGCGACGCACTCCGAGACGATCACCAGCGGGCATTTTGCCAGCGCGCGGCGCACTTTCTCCCCATCCGGCATACTCACTGCTGGATTGGTGGCCATCACCCACAGGGCGGTAATCTCGCCACGCTCGATGGCATCAAAGAGCTCCACCGCCTTGTAACCCGGGGCGTCCGGTAGTACGGGCGTTAAGTGCTGGGTAGTCCAGAAGCGGCTAACCAACTCACGCGCACCCGGGGTGTGGTAATCCATATGCGCCGCCAGCTGATTGGCCAACCCGCCTACTTCCCGCCCGCCCATGGCATTGGGCTGGCCAGTGATCGAAAACGGCCCCGCCCCCGGCAGGCCGATTTTCCCGCCCGCTAGATGGCAGTTGATGATCGCGTTGCACTTGTCGGTACCGCTGGAGGATTGATTCACCCCCTGAGAGTAGAGCGTGACCACGTGGAGCTGGCTGGCAAACCAGTAATAGAAGGTTTCCAGGCGTTCAGGATCCACATCACATTCGCGAGCAACGGCTTCCACGCTGCCTGCACTCTGCTTGGCAGCGCCCAGCGCGTCGTCTAACCCCTCGGTGTGGCGTTCTAAGTACACGCCATCCAATCGGTTATGGTCGTCCATCCACGCCAGCAGCCCGTTGAACAGATACGCATCGCTACCCGGACGAATACCCAGGTAAAGATCGGCCATTTCACAGGTGTCGGTCACGCGGGGGTCGATCACCACGACTCGCATCAACGGGTTGCGCTCTTTGGCTATCTTCAAACGCTGATAGAGCACCGGATGATTCCAGGCAAGGTTGGACCCCACCAGCACCACCAGCTCCGCCTCTTCGAGGTCTTCATAACTGCAGGGTACCGCATCGGCCCCAAAGGCGCGCTTGTAGCCCGCCACGGCGGACGCCATGCAGAGCCGCGAGTTGGTATCCAAATGCGGGGTGCCCAAGAAACCTTTGAACAGCTTGTTGGCGACGTAATAATCTTCGGTCAGCAGCTGGCCGGATAAGTACGCCGCCACCGTCTGCGGGCCATGGGCAGTGCGCTGGGCCTGCAAGCGTTCGGCGGTGACGGTGAGTGCTTGCTCCCAGGAGACCTCCTGTCCATCCACGCGGGGCATCAGCAAGCGCCCCTGTGCGCCGAGCGTTTCGTGCAGCGCGGTGCCTTTCACACATAGGCGGCCGTAGTTGGCTGGGTGCTCGCGGTCCCCCTCGACGGCAATGAGCTGGCCGCTTTCAAGCGTTGCAGTCACGCCGCAGCCGACGCCGCAGTAGGGGCAGGTGGTTCGGGCGAGCCGATTGACCTGTGGCATGGCAGTTTCCTCCCGCGTTAAAAAGCAAAAAGCGCCCAAGCCAGCTTCAAAAGAAGCCTGCCTGGACGCCGTTGTCTCAGGGGCACCATTTACCCGGTGCCGTACTCATCAGTGATTTGCTGCCGTTGGTATTGTTCGACGCAATTTATGGTTGTGATCGTTATGAGCAAAGACCCTGCACTGAGCCGTTGTTCCTTGTTACTTGAACAAATGCAAACCCTGCGCCCACTCGGCCTTAAAACCATTAAATATTATAAAAACAATAACTTATAAACATGCTTGTATTTTCATTACTCGCTAAAGGAATGCTCTTTGTCGAATAAGCGGCTAAAGGGGGTGCATGAATCGTCGCTCAAGCACCAAAGTAGGGCACGCCAACTCAACTATGCGCGGCCCACCGAATCCTCAAAAACGCTTAATACGCTGATTAAGCTGAATTAAATCCACCTGCGGCAAGAGCTGGCGGGCTTTTTGCTGACCACTAGGATAAGACAGTTCGGCAACCAACGGCGGTTGCTGCGCGTTATCGACGACGCCAACGGGCAACGACGCCCCTGACACTCCCTTCTTGAGAGGGCTGTGCCAGGGGCGTTTTTATTTGCTGAACATGATGCTTCAACCAAAGGAGCTACCCATGGAAATCGCTTCCCGGTGCTCACAGACAGACCACCTCGTCATCATCGGTAACGGCATGGCGAGCCAGCGACTGCTCGACGCGCTGGTTCGACATCCCCAGCGCCCCCACCGCATTACGGTGGTGGGTGAGGAGCCGGTGCCTGCCTATAACCGTATTTTGCTCTCCCCTTTATTGGCAGGCGAACTGGCGCCCGAGGCGCTCACTCTGCAAGACGCCTCCTGGTACGCCGATAACGACGTCACGCTGATACTTGGCGACCGCGTGACCGCCATCGACCGCGAACGCCGCCTGCTCATCACACATCGCGGCAACACGTTACGCTATGACCGCTTGGTCTTGGCCACTGGCTCGCGCCCCGCGCTGCCAGCGGTGCCCGGCATCACGCTCGACGGTGTTCACACGTTTCGCGACCTGCGCGACGTCAGCGCCTTGGAAGCCATTGCTCGGCAAGGCGGCAACGCCGTGGTGATTGGCGGCGGCTTGCTTGGGCTGGAAGCCGCCGAAGGGCTGCGCAAACGGGGCGGACGCGCGCTCACCGTCAGCGTTTTGCAGCGCAGTCATCGGTTGATGAACCGTCAGCTAGACACCACCGCCGCTCAGTTGCTGGAAGCCACGCTGCGCGAACGCGGCATCCTCATTGAAACCGGCGCATCGCTCGCCGCCTTGGAAGATAACGGTCGAGGACAGGTGCAGTCGGTCACCCTGAGCGATGGCCGAAAGCTTCCTGCCGATAGCATCATCGTGGCGGCGGGCATTACCCCGAATGCGGAGCTAGGACAGCAGAGTGGACTCGTCTGCGATCGCGCCATCGTCGTGGACGGCCACCTGACCACTTCCGACGCCCACATCCATGCGCTAGGCGAATGCTGCCAGTTCGAGCAGCACACTTACGGGCTGGTGGAACCGATTTGGCGGCAGGTGGACGTGCTGGCCGCCGTGCTGTGTGGTGAAACGCCCGCGGCGTATCAAGAAGCCCCCACGGCCACCAAACTCAAGGTCAGCGGTGTCAGCCTGTTTGCCTTTGGCCCCACCGAGGCCGCCGCCAAGCACGAAGAACTTCGCTACCAAGACCCAGAAACCGGCGACTACTGCCGCTTACTGCTCCAGCAAGGCCGCCTCGTCGGCGCGGTGCTGTATGGCGATACCCGCCACGGCCCCTGGTACTTCGAGCAGGCGCTGGCCGCGACCGATTTAACCGCGTGCCGCCACCTGCTTCTGTTTGGCGCCACCGATGCCCAAACGGCGCTCGATGCGCATCTCGACACCTCGTCACCCTCTTTATCTCTCCCCCGTGAGGCGGCTTAGCTATGGTGAATCACACAATGTCTACTCCCACTACGTCTTCCAACAAACAAACGCTGATCATTGTAGGTAACGGCATGGTCGGCCACCATTTTGCCGAACAGCTGGTGGAAAGCGGCGCGCTGGCCGGGTTTGACGTCACTATCTTTGGCGAAGAGCGCCATCGCGCTTACGACCGGGTGCATCTATCCGAGTACTTTAGCGGGCGCGACGCAGAGTCGCTGGCCCTGTGTGATGCCGATTACTACCGCAGCCACGGCATTCGACTACGCAGCGGCGAAGCGGTCACCTCGATCGATCGCGAACAGCAGCGGGTGGTGACCGAACAAGGCCACTACGCCTATGACCAGCTCGTGCTGGCCACCGGCTCTTTCCCCTTTGTGCCCCCCATTCCCGGCAACGACAGCGACGGCTGTTTGGTCTACCGCACCCTGGATGATCTGGATGCCATTCAGGCAGCGGCCAAAAACGCCACCAACGGCGTGGTGGTCGGTGGCGGCTTGCTCGGCCTGGAAGCCGCCAACGCGCTGCGCGGACTGAACCTGGACACCGCCGTGGTGGAATTCGCCCCGCGTTTGATGCCCATGCAGGTGGATAGCGAAGGCGGCGAGCTGCTCAGAGAGAAAATTGAAGCCCTGGGCGTTCAGGTCCTCACCGAGCGTGCGACTCAACGTATCGAACCCGGCGACACCAGCCGCCTACGCATGGTTTTCCAAGACGACAAGGTGCTGGAAACCGACCTGATCGTCTTCTCCGCCGGTATTCGCCCGCAAGACAGCCTCGCCCGAGAGTGCGGTTTGAGCATCGGCGAACGCGGCGGCGTGGTGATCGACGACCAGTGCCGCACCAGCGACCCGAACATCTTCGCCATTGGCGAGGTAGCGCTATGGAATCAGAGTATCTTCGGCCTCGTCGCCCCTGGTTACCAAATGGCCAAAACGGCCGTCGCCACGCTAACGGGGGGCGATGACCGTTTTAGCGGTGCCGACATGAGCACCAAACTCAAGCTGTTGGGTGTGGATGTCGGCTCCATTGGCGATGCCCATGGCAACCAACACCCTGGTGCCCGCATGTTCCGCTACCTCGACCCGCTCACCCAGGTCTACCGCAAACTGGTCGTCACGGGCGACGGTAAGAAGCTGCTGGGCGCCATGCTGGTAGGCGATAACAGTGTGTATGACACGCTGCTGCAGTACTACGCCAACGGTATCGAGCTGCCTAAGGAACCCGCATCGCTCATTTTGCCGCAACAAAGCGGTGCCGCCCCAGCCCTGGGGCCGGATGCCCTGCCGGACACGGCGATGATTTGCTCTTGCCACAACGTGACCAAAGGCAGCATCTGCAGCGCCATCGACGCGGGCGCGGCGGATCTTGGCAGCGTCAAAGGCGCGACCAAAGCCAGCACCGGCTGCGGCGGCTGCGCGGCGCTGCTCAAAAGCGTGGTGGACCACGAACTGGAGGCCCGCGGCGTCGAGGTGGATACATCGATCTGCGAGCACTTCGCCCATACCCGCCAAGGGCTTTACGACATCGTGCGTGTCGAAGGCATCAAGACGTTCAGCGAGCTGATGGAGAAGCACGGCAACGCCGAGACGCACCAACTAGGCTGCGATATCTGCAAACCGGCGGTGGCCTCGATTCTCGCCTCCTGCTTCAACGAGCCGATCACCGATGCCGCCCACGTGCCGCTGCAGGATACCAACGACACCTTCATGGCCAATATGCAGAAAAACGGCACCTATTCGGTGGTGCCGCGCATTGCCGGCGGTGAAATCACCCCGGATAAACTGGTCGTGCTCGGGCAGGTGGCCCAGAAATATCAGCTCTACACCAAGATTACCGGCGGGCAGCGCATCGACCTGTTCGGCGCGCGGCTGGAAGACCTGCCGGCCATTTGGGGCGAACTGATCGAGGCGGGCTTCGAGACGGGCCACGCTTACGGCAAATCGCTGCGCACCGTGAAATCTTGCGTCGGCAGTACCTGGTGTCGCTACGGCGTGCAGGACAGCGTGGGCATGGCGATTCAATTGGAGAACCGCTACAAGGGCCTGCGTGCCCCGCACAAGATCAAGTTTGGCGTTTCCGGCTGTACCCGGGAGTGCGCCGAAGCGCAGAGCAAAGACATCGGCATCATCGCCACCGAAAACGGCTGGAACCTCTACGTGTGCGGCAACGGCGGCATGCGCCCGCGCCATGCGGAACTCTTCGCCACCGATTTGGATGACGAGCAGCTCTACCGCACCATCGACCGCTTTTTGATGTTCTACGTGCGTACGGCCGACCGCTTACAGCGCACCTCGGTGTGGCGGGAAAACCTGGAAGGTGGCCTCGACTACCTCAAAGAAGTGATTCTGGAGGATAGCCTAGGCCTAGGTGACGAGCTGGAGCGTCAAATGCAGCACGTGGTGGAGAGCTACCAGTGTGAGTGGGCCAACGCCATCAGCAACCCTGAAAAGCTCAAGCGCTTTAGAAGTTTCGTCAACGATACGCGGCCCGATCCCTCCATCATCATGACGTCGGAGCGCGGCCAGCTCCGCCCTGCGTAATCCAGTGACCACCGAATCGAGGATGACCATGACCACCACCGCACTCAAAACAACGAACCGCAACGCTACTTGGCAACCGCTCTGCACCAAAGCAGACCTCGTGGCGTTTTCCGGCGTCGCCGCATGGCTGACGACATCGGCAGGCCCAGCCCAAGTGGCGCTGTTCTATCTGCCCGGCCACTCCCAAGAGCTCTATGCCCTGGATCACTTCGACCCTTTCTCGAAGGCCCATGTGATTGCCCGTGGCATCGTCGGCGATATCAAAGGCAGTCCCGTCGTGGCCTCGCCACTCTACAAACAGCACTTCCGCCTAGAGGATGGCCAATGCCTGGAAGAAGATGAGGTAAAGCTGCGCACTTGGCGCGTCGCTTTCAAGGGGGATGAGGTGTGGGTGGAAGGCTAGCCAAACGCATGCTTCTACAGCGCCACCCTGCCATGCAAACAGCCGCGCCGCCTTTCCAGGCGGCGCGGCTGTTTGAGAGGGACGCTCTTTATTGATCCAAAAACCGGATCAGCGCCTGGTTGAATGCCTCGGGATGGGTGGCGTTCAGCCCGTGTGGGCCGCCCTCGATCACCTCTAGCGACGCGTTGGGTAGCAGCTCAGCGGCGCGTTTGCCGCTCACTTCAAATGGAACGATGCCGTCAGCATCCCCGTGTAAGACCAGCGCCGGAATGTCGATCTTGGGTAAATCCTGGCGAAAATCGGTGTAGCTAAACGCCTTGATACAGTCGTACGTCGCCTTAGGCGAGGCGAACGCCGCGATATCGCGGTGGTAAAGCCGGTTCGGCTCGCTGATCAGGTCGCTGTTGTCGTTGGCGGTAAAGAAATTCTTGGTGAAATCGTCCAAGAACGCGATACGGTCGCCTTGCACCCCCTGCAGGAACTGGTCGATGGTGGCATCGTCCAGCCCGCCTTCCGGGTTATCGTCGGTTTTATACAGATAAGGCGGCACCGCCGCAGCCAGCACCGCTTTACTGACACGCTCGGTGCCGTAGCTCGACAAATAGCGCGCGACTTCGCCGCCCCCCATGGAAAAGCCCACCAGGGTCGCATCGTTGAGATCCAGCACGTCCAGCAGCTTTTTGAGATCCGAGGCGAGTGTATCGTAATCGTAACCACCATCCGCTTGCGTCGAGCGGCCAAAGCCACGGCGGTCATAGGTCACCACTTTATAGCCTGCTTCCACCAACGCGGGTACCTGCTTCTCCCAGGAGCGCCCACTCAATGGCCAACCGTGGATCAGTACGACCGGTTTACCTGCCCCGTGAACCTCGTAATAAATCTCGACCGGTGTGCCCTGCTCGGTCCCTGCATTCAGAAATGGCATCGCATCAACCTCCTGGTTTGGCGTTAACGGAAAACGTCATTCAAGGCTAGTACAACGTGTTATTAGCTGCCAAACCATGGGACAAGGCAGGTGAGTACTCGAATATCCAGCAATCTCTAGGCGCTCCACTTACCCTGGAGTAGCCAGGCAATCGCTTCTGGGCGGTAAATCCACCTTTTGCCAGGACACGTTGGGAAGCTGCGTTGTCCACCGCCACGACGGCTTCCAACTGCGTAACACCGTACACGCAACGCGCCTCCGTCAGCAGGTGTTTAAGTGCGCTCTGCGCCACCCCCCGACCACCGGCACCCTGCGCAATCCGATATCCCACCCAGGCATGATCATCGGCAATGTTACGTAGGTTAGCGCGTCCCACGATGACACCTCGCTGGCGAATGATGAGCGGATGCATCTTGCGCTGCGCATTGAGTGCTAAACAATCGATGATGTGTTTAGCCACCCCTTGTAAGGTGTAAAAGCACTCGGGCCTGGCCTCGATATGCTGCTCGAACCACGCACGCTCTGCGCGCTCGAACTGCAGCAGCTCAACCGCATCTTCGTGCGTTAACAAATGGAAGGTTACGTCTTTGACATGGCTCATCTCCACATCCCTCCTTGGGTGCAGTGCAGGGGTAAGCTCATGGCGGGGCATAAATCACTGACATTCCCTATCGTGATATTGCTATGCTTGCCAGCCTCTTGATTCGGTAGGCATGGGAGCCATACGTTCGTGAAGACAGAATCCAGTACCTTGGCCTTTTCCGCCTTCATGGCACTGCTGATTGGCTGTGCCGGTATTGTGGCCACCTTGGCCTCGAACTCCCAAGCCATCCTATTGGACGGCTTGTTCAATCTTATCTACTTTAGCGTAGCGCTGGTGACCATCAAGGTCAGCAAGCTGGCCAGTCGCCCAGATAGCGAGTCGTACCCCTTTGGTTACAGCTACTTCGAGTCGCTGGTTAATCTATGCAAAGGTTTGCTGATTTTGGGGGTATCCATCTTCGCGCTGGTAGATGCCGTGGCCGCTTTGCTGACGGGTGGGCGGGAGATTTCTGCAGGGCTTGCGGTAATGTATGCGCTGTTTGCGACCGCCGCTTGCTCGCTCACTGCCTGGGTCATGCAGCGTAGTCAACGCCATGTCAGTAGCCCCTTGGTGGCCGCCGACAAACTAAACTGGCTGGTCAATAGCGTGATTTCAGGGGCCGTACTGGCGGCTTTTTGCCTAGTGATGCTGTTTGATCGTCTCGGCTGGCGGACTGTTCTTCCCTACATCGATTCGGTCTTGGTCATTGCGGTCGTCGTCCTCTGCCTGGGGGTCCCCGTGCGCATGGCATCGCAAGCGCTAAGAGAGCTGCTCAACAAAACTCCGGAAGAAGCCGTCGCCGAACCGGTGCGCCAAGCCGTTGCCCGTGGCCTTGCCGATATCGACACCCTGGAAGTGCGCGTGCGTATGGTGCGCCCCGGCCGCCTGCTCTACGTCATCGTCCATGTGGTGCTGCCCAAGGGCCTCCCCGAAGCGACACTGGCGAAACAGGACGCGCTGCGTCAGCGCATCGACGAAGAAGTACGCCGCGACTATTCGCCCGTGGTGTGCGACGTGGTCTTTACTGCCGACAACCGCTGGGCGGCGCCCTCTTGTGGGCTGTTGGTAGAGAAACCTGCTAGCTAAACCCTAACACGTCAAGAGCGGCTCGAAGGCCGCTCTTGACGCGCTTACCGGTCGACCGGCTTTTCATCTTTTACCGGCCACACATCCTCATCCACTAGCTCTGGATTTTTGAGTATGGCGGGGTCGAACAGCGGTTCCTCGATGCCCTGTCGCCGCTGGCGTTCGTAATCCTTCAACACCGAGACCGCAATCGGCGCCATCAGTAGAATGGCAAACAGGTTGGTCGTGGCCATCAGGCCCATGGCGAGGTCGGCAAAATCCCAGACCACGCTGAGTTCAGCGACAGAGCCCAGCAACACCATGGCGATGATAACGATCTTGAATGCGCCCACCGCTTTTTTGGCGTGGCGGCGGAACAGGTATTCGATGTTTACCGAAGAGAAGGAGAAGTTGGCCAAAATCGAGGTAAAGGCAAAAAACAGTATGGCAATGGCAATAAAGATCTCACCAAAGCCCCCTAGATGATCCACCATGGCATCTTGGGTAAGCTGGATGCCCTCGATGCTCTCCCCCGGCGACTCGGATAGCAGCCGTTCATAAACACCGGAAAGCAGAATCACCACCGCCGTGCAGCTACAAATCACGATGGTATCGACAAACACCCCAAAGGATTGCACTAACCCCTGGGCTGCTGGATGCTTCACAGTGGCCTGGGCCGCCGCATTGGGGGTCGAGCCCATACCGGCCTCGTTAGAAAAGAGGCCGCGCTTGATGCCGTTTTCCATGGCGGCCTTGATGGCGTAACCCGCCGCGCCACCGACCGCCGGGCCTAACCCAAAGGCACTCATCACGATCAATGACAGCATGTCGGGCACGGCGGAGAGGTTGGCAAACAGAATCCATAGCGCCACCAGCAGGTAGGCAATGGCCATGACCGGTACGATTTTCTCAGCCGTGCGTGCCACCGACTTTAACCCGCCATAGATCACGACACCTGCCAGTGCCGCAATCACCACGCCGGTCAGCCAGTTAGGAATGCCAAAGGCACCGCTCATGCCCTGGGCAATGGTGTTGGATTGCGCCGCATTGAATGCCAGTCCGTAGGCAATGATCAAGAACACCGCAAACAGCGACCCCAACCAGCGCCAACCCAGACAGCGCTCGATATAGAACGCAGGGCCGCCGCGAAAGACGCCATCTTCGTTGCGGTGCTTGTACACCTGCGCCAACGTCGACTCGATAAACGAGGTCGCAAACCCTACCAGGGCCGTCACCCACATCCAAAAAATCGCTCCCGGCCCGCCAATCCATAGTGCCAGAGCGACACCCGCCAAATTACCGGTTCCGACCCGCGCCGCCATGGAGGTCGCGAATGCCTGAAAACCACTGATGCCATCTCCCGCTCCGCGCGCGGTAAAGGTCACGTGGGCCATGTGCCGAAACATGCGAAACTGCATCCCGCGCGTCATGATCGTGAACAGCAGGCCTGCTCCCAGTAGCAGGTATACCAGGATATAGCTCCAGATAAAGTTGCTGATGGGCATCATGACGGCATAAAGGCCGTCGCGAAGTGGCCCTAGCACCGTTTCTAATAATTCCATGGCCTTTCACTCCCTGTGGTTATATGAGCAACTGTCATCGTCACAAGTAGGAGTGTAGCTAGGTTATAGAGCAGCGCGTCATTTCAGCCCTTATTCACCTACCGTGACCACCCAATCAGGCCGAAACAGCGGCGGCGAAAACTCCTCTGGATAACCGCCCGGGTTGGCGATAACGCGGGTGCCATCGCACCACGTATCCACCGGCTCGTGAACGTGACCATGGATCCAGAGATCCATCTTGCCCATTAAGTGCGGCAAGTGGGAGGCAAAGGCTGGGGACAACGAATCGCCTAAGTACTGCTCTGGAATACAGCGATGTAAGGGCGCATGGTGTGTAATCACCACGCGGGGGCCATCAAAAGCTTGTTGGAGTTCATCTTGCAGCCACGTCAGTGCTTCCCGGTGCATGTATTGGCTGGCTTGAGGCGTGAACACTTGGCCGGGGGCCGTGGTAATGATGCGAAAATCAGGCATGTAACGCAGCGCTTTAGACTCGGTATCGGCAGGGTTGCGTGTGGGGTCATCGGCATAAAGCGCGAAATCCGTCCATAGCGTGGTGCCATAAAAGCGCACGCCTCTTAGGGTCACGCAGCGATTATCCAGCAGTTCGATATCATACCGAGCGGCTTCCAGCGCTAACTCTTGGCGCAGCAGCGGCATGCAGGTGCCATAGAACTCATGGTTGCCCGGCACGTAAAGAATCGGCAGGTCGGGAAACTGCTGGCGTGCCCACGCCAGCCCTTCTGCTCTTCGATGAATATCCCCTGCCAGCACCACCACATCCGCGTCGGCAGGGGGCAGCTCGCGGTGACCATCAAAATGCTCTAAATGAAGATCGGATAAGACTCTTAAACGCATAGAACGTCTCACGTGGTGCCTACATGGGCTTGGTATCGGGTCGTCAATCGTCAAGGCGAAAAATAAACTGACGGATGAACTCCACCACGACGGCTTCGGCCTCCCGGTGTGGCACATGACCGATGCCGGGCAACATTTCGCAGTGGGCGGGGCCTTGGGTGTAGCGGGCAATGCGTTCAGGCTGACGGTGAGAGCCGTATTCATCCTTCTCGCCATGCAGCACGAGCGTAGGGCACCGCACACGTTCAAGCGCAGGAGTGAGGGACCACGCCGCAAATTCGGGGCTTAGCCAAGTATCCGTCCAGGCATCGAACACCCAACGGGCTTTGTTGCCGTGGTACTTGACCAGCTTAGCGAACTGTTCCGGCGTCTGAAACGTCGCTTTTGCCTCTTCGATCCCTTGTCGCGTGCGATTTTCATTGAACGCTTGGGCGGCGATAGTGACGAGCCCCTGGCACTGCGAAAAATAATATCCGGCGCAGTGCACGGCCATACAGCCACCCACGCTATGGCCTAACGCAATAAAGCGAGTCACCTGTAGCGCATGACAGATGGCCGCAAAGTTGCCCCTCGCTTCATCGTCGATAAAACTGAGCGGCAATGGTGTTGAAGATGCATCGGAGCGGCCAAAGCCGAGCCGGTCATAGGCAATGACCCGTTGCCGCGTTGCTGCGCATAATGCTTCGGGGAAGTTGCGCCACAAATCCACGCACCCGAGAGAGTCGTGAAACAGTAGGATAGGAACCTCTGATCGTATTCGATCTGGTTCCCAAGTGCGCGTAAATAAACGACCGTTGGGGGTACTCACCCAACGGTCATAGTGATGAATAGCTGGCGTTAGCGTCATAGCATTGCTCTTGATATTGTCAGTGTGTCATGCGCCACTGCCAACATAGCATGCGATAACCCACTAGCGTTTCAAGAAGTTGCTTTTGACTAAGTGAACGACCTCATCCATGCGCCCGCTCAACACGGCTTTAGCGGAGTAGAGGGCGGTCGAGGCTACCTGCCCGGCCTCGACCTTGGGGGGCATCACCAGCTCCATGGGATTCACCACCACATCCAACAAGGCAGGCCCCGGCTGGGCGAGCCACTGGCTAATCGCGACGTCCAGCTCGTCTTCTTGCTCGACTCGGCGGCCCCATAATCCCATGGCAGCGGCAACCTCGCCAAAGTTGGGGTTTTCGAGCTCGGTGTAGGCATCGAGCATTCCCTCTACTTTTTGTTCTAACTCCACAAAGCTCAAGGAACTGTTGTTATACACCACGATTTTTAGCGGAATTTGCTGCTGTACCAGGGTCAATAAATCCCCCATCAGCATGGTTAACCCGCCATCCCCGCACATGGCAATGACTTGGCGGTGGGGATGCGCGAGCTGAATACCCAATGCCTGAGGATACGCATTGGCCATGGTGCCATGCTGCAAGCTCGCGAGGGTGCGGCGCTGCTGGGAGGCGTGAATATGGCGCAGCATCCATACGTTGACACTGCCAGTGTCTGCCGTAAACAGTGCGTTCTCTGCCGCGTGACGGTCAATCGCCAACGTCAGCTCTTGTGGGTGGATCACTTGGCTATCATGACTTCCATGGGCAGACTTTTCCAACGACTTGGCGTAGCGCTTGCGGCACTTCTCTAGCCAGTGACTGCGCGTATTTTCCTTCACGACTTGAACGAGCGCCTCGCAAGTATCCCGCGTACTGCCGACGATGCCCACGTCCACCGGATAGCGCTTGCCAATTTGTGCGGGATCTCGATCTACCTGAATGATCGTAGCGCGCTCCGGATAGAACTGAGTGAACGCGAAATTACAGCCGAGTAGCAGCAGCGTGTCGCACTCGGCCACTGCATGGTAGCCGCCTTCAAGTCCATAAACGCCCGTCATTCCCACGTGATAGGGATTGTCGTGCTCCATGAAATCTTTTGCCCGGGATGTCCAGGCAATCGGTGCTTGCAGCTTTTCGGCAAGCGCGATCACCTGCTCCCGTGCATCGTCGCAGCCAGCGCCTGCAAAAATAGTGATGTTGCCGCCTTTATTGAGCTGCTCGACGGCGGGCACTAGCGTCTCTGCCGTCGGGCGTACCGAGTAGCTAAACCGGTGCGTGCGATAGCCCAGCTGATTCTCCGGGGTTTGTATCATCACATCACCTGGCACGATAAGGACCGCAACGCCACCTCTGGCAAGCGCCGCTTGGGCGGCTAACGCGGCCATGCGCCGCGCCTGCTCGGCGGAGACGACGGTTTCGCAAAACACGCTGTACTGCTTGAAAATAGCGCTTTGATCGACTTCCTGCGGGAACTGACTGCCCGTTTCGCCTAGCGCGATTTGCTAGGCGATAAGCACGACAGGTGAACCATTGCGATGCGCATCGAACAAACCGTTCACGAAGTGCAGGCTACCAGGGCCACAGGAGCCTGCGCAGAGCGCTAGCTCCTGTGTCATATAGGCTTCGCCACCGGCGGCAAAACCACCGACTTCCTCGTGGCGAACGCCCACCCACTGGATGTCACTTTGCCGTAGGGCGTCCGTAAAGTGGTTCAACGTATCGCCCACCACACCATAGCAGCGCTTGGCGCCGGCGCTTTGCAGGGTTTCGACGATGATCTCAGCAACGTTTGCGCTCATTTGCGACTCCTTTCGCGGGGGAAATGGCACGTCCACCACCAAGCCTAGACCGAGACGATGAGTTTTGCTGGGCGATCAGAGAGTAGTGCGCCATGCTGCGTCGCAGCATATGGTCTACACTGAAAAGGGTGCCCTATAGGAGGACCCTGCGATGACCAACTCGGGCGTCATCACACCCGTGGGCGATGAGGTGCTAGCGTTTTGGCAATGTCAGGCATATTGGCTGCGCGCCGCCAATGATGCCATCGCCGATTTTTACGGATAGCCAGCGCTTATACGCCTGTATTTGCCTACTTAGACGAAAAGATAACCTGCAAAGCCGACACAACCGTGTCGGCTTTTTTATATTATGAAAACCTTTTCCACTCAATGATCTAACAAGCTTCTTCGTATTGACGCCCAATCTTGTAAGCTACTTCTTACGCGAAATGGCAAATTACTTACATCTTTTGGGCTAGAAACGCTCTGCAAAAGCGCCTAATATTCATATCACAGCTATTTTACTGCACTGCACAAAGCAAACTGCGTATAACAAAAATGATTCTTCAATCTCTGCACCAGGAGTGTTCGCCATGCAAAATGCCTCTAATCAACACCCGGCAATGGAAGTCGATGTCATGGAAGTGTGGGCAAAACGCGCGCAGCAGCAACGCGCCGCGTTCGACGCCCTAGCTGCC
>Ga0208315_1000929_pt1 | contig 17058 bp, 13 predicted proteins | sample MalvireepMed_215_FD_184239 | JGI IMG/M metagenome (GOLD analysis project Ga0208315, IMG submission 184239) | Marine viral communities from the Global Malaspina Expedition - Malaspina viral metaG DeepMed_215 (SPAdes) (version 2) | ecosystem: Environmental > Aquatic > Marine > Oceanic | place... | reverse complement strand
GGGTTACACAGAAGGATACTAGCAATGAAGTTGATGAATGGAACTAAACGTCTCAATACAAAAGTAGGAAGTGGTTGTTAATTAATGGAAATCCAAGAATACACATCTAGTAGAGCAAATGAGATAGCTGAGTTATTTCACAAATCTGTTCATTCGATAGATTCCAGTGTTTATTCCCAAGAACTAAGAGAAGCGTGGGCGCCAACGCCGGTTGACTATAAGAAATGGCACAAGCGATTAGACAAAAAGCAGCCATTGATGGCGATCATTGATAATAGGGTGGCTGGTTTTATTGAGTTGGAATCTGATGGTCATATTGATTGTATGTACACGCATCCTGCGTTTCAAAGTCGTGGAGTCGGAAGCTCTCTATATAAGCAGTTAGAGTCAAAAGCGATATCTCTTAAATTGAAACGATTATATGTAGAAGCGTCATTGGTAGCGAAGCCTCTTTTTATTAAACAGGGATTTAAAGTGACCAAAGAAAATGTAGTGATTAGAAATAAAATTTCACTTATTAATTATTCTATGGAAAAACATCTGACTCTCTAGTACATATATCATTTCATAAAATTTATGAACTATCTAAAAGATTGGTTCAACTGCTTCAAATATTTATGGTAGCAACGCTTATGTTCGCATGCTATCTAGCGATTCTCAATTAATTTCATTGTATATTCTGTAAGGGTTCTATTAATAAATGGAGAGCATTATCCTGGAGTGGTGAAAACGTCAGGTTTAGTTATGCACAACGACTATATTTTGTTCTTATTCCTCCAGATAGTGAAATAGCTACCATGCGACCCCACTCATTAGTACGCGAATCACATAGTTGGAAAATTGCCCTATTCAATACAAATCCTCTAGGCAAATAAGTTACACTACCTGGAGAACTGGTGTAATGACCGCTTCCTCCTGTAGAAGGAAATAGATGTAATATTTCTTCATTAGAATCCTTGGTAGCGTTATTGTTTTCGTCAATAAATACCGTGATTCCATGATCAAAAGTGGTTCCTATAGACGGAGCCATAGTTACACGAACATTTCGAGCGATCGCTTCATTTCTTGCTAAGTTTAATGCGCCAGTTAAACCACTTATATTTGAACTCATTTGAAACCCCGCAATAGAGTTTGTGAAGGCCGGCACTGCGTACATCATAAGTATTCCAGTTATCATCATAGTAACTAAGAGCTCTAATAGGGTGAAACCAAAATTAAGTGTAGGTAAATAATTATTTTTCGAACTAAATTTAGTCATTGTTTATTGCTCGCCTATATTCGATATTTATTTCATTTATAGAACGTAAGTATAAAATAGGCCGATCTAAGTCACGAGTATATTAAAGTCTAAATACATCTTTTTATATCTAATCCAAACAAAGTGTTTTTAAATTTATGAATTAATTTAGGGTTAGTTATTTTAAGGCTAAAGGGGGAAGTCAATATGTTCTTATGTATTAGAACTAAAGGTGATTAAAGTGATGCTTTTGAATTAGTTAAATTAAAGATATTCTTATTGCCAATAATTTAGTTGCATAATTATTTACCCAACTTTCTGTATCAGTTCCCTTAGTTATTGATCAATTTAAATACGATGAAATAATCAATCAGTGGAATATTCACTTTTTAGATGAAGTGCGTCTCTCAAATTAAATTCTCAGCGGGAAGTAGGGAAGGGTACTGCCTTGTTCACATCTCAAAAATATTCACTGTCGAGTTGAAATGTTTTGTCCACGCCAAATAAAAAGACAAAAATAGACTTTTTTAAATGTTTTTAAACTTAACGAATCGCGAAATACAAGTTATCTTAAATCTTATTCTTTATTTTCTCGTTACGCGTGTAGCAATTACTGAACAGAAGTTTTTATTCGTATTTTTTGTTTGTCTAACTATTTGTTGAAAAATCATAAATTATGATTCATCTCATTATCAGAAACAAATAGAAGCGAATTAATTAACAACTAGTTTAACTTGCCTGGTAACCAAAAATAAAATTAGTGATAATAACTAGTTGGGTCGATATGTTAGAAATTTATTTAGTGCGTTTTCGCTGTAGTGCGTTTGTGATACTGCTAATTTTATTAGGTTCAATTTTGAGCGCGAAAGTAGCTGCGAGCGCTCCACCAATTACTCCTTTAGGGTTTCCCAATATACCTCAAACACCAGGCACTTTGCTTAGCGGGATAAATGCTCCTGAACAAGGTCGAACAGCGATTATCGCTTATCAGAATGGCATTGTAACTACTTGTCCAGAATTGCCATCAAGCGCACCCGGATCAGATTTTTTTATTCGTCAGTGGGATCTCTCTATTCCGACAGCACCTGTTGAAAACAATACAGGTTTGGTTTGTGATGGAACATTCATGGCTCATGGGTATGAACAAGTTGGTCTTAACAATGATCCATCTAGCTATCTAATTTTAGGTAGCAATTATTTACCCGAAGATCCAAGTGGACAGCTTAGTCAAGTGTGGCAATCCGATGATGTTGGAGTTAAGCACGCCATTTTTCCTAAATTTGAGCAAACTAATCCATGGCGGGCTTGGTCAAGAGGGGATTTTTATGGTGATTGGTATATTCATCCATCTAACTGGAGTTACAACGAAATAGAAAGTGAAATGCGCATCGAGTATAAAGGAGAGGTGCTCGCTCGCTGGGATCATTTGGCGCTTACAGGGGTGATTGGTCACCCGATATTGATTGGGGATCTCTTAACTATAGTTTCTGATCAATCACGCACTGGTGTTGCAACTTATGATATTTCGGATCCTAGAAACCCTGTATTACTTGATGTACTCAAAGACGGTGGTCCGGGCGGTTATTGGTGTGAACCTTATGGTAACGGCAAGGGAGGATTATTTTTGGTTTGTCCGCATCGCTTAGCTCCAAGAGGGATCGGGTTTCAAACTATCGACATAACAAACCCCAGAGACATCAAGAATGTGTCGGACATATTCTTAGGCGGTCAGATTGATGCTCAATATGTACAATTTCAGGATAACTATGCATTTATCAGTGACCACAAAATTGATATGAATAATCAGACTTCTGTCCTTCATTTTAATGGAGAGGAAGCTATTCGAACTAATGATGGTGGTGTCGGAATAGACACTAGTCAGTTTGCCTTACCTTTGGGCAACTTATTGGTAACTGGTGGAATTCATTCATTAAGTGAGCAAAGCCAAGGTATGGCCGTTTGGGCGCATCAAGCTGAACCTGATACAAAGGGACCGAGTATTGGTTATCATATACCTAAAGCAGGTCAAACCAATTACTCTACAGAACTACCAATATCGATCCTTATCCATGAAACGTTGCAAGGTGATTCGATAGTCAACGGAGAAACAATTTTTCTTAGGCCGGTTGGTTCAGGAGATGATGAAACAATCCCACTCGACTGGGTATTTTCTTTCGATGATATGCTAACGCTTTTACCATTAGAGCCATTAGAGCAAAATACCAGTTATGAAGTCGTATTTGCTGAAGGGGGGATTAAAGATGCGGTAGGCAATGGGATGGCCTACTATAGTTTTAATTTCTCGACTGGTAGCAATATTGTTGGTAACAGCCCGCCCGTGGTTGAATCTGTCATAGCCTCAAACTCTCCGGTCATGATTAATCAAGAGGTAAATTTTTATACGCACGCTTCTGACCCAGAAGGCGACCCACTTGAATATCGCATTAGCTTTGGTGATGGAAGTGGAAATACTCCTTGGTCGACAAGTCATACTCAATCACATGTTTATCAAACCCGCGGTCATTATTCAGTTTCAGCACAAGTTAGAGATGCTAGCGGAGTGCTCAGCTCAGCTATGACAACCGTCACAGTTCTAGATGCTGAACCAGTATTGAGCTCAAGCTCAAATAATAATATGGTAATTGACTATCAGCAAAATAATATCTGGGTAGTTAATCCAGATAATAATAGCGCCACGGTTATAAATCTTGCCAATAATCAAATTGAAAATGAAATAAGTGTTTGCCGAGATCCTCGCTCGATCGATAAAGTTGGCAGTCACTTTTGGATAACTTGTTTCGATGATGATCAGGTACAAATCCTTGATCAAAATGGAACTGTTGTTGACCAAATCGATACAGGCTACGGTTCGGCGCCTTTCGCATTAGTGGCAAACCCTAACGATGATGCTGTATTTATATCCCTCTACGGAAGCGGCGAAGTAGCGAAGTATGATGTGAATAACTTTGACCTAATCACATCTACACCTGTGGGACCAACACCACGGGCTTTGTCTATTAATTCAGACGGCACACGATTATTTGTGACTCGTTTTATTTCTCCGAAAGAGCAAGCCCAAGTGTGGGAAATAAACCCAGATACCATGTCCGTCGTGCAAACTCTAATCATTCCTAAATTTGGTGGAACACAAAACAGAGATACCACAGCATCAGGTCGAGGCGTTGCAAATTATTTATCTGCTATTGCTATAGCGCCTGACGGATTGTCTGCTTGGATCACTGCGACAAAGACAAATACAGAAAGGGGACTGTTATTTTCAGGAGTGAGTGACAACAACCCGAAAGATTTAGGGCAAGATAGCACTGTAAGAACCATTCTTATACAAGTTGACATTGATGAGTCAACTGCGCCATCTGCAGATGGCTCAGTTATTAATACTATCGACTTGGATAATCACGATTCAGCGTCGGCACTGACTTTTTCGCCTCAAGCCGATTACTTATTTGTTTCATTGCAAGGAACAAATGACGTTACAGTATTAGATGCTTTTCGTCTTGACGAATTAGGGTTAGGCAGTTTGGTAACTAACCTCGAGGTTGGATTGGCGCCCCAAGGATTGCTCATTGATCCTATCTCTAATAAAACATTCGTTAAAAATTTAATGGATCGAACTGTTACTATTTTTGATACGGCAAGTTTTTTTAATACTGGCAATATATCCATCGAGAAAAATACTCTAAACACCGTTGAAGTTGAGTTGCTGCCTTCTCAACAGTTGCTAGGTAAACAAGTATTTTATAACGCCGGTGATACTAGAATGAGTGCCGAAGGATACCTCAGTTGTGCCTCATGTCATGTCGACGGAGATAGCGATGCGCGAGTTTGGGACTTTACTGGTCGAGGTGAAGGCCTTAGAAATACTTCGAGTCTTCTTGGTCGAAACGGAACTGCACAAGGTAATGTGCATTGGACTGGTAATTTCGATGAAATCCAAGATTTTGAAAATGATATTCGTAATGGGTTTGGCGGCACTGGTTTTTTAACTGATGAGGATTTTTCTTCCACGTCTGATCCTTTAGGAGTTCCTAAAGCGGGTTTAAGTGTGGAGTTAGATGCGCTAGCGGCTTATGTGACCTCACTCGACGAAAATCATATAAAGAAGAGTCCATATCGCACCCCAAGTGGTGGATATACGGCAGAAGCCTTAGCTGGAGAGTCAATATTTAACGACTTAAACTGTGGCTCATGTCATAGCGGTAATTTTTTTACAGACAGTGTTGTAGAAACCGCTTTGTTACATGATGTTGGGACTTTAAGAGCTACTTCAGGGATGCGGTTAGGACGTGCATTAACTGGGATTGATACACCAAGTTTAATCGGAGTTTGGGCTAACCCTCCATATTTTCATAATGGCAGTGCGGAAACTTTAGATGAGGTGTTTAAGGTAGTTGGTGGTGAAGTTGTTCAAGGTGAACAAGGTGTGGTGAGTGGAGATGCTCGAATTGTTGATCAATTCGTTGACTTAAACAATGACGACACTGTTTATAATAGAGCTTATGCTAGATTAGGACCTACAATTGACGGGACTCAAACAGCTGGAAGTATTCAATTTACTCAAATTAATGGCGGTGAGACTTCGGGTTTAGGCACTTTAGAGTTTCGTCACAGTTCTGGCAACACCTCTCTAGAGGTAAGGGTGAATAACAATATTTATTCAGTAACAGTGCCTAGCTCCAATAATATTTCATATTTTGTCAATACTTGGACTACATATCGATTGTTTGATGTTCCATTGTTAGCGGGCCCGAATAACGAAGTAGAAATTATAAACCAGAGTGTTTATAGCGAATTTAACTTGGATAGTATTGTGGTGAGTACGCCTGAGGAGTATGCAAAAGCATTACCACATGTATCAGTAAGAAATTTGAGTCTCGATCAACAAACTGCGTTGATCAGTTATCTCAAACAGCTGGACGTAAGTTCAGTAGAACCAATTAATTCTAATTTAGCGCCCGTTATTGAATTACTACAATCTGACATTGAGACAACCGTCGGTTCTAATGTTGTGCTAGATGCCAGCAGGAGTTCCGACCCAGAAGGAGACCCGTTATCTTTTAGTTGGGTACAAGAATCCAATTCCGCTCCAAGTGTCAGCCTTGACCAAGCCAGTACACCAATCGCAGGATTTCTTGCACCCGATGTGTCTGAAGAAACTCTATTTACATTTCGTGTAGATGTCAGTGATAACCATAACAATACGGAATCAGCACAGGTTAATGTTACGATACAACCTGCGTTGACAAACTTACCGCCGACTATTGAGTTACTACAATCTGACATTGAGACAACCGTCGGTGCTAATGTTGTGCTTGATGCTAGTAGGAGTTCCGATCCAGAAGGCGACCCGTTAACATTTCTTTGGGTACAGGAAAATAATTCTGCTCCAAGTGTCAGCCTTGAACAAGCCAATACATCAACCGCAGAATTTGTTGCACCTGATGTCTCCGAGGCAACCCTGTTTACATTTCGTGTAGACGTCGGTGATAACCATAATAATATTGAGTATGCACAGGTTATTGTTACGGTACAGCCTGCTGCGCCAAATTTACCGCCGACTATTGAGTTAGCGCAATCAGATTTTACTGTAGTATCAGGTAATGACGTTGTACTTGATGCTAGCGGAAGTTCCGACCCAGAAGGCGACCCGTTAACTTTTACTTGGGTACAAGAATCAGGAAAAGTTGTTGTTTTTAACAATGTAAATACTGCAATTACTAGTTTTACTGCTCCAAGTGTTGCTTTGACAACACAACTTGCTTTCCGTGTAGAAGTTTCTGACAGCGACAATAATGTGGTACATCGACGTGGTATTCACGTCACCGTCAACCCTAATAAACAGAGTAACAGTTCGTCGGGTGGAGGAGGAGCTGAATTCTGGCTGTTTATTTGTATTTATTTCTTTGTAAGAGTACGAGAATGCGATTCAGGCAAATAGCATAAACCGTAAAAATAATGTGTACTTATAAACTTAGCGGGTACGCTGCATAGTGTTTTTCCTAAGTATTGTATTTGTTTTTAGCTCAAATTATTTTGCATATCGACGGTAGAAACTTTAAAAGGAACTACTACTATTCGGTAGTTAATTTTTTTAGATAAAATATATCACAAGGAATTTTATGAATTGGTTGAAGACGACAGATGAAGAAATAATGGATATCGTCACTCCAATAATGAACAACCTCATGCAAGCCTCAACGGATATTGATCACGAAAGGCACATACGAGATTTTAGTGAAAACATGAAGGAAATTGTCACCAAAGACAACCTGGAGCATCAATGCAAAGATTATCAGAAGAAATTAGGTGTTTTTGTTGAAAGGGAGTTAGTAGGAATATTTCGTAAGAAAAAAGATGTGAGAGTTTTTTGGCGTCAATGGTACTCAAAATCTGAAGATGAATTCCTTGCTTTTGTACATATTGTTAAACGTGAAAATAAGTTTGAAGTGATTAATGTGTCGGTGTCATAAGCAATGAAAAATAAAACGTGGTATCTCGAAGCTGAAATGCTGGTGGCTCTATCAGCGATATTTATCAGTCTGTGTGCTCTTATTGCTACGATATATGAGGCCAACTTAGAAAGGCAAAACCAACAACTGTCTGTTTGGCCGAGGCTTCAGTTGACTGTCGCTACGGGCCGAGATGTTGGTTATGTATTAAAGGTAGGCAACAAAGGGATTGGTCCGGCGATAATTAAATTCGTAAACTTGACAGTTGACAACGAGACGGTCAGGTCTTGGGTGAGCGTTGTCAAAAAGTTAGGAGTACGCCCTGGTGTTTATATTGATCTGGTTGGCTTAGAGTCATCCATTATTTCAGCAAATGAGATAGTTAATATAATAGACGTTAAGGATGAAAAAGCCGCCGAAAAGATGAGTGAAGGCAACGACCGCTTTAGCGTAAGCATATGTTATTGTTCTGTACACGATGATTGTTGGATACTAAAAGGTGGGAGAACTAAGGAAGTAAGCCAATGTAAAATACTAGATATGACTACTTTTGAGAAGAGCTTATAGGTCACCTTATTCAATAAACGATGTTTCAATAGTTTTGAGTTGAACGTCAATTCCGAGTCCGTATAAAGTAAAGAACAACATTCATTATTCAATGGTTTTGTCTGTTATGACTAGTTGACAATTCATGAATGTTACTCATCATATACACTATTTGATATTTTTTCTTGGAAGTTTTGAAAAATGAAAAAAAATTATACAGAATTAGGAATAGTAAACCTTATGAAGATTAGAACATTTAGACCTTTTATTGGGCAACATTGTGAGACAACTGTTACGGGCAGTCTATTAAATCAGCTGAATATTAAACTATCAGAGCCTATGATGTTTGGATTGGGTGAAGGATTAGGTTATATATTTTGGAATATGAAGTCAATGGACTTTCCATTTATTGGGGGTAGGGTGAAACCAATGTCGCTCACTAAAAGCCTTGCTAGAAATTTAAATTTAAAACTTGATATGAAAGAAACAACATCTTTAAAGAAAGCTTGGATTAATGCCAAGGAGTTACTTGATGAAGATATAGCAATTGGATTGCAACTTGACTGTTATCACCTTGAATATTTCACTAAGCAAATACATTTTGCAGGGCATTTCGTCGCTATGTATGGTTATGACGATTATTATGCGTATTTGGTAGATACAAAACAACAAGGAGGATTAGTTAAAAACTCGTTGAAAAAACTTGAGTTGGCACGTAGCGAAAAAGGACCAATGTCGTCAAAAAATCTGGTCTATTCGCTACGAAAAGTAGAAAAAGAATATAACTTGTTAGAGGCTATTGTAACTGCTATATCAAACAATGCAGCAGAATATATTAATCCACCAATAAAAAATATTGGCTACAAAGGAATTTTGAAAACAAGTACTGAATTAAAAAAGTGGTTCAAAAGAAGTAGAGATATTAAATATGAATTTTGTACTACGGCCATGATAATGGAAAAGGCTGGAACCGGCGGCGCGCTTTTTAGAAATTTTTATCGTGACTTTCTTAAAGAGGCTTATGATATTACTAAACTTGAATACATCGGTGAGGCATATTGTATGTTTATCGAAATTGCTAGCTTGTGGACAGAAACTTCACAATTAATCGACGGTGCAGGGAAGAAGAATAGCGAAAGCCTTATTGATAAAGCTTGTGATGTTTTAATCGAATTGTCAGAAAAAGAGTTCTCTGCTATGACAATACTCCAAAAATCACCTGTGAGCAGATAAATATCCTTAAACTATTTCCTTTGTTGTTTCTACTCATGAAGACTGTTTTATGAGTTTTCTAGACTATATTTTTTGTTTACTCCGTTTAAAGCTACTACCTTAGAAATAAGTTTGATTTAACTTCGATAGAACAATTAAATAATATGTAGCCAAACCATACAATATATAGTTTGGCAAATGTACACGAAGTTTAATCTAGTAACATGATTGGTCTCTGTTCATTACATTCTTTGTCTTCATTACAGTATGCCTCGCTATTATTAGGTTCAGTTAGTGTCGACAAGAAGTATATCCACGACTTCGCCATTAAAAAATATTTGGTTGAACGGGCGGCTAAATCTGCAGTTGGTTTTGGTGGTTCATTATTTCCTACCTTATCCGTCGGTTCAGGTGGCTCAAGATCACCTAAAGCGATGCTGTTTGGTGAAGTCAATACAGTCAAAACTATAGCGCAGATTATAAAGAGTTTATTTGTTTTCATATCTTGTTCCTAACGTTAAATTTTTATGACGCATGAACAGCAAGCGTATGTTTACACTTATCATATTTAAGAGAATATACACGGATTCCGTAACTCTCGAATTAAATGTAAGGTATCAACGCATAGAAGAAAAGCTGCATTTCAAGTAAATGATAAAAATGGATAAAAATGGATAAAAATAGAGAAATTTTGACGGTGATTAGTTTCAAATGAATTAGCCATAATAGCTTATTGTTTTCTATAGTATTATTTGGATTTTGGTAAGAGAGTACCTAGTGGTACCTGAATTAAAAAGCTTTGCTGTTTTTATTGGAAGGCTTCCGTATACTCTAGGAGTAACAAAAAAAATGCAGGCTGAAGGAGGTGACAAGTGAGTCATAGTGCTACGGTAGAGCAAGCTTGGTTAGAATATAGAAAGAAACTTTTGTTATTTATTTGTGCCAAGGTAGATTCAACCGAAGATGCAGAAGATATTTTGAGTGACGTATTTTCAAAGCTGCTGAATACCTCCGTAAATAATGAGCCGCCTCGCAATCTTGGTGCGTGGCTATACTATGTGACCAAGAATAGAATAATCGATTATTATCGTGCAAAGAAACCTTTGGAACAATTACCTGAAGACTTAGCTGAAGAACATGAAGATATTGATACTATCGCGGCATTATCAAAGTGTATGCTACCAATGATCAGGGCGCTGCCGGAAAATTATCGACAAGCTTTGATACTCTCTGAGATAGAAGGGAAAAAATATAAGGATGTTGCGGTTGAATTGAATTTAACATTGTCAGCGGTAAAGTCTCGTGTTTTACGTGGAAGGGCATTACTGCATGGCAGTATTCTTTCTTGTTGTAGGATAGACTGTGACAGCACGGGAAAAGTTGTAAAACATGAATCAAACTCCGGGAACTCATGTTCTGATTGTAGCGAATAAATATATTTTGCATCCTTTTTCAGACTTCCTCGTTATTACTTGTGACAAACCGGTTATTTTCGGTTAACAGCTAAAGTCTTAAGAGGAGACACTTATGAAAACTATGCACATACATATTGGAGTCAATGAGTTATCAGAAAGCATTGGATTTTATTCAACAATTTTTGGCTCTAAGCCTACTATAGAGCGTGAAGGTTACGCCAAGTGGAAACTGGATGAGCCCAAGATTAATTTTGCTATTTCGTTGCGAGATGGTGATTGTGGTATGAACCATCTTGGACTACAGGTTGATTCGGAAGATGAGTTACAAAAAATCGCGCAGCGCCTTCAAGAAGCGGAAATCAATTATTCTAAACAAGAGGGGAGCTCCTGCTGTCATTCCCACTCAAATAAGCATTGGGCGTTAGATCCTCAAGGAATTCCTTGGGAGTCGTTTCATACTCTTAGTGAAACAGCTATTTTTGGAGGTAATACCAATTCTGAGGAATTGTCATCATGCTGTATTCCTCTGAATATAACTCAGTCAAGTGAAGATGGAGAAGTTTGCTGCATACCCAATGAAAATGATGCGAGTGGATGCTGCGCATAATTTTTGTTATTCACAAATTTCAATTTACGAAAGATATGAGGCACTCTACAATGATAGCTCGGTCGTTTTGCTGTGTACTTTGGTGTTTTGCGATATACACTTGGCCTTCGGTATCAATTGCTGATAACCGCAATCTAGGTGAACCACATAATCAGGTCAATATGGTCATGAGTGAGCTGTACTCGCTCATCTTTGAGGGACACGAATTGCATGCTTCACTGACGACGTGCGGGACTGAACAGCCGGCACGACATATGTCTCGTGCGATGGTGTTGCCAACAAACCCCTACATTTCAACCGATGGGGAGTTTGTTGAAGCCGTTGCAGGGAGCACTTCAATGGGGAGAAGGCGCACTAGAGATGGGTTTCGCTCGGCTCTCTACGCCTGTTATGGCAATAAAAAGGGGATCGTCCTTCTTCGCGGGCTGGAGGCTGAGTCTGCAATAGACGCCGACTGGCGCGAAACTGCTCTACGCAAAATTTGGGATCATAATGTGAAAGTAAATCGTGCAATGGTTCACCGCAAAGGCTTGCTGCTTGTGGTGGTATGGCATGAAGGCTTATCTCTCGAGCACTGGAACGCAGTGAATAGGAACGTGACAGCGCGACTAAGCTCTCGCGACAGACTGTAGGTCAAATGGCAATATACCGCGATGAATAACAGAATCATGCACCGAATTCGCGAGCCAGGCTTTTTCAGGTATCCACGTTGCTGGCGGAAACCCGGTGATGTTGTACGTTTAACGACTGCTAAGACTTCACCAGCTGCCAATTAAAATAATTATTCGGTACCGTCCGATTCTTGGAATTTTGATAGCTCCTAAATACATAGCTATCAAATTTTCGTATGTTGATATTGTTAGAACAGGAGGCAGATTTGGAGAGATTTGTGTTGATGTAAATATAAAAATCGAACAAGCCGAACTTATCAATTAAACATTACAAACTACAACTGTTACATTCTTAGATGGTGAGGTTAGTAAAACCCTAGAGATAATGATTGAAGGTAATGAGGAGTATCAAGGCGACATTGGCTTATTACAGTTGAGCAGCGACAGCTTTTCGGTCGACGAAGACGAGGGAACGGTCACAATTACTGTTATTAGAAGTGAAGGAAGTTATGGTGATGTAAGTGTGGATTATTCTATCGTTGATGAAACTGCAGTTTCTGGCGAAGACTACTTGATCACAGATGGTACACTCTATTTTTCTGATGGAGAAATTGCTCAGGCAATTCAAATCGATATAGTGGATGATAACACGGTTGAAACGAGTGAAAGTTTTTCAGTTGTATTATTAAATCCTGTTTCTGCGTTTTTAGGCGATGTGACAGAAGCAACTGTGTCTATTGAAGATAATGATAAAGCTCCCACTGAACTTGATACTGATACTGAAGTTGAAGAATCAAGTGGCGGAGGTTCTACTAATGCTTTGTTGTTCCTTATTCTTCTTTGTTTATGTTTTTCACAGAAAAAAATCAATTTGATTTTTAGTAAGCAGTAATTTAGGAACTGCAAAATAATACAGGTCATACCTGTGATTAATTCCGTGGAGTTGAGTTTTGTGAATTACTGATACAATAGAGAAAAGAAGATTAATTCACACTATGGCCAAATGGCTTTTTGCAACTTTTAGTTTTATACGAACAAGGATTGGTAAACCTGTAGGTAGACTTTATGCGCCTCAACTTCAGTCAAGTGTTGAGGTTAGTTTGTAAAATAAATGCTCTATACATTTATTGTTGGTGCGCTTCAAAAACGACCGAAATTAAACTTCGGTAGCAATGAGCGGATTCGAACCATCGACCAGTCTATTATCAATTTCACTCTGCCCCTAAGGGGACTGTCAGCAAGTTCTACTCTTGACAAGCGGGCCATTTCAAAGACCTTCATTCAATATATTTGTTATTACCTTTTAATTCTTTAGTTTGAAACTCGACGCTATTACGGTTCAGTCATCACCCTGTGACCAAAAAACCGTCACAGGATGTAAGTCGGGCTCTAAAATGAACAAATATTTATTCAACTGATTGTAAAAGAGAAATGTTCTCATATTCATTGCATGTAAACGCATGGTTTTTTGTTTGTTGCTCTCTAATTTCAGTAAATGTTTCGAATAGGAATGCGTAATCGGAGTATGGTTCAAGGTCATGATTAAAGCCCTTCATTTGATGACTAAGCTTTTTAAGAAATGTGACAATTAGTGAGAAATGAAGCGTCGGTATTCTTTTCTCGCGAGCTGCAGCAGTAAGATAAAGTGCATCTCGGTCGTCCTCAATTTCTACCGCATCCCGTTTACTAGCCCATACGTTCTGGCCAAAAACGTCAATATTATTGCTCAACAATAAGTGATAGATCGCACTATCCCAAAAGCTGAAGCCAAATTTATCGAGTAAATGATTCGACGAATAAACTCTATAGTCACTCTCTATTTCCTTTAACTGATATCGTAAGAGAGTTAATTTTCCGTTAATCAGCTTGGTGTAGGATGCTTCTGTGTAATTCAATGGATGTTCGAGATAACTCCAATTTATAACGGGTTTAAAATCTAGGTATTGGTCTTCTAGATAACCGTATGTTTCATTCAAATAGGCCTTCAATAATTTATCTATATGTATCTGATTGTTTTGCTTTCTAATAGCATCGATAATTGTTGCTCTGTTTTGAGAGAGCCATTGTTCTTTTTCTTGCCTATTCGAATTGTTTGGAAAACGAAATTTGGCTGGATTACAGAAACTATCAATATGACCTAACAGTTCTCGCAAGGGCATGACTTCTTGTAGGTTTAACAAAACTGAGAAATAATTCATTATCACTTTTGGCGGTTTTACAACGGCGAGGAAATTGTGGATATTTATCTTTGGATCGAGTGCTGCATCTGCTATTTCAAATTCATTATGGTGTGCTTGAAATAGGTGACTTAAATTAGTCGCCAGTGGCTTAGTAAAAGGCCCCATGGCTTTTATCACTAAGGGAATGTTTCTCTGTCTTGAGTCTTCAACTATAAAATAGTTATCTGTTTTATTAGGATTCTCTATTATTGGCCTAAGCCAGGCTCGTCCAAAGGCCTCTATAATACACGTTTTTGAAACGTTAATTTTTTTTCTAATTAATTCAATAATAATTATATTGTTTTTTACGGTTTCATAAAATTTGTTGGGGCAATGCCCATTATTTCTCAAGGCGTTAAATCGCTTTAGAACTTCTAAATCCTGTTTTCTAAGAATATCACTTATAATCGCTGTTAGCTCCCATTTTGAATATTCAATTGTAGGTTGAATGCAAAGCATACGGTCGATGATTTCAGCTGCCACAATTTCTACTGCATTATAAGGAATAGTCTTATCTGGGTTTTTCATGGTTTTTAGCCTCTAGTTTTTTGAAAGTTAATTTAAGAATGTTTGTTTGCATTTTTTTATAAGAAAGCTTAAGCTCATTTACTTAAAGGTTTCTTTTGAATGACTTTAAATCCCTGGTTACTCTACGTTCTCCTTCCAAGAAAAAAGTGAGCCTAGGAGGGGGTGTATGCTTCTGTCCCTGAATAGTAACAATGGATTTGCTGTTGGTTTATATTGCATTGTTAAAGTGACGACATAGTCAAACGAACTTGTTTGCCTTTAACGCTACCTAATTATGACGTTGTTTATAGGTCCAGGCCTAATTGACCGGATTTAACATTTTCTTCAATAATCTCAACTAGCCTGTATAGAGCTTCAACGTCCGTCTTTGTTAACCGCAGCTTAGCCTTATTAGAATCCGTCTGAATGTCGCAGAGTTTGGTGCGAAATCTTGCTTCGAACATAAATGGGTGTTCGTTTTCTTTTGAATAAACCGCTGCCTTTAGTTTTTTCGATATTAAGTGAACCCTGCCAGTAAATATAAGTTCGTCTGAATGATTACTTGCATTAGCTCTAGTGAAACAAGTGGACTTGGGAAGGCTTATGTTGATTTTACCAACTTCATATACTCGTCCGTGCGATAAAGGGCAGGTGAGTATGTTCTTCAGTGCTATATGCTCGTCCTCATCTTCACCGTGGATAATTCTCAGGTTTTTATCTCTTGGAGTTTCGCCTTTTCTCACTACTGAATGACCTAGTTTTTGGTCTGAGTAGCTAGCGGAGAGTGCTAACTTCTCTATGAGTCGGGATAGTCTCTTATTAATGAAGTCATCAATTGCTTCCATAGTTGTTTCTGGAATGAGAGTTTCGTTTGGAGGAAGGATTAAGCGAATAGTGACTATCGCGCTTTCTGGATTATCTTTGTCGCTATTAATTAAAATGTCACATTCAATGTTTTCTCGAATTCGCCTGAACCATTTCTCAGCGAAGTCGGCGATAATAAAAGCAAAAGTAAGTTCGGGATAAAATTTTTTCGCTTTTTTTCGATTACGTAAAATGAGTCTATTTTTTGATACTTCAAAGTGTTTTTTTATCTTGTAGCTGATAACGTTCATTTGTTTTCTCCTGTGATCATGTAAAGGTATGCAAGTTTTAATATTGCCCATTTATCTTTTGGGTATTTCAGTGTATGAGAGGCTGGCCCCATGTTTACGACGTAGCTTTGATTTTCTATGTGAGTTGAATATATCTTCGATAGGCCCAAATTATCCATGGCATAGTTGAAATCTCTGAGTTTAATTGGGCTTAAGTTTATTTTTTTATTAGCGGATGTATTGCTCGAAAGAATTTCTTCTATATAACGTAGGGTTTTCGACGCATCCTTTGTTTTCGATAATTTCGATATTGTTTCATCTAGTTCCTCTGCTGATTTCGCAACACGCGACATCGAATGTTTTCCAAGTCCCTTTATAGTGCTTGATATTTGTATACTTGAAGTAACGAATAGACTTTGTAACGGTTTGTCTTTGGTTTTACGCGTTAGGTAATGCACAAACTGTTTGGTTGTGCTTAATGCGAAAATAACAAAGACTGAAAAATTCATCTTTCTAAGATCTATTTCGTTTCGAGAAATGTCAATTTCGTTAAATAGAATGCGACAGTGATCATATTGCGTATGCATAAATATAAGCTCACTGATTGATAGAGGGCAAGCTGGTATTCTTGCTCTACACCTACGTTGACGAACATTAGCGATTTTTAAACCTGTAACGTTGGCCGTTCGGTAGTCTGACCAACCGTTAGGTAGTATGTAAGTATATTTTTGGAGCAGTCTCTCGTTGCACACAGAGTAACTTCCTAAAGACACGGACAGGTTTGCATGACCAAATCGTCTAGCGTCACCAAAGCCTTCCCTGAACGGAAAGAGCCGCATTTTTGGAGAAAATATAGACTCTAGACCTGTATTAATATCTGAACGTCGAAAGTGATGATTGCGAAACTCTATATCGCCACTAATAGCTTTTGAAAACTGTGTTAGTTCCGAAAAAACTTCATTGACACATTTTTGAGTTTTACACAGGTGCATCATGATTGACTCGCTCTGTTGGGATTTTGGGAGCGCATTAATCTTTGAGAGGAGAATAGACTCTGTTTCGTTCAGGTTCGAATGCATAATAACCCTAGCCGCCGAGGTTGATTTGCCGCGTTTAACCCTTAAATAAACGGTTCCGTCGAAT
>Ga0208315_1000927_pt1 | contig 17086 bp, 14 predicted proteins | sample MalvireepMed_215_FD_184239 | JGI IMG/M metagenome (GOLD analysis project Ga0208315, IMG submission 184239) | Marine viral communities from the Global Malaspina Expedition - Malaspina viral metaG DeepMed_215 (SPAdes) (version 2) | ecosystem: Environmental > Aquatic > Marine > Oceanic | place... | reverse complement strand
ATCGACATCACAGTACGTTTCAACTAACTTGTTCATGCTCGTTCCTTTTTGTTCTAATCACTCTTGGTCGAATGATCGGATCATGGAACGAGCATTTAGTTCCTTTAAATTAGTAATTTCTTATCCGAAGCTCAGGTTAAGTAAATACACTTTGGTTCAACAAACATTTTCATCAGGCAAGCTCGCGTAGTAATTGGCCTAGATAAGATGCAGGCGTTGTGGGAGGCAAACTGACGTTTACTTTTCCGACTTCGAGGGTAATCGACAGTTGGTGTTCGGTGACGTCAACGTGTTTAGCTACTTTAGCGCGAACAAAGCTGCCTGATGATTCATTAAGCTTACTTCGTGCGGCATAGAAGCTTGTTTTTGATAAAACATGTTGCTGGCAATAGTCAGTGATAGTTAAATCGCTGGCTTGTTGTTCTTCAATAATACTGCGCCATTGTTCAAGGCTGCGTGTTTTTCTCATGGCTATCTCCTCATTGAAATTCGGAAATAGCTTAATCATTTTGACGAGTGACTGGCAGGTGCATTTTGCTAGACGCTTACGATAATCTCAGCAGCCACTTGCCTTAATATTTGTCTGTTTTAGCGAAGTATCTACTATTTATAGGCCTCTTACAGAGAGCGGATTATTCATTGCAGGATAATCCAAATGGGTCTGCTAGGCTTTTACTTGGCTCGGTGAACCAAACAGGCCCAGTTTTTGTCATGTAAAAATGATCTTCCAAGCGCACACCAAATTGCTTTGGTATACAAATAGTAGGCTCATTACTAAAGCACATTCCAACACTTAGCTTAGTATCATCGCCACCAACAAGGTAAGGCCCTTCATGAATATCTAAGCCAATTCCATGACCCGTTCTGTGTGGGACGCCTGGTAGCGAATACCCTTCACCATACCCAAGTTCAAGCAATCTGTTTCTTACTTGCTGATCAACCGACGCACAAGTGTGATGTAATCTAGCAGCATTAAAAGCAACTTCCTGAAGCTCTTTTTCAATATTCCAAACTTGCTTTTGTCGTTTCGTAGGGGTACCAAATACGTAACTTCTGGTTATATCGGATGTGTATCCCTTAAACTTGCAGCCAGTATCAATCAGTACCATATCTCCACTTTTCAGAGTTTGCCAACCTTTAATACCATGAGGAATTGCTGACGCTTCAGCAAAGAGTACTAAACAGAAATAAGAACCCGTTGTTCCTACTTTTTTGTGAGCCAGATCTATAAACTCAACGACATCTTTACTGCTAATTCCTTGATACAAAATACTTGCAGCTGCTTGTTGTACTGCAAGTGTCATCTCCATTACTCGTTTTAATACCAGAATCTCCGCTTGAGACTTGATTTGACGTAATGGTTCAGTGATTTTATCGGCACAGCTAAATTTAAAGTTAGGCTCGAAATCGGCTAATTTTTTTGCCATACCATATGGCATTGCCCCGCATAATGCTAACTCCCAATTATAATACTCTGGTTTCAAATTAAGAAAAAACAGTTTAATGGCAAGCTCATATGGATTCTCGTGCTCTTGCCAAGTAACTAGCTCCCCCTCAACAATTATGCACTGTTTAAAGCTGCTCAATTCAAAATTGGGAACTACGTATATGACAGGCCCTTCAACTGGAATTATTGCACCGAGTAGTCTTTCCGTTGCTCGCCACTGTATTCCTGTAAAATACGTTAAGTTACTGCTTGGTGAAATGAACATGGCCGCAACACTCTGTTCTTGCATGGCTCTCTGTGCTTTTACAATTCGCTGTTGATATTCTGAGACTGCTATATCCTCTATACCTTGTGACATATCAGTTAAGCTTGCTAATGCCTCATTAACTGTTTTCCCACCAACTCCAACCGACATAAATAAATACCTATAAGTAAAAAAGCGGCAACAACTTTTCTATTAGAAAAATACCGCAAAACGCTAAGGGAGATGTAAATTAATAAGACACTTTATTTCCAATTGGAGCAGGGTATATATCCAGCCCAAATTTTTTCATTTCGATTTCAGGTGGAGCTTCTGAACTCCATTTATTACTCGGCTTTAAGCCAAATTGATTTTTCATGCCAGCGAGATGCTCAGCACTTTTTACCGCTGCTAACAATGGATCTATTACAGGCACACCTAGTGCTTCTTGAACCTTCTTATATAAACCAAAGTTACATGTGCATCCAAGGATCAATGCTTCAGCTTTATCCTCTTCAACTGCCTTACGACCCTCTTCAATAATCCGTTGAATGGTGTACTCAGTGTCACACTGTAGGGCATTTGCAGCTATATTAATGGAACGCATTGAAGATAAGTAGTTTGCAAACCCATAACGGTGCGCACGTTCAGTCATTTGCTCAATCCACTTCTCTTGCCCTACTATCACTGAAAATTTATTCGCAATATTCGCAGCTACTTGCATGCTAGCTTGGCAGGGAGCTACAACAATTGTGTTTTTGCATATCTCGCGACAATCTTCCAGTGCTGGGTCATAGAAACACCCTATTATCATTGCATCAATTTCATTATTGTCAGAATCGTATGCAATACGTGATATTTCTCCCCAGACTAAGGATTCGTAATACCGATACTCCAAATTATCCATTTTTATAGGACTATTTAGAGATACCACTTCGATGCTAGTACCTGGGTTGGCTACATCTTTAATCATTTGCCCCATCGGTTCATCATAAGAAGGGATGCTAATAGGGTTAAGCCAACGAAGTTTTATTTTTGAATTATCTGACATTCTAATTTCCTTTCTGATACTTTTTAACCAAGAGCTCTCTGACATTACCAAAGAGCTATTTAGTAAAATTTGCTATTTTTCCAACAATATTTTAAGTTAATTACTCAAAGTCATAGACTTGTTTGGCATAATCTTGCGATACATAGCCATTTTTTAAGTCACTTTCTATCGCTGAACGTTTTCTGTTTTTAGGGTCTCCATAACCAGCACCGTTAGCTGTAATAACACGAACAATATCGCCTTTATTTACAGTTACCTCTGTAGACATAGAATGATGCTCAACTTCGCCAGAAGTTCTCACGACATTAATTCTATTGGTAGAGCCACAATGACCTCCTAGTAACCCCCAAGGTTGCTCTTTCGCCCTTGTATACCCACAGGTCAGGAAGCTTTGGTCATTCCTTATTACATAATCTAAGGTAATGCCTTTACCGCCGCGAAACTCCCCAGCTCCACCATCTTCTTCATTAAGCGCCATTTGTCCGACAGTAACCCCATATCGTGCTTCTGCTATTTCTGCTGGGCAGTTAAATGTATCTCCATGCATAGCAGAAAACATCGCATTGACCCCATCAAACCCTTGTCCTGCGCCCCACCCACCAATTTCAGGCTCTATTATTGAGTAGTGACGACCTGTATCTGGATGTGTGCCCCCCATGATAGTTGCACAAATTGACGAGAAGTTTCCTGCAGGGAGCTGGTCTGTGATCTGCTCAGCTAAGCATCGCCATAATAAGTCGTTTAAACGGATCATTGTTTCAAAATAAATTCCGCAAGCTGCAGGCTCTATTGCGTGATAGATAGTGCCTTCCTTTGTATTAACAATCATAGGACGGAAGCAACCACCATTGGCCATTTCCCTATCACCTATCAACCCCATTAGCGCCATTTGGCAACCAAGCAACGTACCGTCTCTTGATAAATTATCCGGGCCTGAACTTTGTACTGGCGCATTGGTTAAATCTATATGTAATTCATCACCTCTGACTTCCATTGAAACATCTAGAATACTGCCATTATCTTGAAGATCCTGAATATTGTAGATACCATCTGGTAACTTTCGAATTTGGTTTCTCGCTAACTGCTCTCCAAAGTTTAAATAACCTTCAACAGCCGATAGGTAAGTATCTACTCCATATTTTTCTGCCAACTCAATTATCCTCTTGGCCCCCAACCTCAATGCTGATACTTGTGCCCACATATCTCCTTTTAAAAAGTCAGGCATACGAGAGTTACATACGATCATATTGAAGACGCTATCTATAGGTTTGTCTTGTGAGAAGATCCTAACCGCCGGCACACGAATACCCTCTTGGAATATCTCTGTCGCATCAATTGACATTGACCCTGGCGATTTACCGCCAACATCATTCCAATGCGCTATATTTACGGTCCAAGAAATAATCTTGTGTTCACAAAAAACCGGTTTCAACAGCACCATATCGTTTAAATGTGTCACTCCACCATAATACGGATCGTTAGTTGCAAAAATATCGCCATCTTGGATGTTATCCTCACCATAAATCTCTATCACTTTCGCAACTGATTTATCTAAAGCCCCCACGAATGCAGGAATTCCTGAACCCGCACTAGCCAATTCAGCATCTGGTGTAACAATAGCCGTTGCCATATCTAGCACTTCATAAATGATAGGGCTCATCGCAGTTTTTGCTATTGTAGAAAACATTTCATCGCTGATAGAGCGTAGAGAGTTTTGAATTATTTCTAATGTTATTGGATCATGTTTATTCATAATTACCTCTATTCGCTTTTCGTAATAATAGTGTTTAAATAATCATCAATATTAACATCTTGATTTGGATGAACTACGATGGTGGTACCTGTCTGCTCGATGATTGCAGGGCCTGAAAAAGACATATTGGGTTCAAATAAGTCACCGTTATAAATAACGGCTTTATGTGTACCTTCTAGGGCATAATCAACAAGCCGCTCCCCTTTTATTGCCTCACTTAAAAAGCGACCTGATGGGTTTTTCTTAGACAATTTAATCTTGCTAATATCAGCCTGACCAACAAGGTGTAAACCAACAAGCTCTACAGCTGAATCTAATCGGTATGTATACTCTTTCTCATACATTTGCTGAAATAACTCGATTACCTTTGCAACTTCATCAGTCGCAAGTTCAATTGGCATAGGCACTTCAATTGAGTGTTCCTGATTTTGATACCTAAACTTACCAAATACTTGGTAAGAGGTACGTTCTTGTGGCATGTTCTCTTTTATAAATGAGTCATGTAACTCATTTTTCAGCTGCTGAATTTGCTCATTGATTGCAGTAATCTTTGAGTTCTCAAATGCGCAAAGGTAGGTCAACAATCTATCTCGACGAATATCAGACATCATCATTCCCCAAGCCGAAAATACTGCAGCTGTAGCTGGGATAATGACTTTCTTTATGCCAAGCTCAGCGGCTAAAGCACAAGCATGCATTGCACCACCACCACCGAAAGCAACCATAGTAAAGTCACGAGGATCGTGTCCTTTATTGATTGATACAAGTTTTAATGCATTGACCATATTATTGTTGGCGATCCGAATAACGCCACGCGCAACTTCAGCCGGCGTTAGCGACAACTTGTCTGCAAGCTGTTGTAATGAAGACTCAACACCTTGCATATCAGCTTTTATTTCACCACCACAAAAATAATCAGCATTTATTCTTCCTAATGCCAAATTGGCATCTGTAGTTGTGATGTTTAAGCCGCCCTTCCCATACGCAACTGGTCCAGGTAACGCACCTGCACTTTGAGGGCCTACGTGTAATTTAGAGAATTCATCTACCCAAGCTATAGAACCACCTCCATTGCCAATTTCGACTAAGTCAACAACTGGAATCATTATTGGATAGCCCGCACACGTCTGACTCCGCTCTATGTAATAATCAGAACTAATCGGTACCTCGCCATCATTTATTAATGTACATTTTGCCGTTGTACCACCAATATCTAATGCAATAATATTCTTCTCGCCGATAATTTTTCCAAGCGCTGCGGCCCCCCAAAAACCACTTGCAGGTCCTGATTCAACCATAGTGATAGGCACTTGCTTCGCTGCTTGTAATGTGTCAACGCCACAGTTAGATTGCATTACATAAAGTTGACCTTGGAAAGCACGCTCCTTTAGCCCAAGGCTTAGATTTTCTAAATAACGAGAAGCAATTGGTTGTACGTATGCCGATAGTACGGTTGTACTCGTACGCTCATACTCACGCCACTCTCGTGATACCTGATGTGAACAAATCACTTCAAATTCATTATCATAATTAGCAATAGCAGCAGCGATAGCACGCTCATGAGCAGGGTTTATGTAGGCATTCAATAAACAAATTGCAATAGCTTCAACCCCCTCACTCTTCATGCTTTTAAGCATTTCAGGTAAACAATCTAAATTTAGAGAGGTTTGAACTTCACCCAGATAAGAAATGCGCTCTTCTATTTGATAGCGTAGGTAACGAGGTACATATGGTTCTGGCTTTTGGTAATTTAGATTGAAAAAATCAGGTCGGTTACCCCTACCAATTTCTAAAATATCTCTAAAGCCTTTAGAGGTAATCAGTGCTGTTTTCGATCCCTTGCGCTCAGTCAATGCATTTATAACTACGGTTGTGCCATGAGCCATCACATCAATATCATGTATATTAACATTAGCTTTATCTAAAACATTGAGAACACCAGTCTCAAAATTTGGTGGTGTAGTATCACTCTTTGCAGTTTTTAATTGCTGTATACCTGACTCAGTTGATTCACTAAAACACACTAAATCTGTAAACGTTCCGCCGACATCTGTGGCAACAAAAATTCGTTCTGTCATGACTATTCCTTATTTGCTAATTCAATGAAAAATGGGATGCTCAACCAAGCTGTCATAGATTCTAAATGTTGTAATTCAGCATCTGAGTAAGCTCTTTCTTCTGCTAGTAGGTTAACAGTGCCGATCACTTGCGAATTGAATACTACTGGCCAATTAATTACAGCTCCAAGCCCTAGGTCTGCAATGAGTTGATGATCGAAAAAAACCTTTGCTAATTCGCTGTGTTCATTAGCAATAAAAGGCTTCATTTGTTCAATCACATGCTTTGTCCACGCGTTATCCTCTATATCTTTAAAGCCACCAATTGCATAACTTTCACTATTCGAGCTATATAATCTTTTCGCTTTCCGTTGACTCATATCTATCACGGTAATTGTTAAGAGCTTGACCTTAAAATGCCTTTTTATTTCTCCTTCTAAAGCTTCAAACAGCTCTTGCATGTTTCCAAGATGGAAAGCTTCGCGTAACTCTTTTTCAAAAATAGTCATAGTCACTCCATATTCCAACGCAGCTCTATACCGTACGTTCGATTACCAGCAGGATACGCATAACCGCCTATTACCCACTCGGCATTATATTTAGTATCAAAAAGGTTTTTAGCCCATAAGTTGACGTTCCACTTTCCATCGTCACTATTGAAACCAAGGCGTAAATTGGCTAAATCGACATTACCTCGAGCACTTGAGTTACCTGTATCCCAATATTGCTCTCCTATTCTATTAACATCGAAAGTAACCATATTTTGCCAACCACTAATCCATTCAGCAGTGTATTGAAGGCCGAGGTTTATCGTGTATTCAGGAACGTAGGGGGCTTCATTGCCGACATCTGAAGGATTTAGAGAGAAGCTTTCTATTTCACTATCTGTAACACCAACGCTACCATAGAAGTCCAAGCTCTCGCCGATGGTCGTTTTAAAATCAAACTCACCGCCAATTAGCTTAACTTCATCTACATTAGTTAAAACTTGCGCCCCTAAAGAGCCGACAAACAAAAAGTAATGTTGATTATCAATGGTAGTATTGAATATTGAAGCGCTAAATCTTGTTGATTGTTTTGGAAATAATGCTTTCAAACCCGCTTCATAGTTTGTGGTTTCTTCCGCTTTATATAAATCACTTACACCATCGACTCCGATCAAGCTTGCTTGTTCACCCACACCATTTTGGTTGAACCCTCCACTTCTAAAACCTTGTGAATATGTGGCGTAAAGTGAGTAGTTATCTATTCCTGTATAGGTATAAGAAATTTTTGGTTGAAACTTTTTAAATTCAGCATCACGAACTTGCCCAGAATTAGCATCAAACTCCACAGGAGAGCGGTTAATTTGCGAACGTTTATCTAAGTCATAGCGACCAGCAATGGATAAGTCATTGTCTTCGTCAAAGCGATAGTTAAATTGTACGAATGCGGCATAAGCTTTATTGTCATTATCATCAGCATTGAATGTTAATGTTGGGCTTATAGAATCTGAGCCTAAAGGCTCCGTTTGAATAACAGGTAGCCCAAGACCTAAGTCTAGCCCCGTTGTTGTCGATAAATAGCGTTCAGTTTGCAGGTGGTATACGCCTGCTATCCAACGTAAATCCTCATCGTCATTCGAAGAAAAACGAAGTTCATAACTAGTAGAGTCAACATCTAAATATTGTGTCTGAGTACCATCAAGATTATTTTCACCAAAAGGTGAATTTGCTGAATTGGCACGACTATAAGGAAATTGATCTCCTCCTAAAATTTCTTCGAGTGAATCGCTTGCAGTGATAAAAGACACGGTTAGATCTTCTAGCTGCCAGTCTAGCTTTAAAGCAAGTGATTGAATATCTCGCTCGTTATAACCTAAGTTATTCGATTCAATTTGAACACTGGTATCATCTGCATCATTAATTCCAAACAACGGCTGATACACATAGTTCACAGCCCCCCCTTCAGTCTTACCTTGTGCTAGTCGAAGGTCTGCAGTAAAAGAATCTGAAATATTCCAAATAAACCGTCCTCGCAGATTTGTATCTTCCTGAAAGTCAACTTTTTGATCCAAATAAACGTTATCGATCAAGCCATCAAAGTCTTTTTTGGAAGCAGTCAATCTATAGAGAAAATCTTCAGACAGTGAGCCACTAATAGCGCCTGTTACTGATTTTAAGCCCCCATTGCCAATATCAGTTTCAATGTACCCCATTGTTTCTTCTGTAGGCATCCTAGTGGTAATATTTATTGCACCACCTATTGCATTTCGACCATACAAAGCGCCCTGGGGACCTTTAAGGATCTCAATTTGAGCAATATCAAACAGCTCTTGGTTGAACTGATTTGGACTAATTTGAAGCACACCATCAACAGAAACCGCGATTGGTGACTCGCCATTTCTAACTTGAGAAAGCCCCCTAATGGTAATAAAGCTAGTTCCCGCATTTTGTGTTTCACTAATACTCATATTAGGAGTCATGGCAATAAAATCACTAGCTCGCTCTATCCCCATATCTTCTATTTCTTGTTCAGAAAATGCGGTAATAGCAATAGGAACATTTAGAATGCTTTCTGTTCTATGACGAGAAGTAACCTGAATTACATCCATTTCACTGGCAGCTGAATCATTACCTTTAGCCTCTGCTGCGAGTAATGTCGAAGGCACAATGGCAGACGCAACTGCACATGCACACAAAGAGTGTTTTATAGTTTTAATATTGATTGGCATATCAAGCCCCTGTTGTTGGTTAACCATCCTCCTACTATCTATTTTTTTCATTTTAGAATTTAGTATGGAGATGTACGGTTCATGCTAATCACCAGAGCAGGCCCTAACAATGCAGCTAACGGGTAGATAATATTTATTGAGATAAATGCCTACCCACATAGGTAGGTGTTAACAAGTCGTAAATGCTATTCTTTTGATGTATATTTTAAGCTACCTTGATAAAACAAGTAATTGGACTACGTAGTTGTAATGCTGAAAAATATTATAGTTTTAAAACATAAGTTTAGGCACCCAATACAAAGGGTTACGCTCACAAATAGAACCTACTTGTTAGAAAAGTTAAAAGACAACATTACAAGCCCGCTAATTACAATTGTCAGCCCAGCTGGGTTTGGCAAATCCACTTTAATGTCTCTATTTTTCAATCAAGTGCAAAATTCGGAGCGTAATAAAGCAGTATGGATTTCCTTAGATTCGGCGGATAATGAAGCTAATCAATTTCTAAGTTTAATTTGTCAGGCATTAGTAACTATAGGGGTAGCTGACGATACTCTTATTACAAGAGCAAACAACAGTTCGGCAAATGCGGATCAAAGAGAACTTGCAGAGGCTATCTTGAGGATAGTTGAGAATAGCCCACAACAAATCTTTATATTTTTTGATGACTTTCATTTTATCTCTAATAAAACTATTTCGTCATTTTTAGACCGTCTGCTTTTATGTAATCTTGAAAATCTACATTTAGTCATTTCAAGCAGAATACAACCTAATATCGACACTAACTATTTATACTCGCAGGGGCTGAATTTTTATTTAGATGCTGAAAAGTTAAGGTTTTCCTTAGCTGAAACAAATGACCTCCTTAAAGAGTTACTTTCAAAAGAGCAAATAGAGTTACTTTACGAGCAAACTGATGGATGGCCTGTCGCGATTCAATTTTCTAGATTATGGTATATTCAAAACCCTAACACGACGCCATCGAAAATACTCTCAAACAACCTAGATACTCTTTCTAATTATTTACGCGAACAAGTATTTCAGAAATTTGACGAGGAAACACAAAGCTTTTTATTGAAAACATCTTTCCTAGATAGTTTTAGTATTGAGTTAGCAAATTTTGTTTGTGAAATTAATAATGGTTTCGAAATAATCTCGACTTTAACACCTTATGAGTCACTTATATTTTCGCTTGATAGTGAAGGTTTATCGGTAAGGTATCATAAACTTTTTTCTGATTTCTTACAGCAAACCTTTACCTCAATGCACGGACAAATAGAAGTGCGTAAACTTCGCCATCGTGCAGCACAATGGTTTGCCCAGGAAAAATACCTTAGCGACAGTGTTTGCCAATACGTTCGGGCGAATGATAAAAGTTCAGCTATTGATCTTATAAAACAGGGCGGAGGTTGGGAGTTAATTTTAACTAAAGGTATTGGTTTTGTAGAGTCTGTTTTAAGCCATTTCAATGAAGCTGATTTTATAAATTTTGAATCCCTTGGCCTGCTCAGGTGCTATTTTTTCCTTAAAATGGGAAAAGTACTTGCTGCTAAGGAGCAGTTGTTAATTACTCAACAAATGCATGAAGAACAATGCCAGACAATGAAAAGTAACTGCCAAATCGATAGAGACCTGCTTATTGTTGGGCTTCTCGTAGAAGTATATTTAGATAACATTCCTGAAAATAATATTTTTCAAAAATTAACTGATACTTTGTCAACTCTGGATACCTATGATCATCTTGGCCGAGGTATTATTCTAGCTATAGAGGCTTTGATATTAAACCAAACTTCAAACTTTGCTGAAGCTGAAAAAAAATCAATAATATGTATTAGAGAAATGAGACTCGCAAATTGCTGGGTTGGTGTGAATTATATCACTTTACACTACGGGCAAAGTTTAGCGTATAGAGGTTTACTAAACCAAGCCCATGAATTATTTACTAGTGCAAATGAGTTAGCAGAAAAACATCTCGGGTTAGATAATGGCTTGCAATCAATGGCAACCTGCTTAACTGCTGAAGTAGAGTATCAACTCGGTAATGTTGAATTAGCTCACACCATGTTAAAAAAAGGAATATCAGCGTTGTTTCAAAGAGATTGCTGGTATGATATTTACGCCGTAGTCTTTAAATTAGCTGTAAACCTGTCTATTTTACATAAAGATTTACCAGCAAGCTTAAGCTATATAGAACAAGGAAAAAACATTGTATCTGATAGGAAGTTGGACCGCCTTCAAGTACTTTTGGATGTGTTAGCTTTAAAGGTTGCTTATTCATTTTCACAAGAAGATCACAGATTCGAAAAAATACATAAAAAGATCCTTACGAACGAAATGTGGGTTGCGTCTAATTTAATATGGAGTGCCAAGGAAGAATATCACTATATAATGGCGCTTTATTTTCTTCGTAAGAATAACTCGAGGAAAGTACAGCTGCATACTTGTGAGTTATTAAGCCTATGTGAAAATAACGATCAAAAAATCTACATAATTAAAGCGAAGTTGATATCAGCACTATCATTCTACTCGCTAGGTGAACATGAGCAGGCTTTCAGACTAGCGACTGAGGCGATAAAAGCAGCTTCGAAGCTGCATTCAAAACAACTTTTCTATGATTTACCCGATGGCATAGAGTCACTTATATCAAAACTCAAATCTCAATATGCAGCCCCATTGGATGCTAAATCCGCAGCATTAATTGAAGAATTACTTAATGAGATCAAAACAACGACTGAAACGGGTTTATCACAATTAGGTTTGTCTCATAGAGAACAGCAGTTGATCCCATTACTTATGAAAAGTAAGAGTAATAAGGCAATAAGTTCAGAACTTGGGATATCTGAAAACACTGTAAAATTTCATTTAAAAAACCTGTTTGTAAAAATAAATGTTAAAAACAGGAACGAAGCTACAATTTTCTTTTTAACTTCTAATATTAAAGATTAAGAGTGGCCAAAACGAGAAATACACAATAGTAAAACAGCTGAAAGCGGCAAACCTATCCTTATCGATTAGCCGCTCGCAGTCAATCACGCCATATAATGACGTGCTAAATACAATGTAACTATTCGTTTACCTAGTACGTTGACGATTACCGCCTACTGTTGGCTTAGTATTGGCCTTTTTAAACTGGCTAAAACCAATATGGCGACTCAGTGCTGGGCGCCCGCCTTTGCTTGCTTTAAGCGATTTTTCGTCACGCGTTTCCTCTGGCACTAAGCAGTTTGGTCCTTTACCAATTAATTTAGCTTTACCCATATTGCGCAAGGCTTCACATATGTAAGAACGCTTGGACATTTAGGATCTACTTCGACTTTTAATTTAGCCATATTTCTTATCTCAATTATTTACCATTAAGCCATCTTAAATGTTTCTTCAATTCTCGCTACCGTTCAGGATTTCATTCTGTGTTTCTGTAATTATGTAGGTAATACCATATGAAGTGTGCAGCCTACCCACCACCATACTAGATGCAGTGTGCTGTGTATTTTTCGTCTATTTGGTTATCTTACAATCCTGGTTGGTAGCGCCATTTTTAGAATTTGGCACTATAGCCGCAATTGCAGAAACAACTGGATATGAAATGAACGCAATAACTACTGATTTAAGCGATATAAACTCACAGCTAGCTATTACCTCACCAAGCGGCACTAATTTAGCGCTGGCCATGTTTAAGTCTAACGAAGGTATTACGCGCCAAGATGTTAATACGTATGAGGGTGTAATGACATTTAAAGAGCTTGCAAACTCGTTCGGTATTGAGCCCAATAGTGATTTAGTTGATGAGAATTATAAGCGCCAGCGTGGCGTTGATACACGCAGAATAAATGGGTTTAAAAGTTATTGGGAAACCAGTAAAGCAACGGTGTTCCCTAATATTACAATTTTTGTGAATGAAATTGACGTAATTGAAGAAGTGCATTTCGGTGGCAAAACGCTCGTTAGCGCCACTTTAAAGTCGGAAAGTTCACGCCTAATATCAGATGGCCAAGGTAGAACCACATTTATAAAATGGCTACTAGCACAAGAGAAAGCGACTGAGTTTGAAAGTCACACGATTGCTTATAAGTTGATAGTAACTAACACGGCAACACTCACTTGCGAAAAATCTAACAAGCTTATCAAGCAGCTTTTTGCGGATTACCACAGAAATAGTAAGCGTCCGGCAATCCACACCTAGCTTTTGATATTCCAAGGCAGTAAATCATCGATTTGGCAACCCGGTTTGCAGATTTGGGTTAAACAATAGCTAATATAATCGTAAGGTATTAGTCCGTTGGCCTTTGCCGTTTCCACTATGCTGTAGAGCATTGCACTGGCGTTGGCCCCATTAGCTGTTTGGCTAAACAGCCAATTTTTGCGGCCAATGACAAAGGGTTTTATCGCCCGCTCAGCGCGATTATTGTCGATAGACAATGACCATCTTCAACATATTGAACCAACTTATCCCATTGATTCAGGCTGTAGTTGAGCGCTTCCCCTAATTTGGATTTAGGTAAGGTATTGAGCAAAGATTTTTCCAACCAAGCTTTATATTGGTTAAGTAATGGCTCCGACTCTTTTTTCCGGATGGCTTGTTTTTCAGGCGCTGTTTTATCTTTGATTCTGGTTTCAATTCGATACAGTTTTTGAATATGATTCAACGCCCAATTTGCTTTGCCCGTTTTTCCTTTGGGTTGCGCTTTTTCAGCTTCATCAAACTTACGCCGTGCATGTGCCCAGCAGCCAGCAAGCTTAGCTTTAGTTTGGTCATACCCTTGGTAACCATCCACTTGAAGGTAACCTGTATAATTAAGTAAAAAATTCGCAGGATAACAACCCGAACGACCCGGCTGATATTCATACAGTACGATATTTTTAAATGGGTTATTTGCAACAGGCGTGTCAGTACCTGTGCAATATAACCACATATAGGGTTTTGTTTTGTCATCACTCACCACTCACCACATTGACTGTGGTCTCGTCCGCTTGAATGACATGTTGCTCTAATAAGATTTGATGCAATTTGTCATACAGTGGTTTAAATAAACTGGCACATTTGATTATCCAGTCACTCATGGTTTGTCGACTGATTTCAATGCCGTGTTGTTTAAACATGGTTTCTTGCCGATAAAGCGGCAGTGCGTATTGATATTTACTGGTGATGATTTGGCAGAGTAAGCTTGGTGTTGCAATGCCTTTAGGAATTGGACTCGCTGGCATCGGGGCTTGTTTGATTTGAACTTGTGTTTCGTTTTGCTCACAGGCTCGGCAGCTGTATTTAGGTCTAACATGTTCAATCACTTTGATTTGAGCTGGAATAAATTCAAGTTTTTCAGATTTATCTTCACCCATTTTATGCATTTCACCACCGCAGCAGTCACAGCTTTTATTTTCGATGTCGTGCACAATCACTTCGCGTGGTAAATCAGCCGGTAACGCAGTGCGTTTAGCTTTTTTACGGGTGTAAGTAACGGTTTCGTTTTCAGCTTCAACTTCACGTTCTAACTCAGCGATGTCTTCCGCTTCGTTAAATAAATCACCTTGTGCAGGGTGGCCTTCGGTTGATTTACCGAATTGTTTTTGTTGGGCTAATTTGAATTGTTCTTCTAAATACGCGATTCTGGAATCTTTATCCGTTACTTGCTTTTCAAGTTCGGCAATGCGTTTGAGAAGTTGCTGCTCTAGTTCAGTCATAGGGGTATTTTACCCTGTAACTCTCTGATTATCTGCATGTTATTCAGATTAAAAGCTGATCAGGTATGATCTAAAGTTATAAGCTCAAGTTTGATAAAATCAGCGGTTTATGACCAACAATATCAAAGCCATCGAGCAGCCAGTGCAGTTGTTGCTCAGATAAAACAAGCTGGTTTTCATGCTCGGCATTCGGCCATTTAAACTTATTGTTTTCTAATCGCTTATGCCACAAAGCAAACCCCGTTTTATCCCAGTAAAGGATTTTGAGTTTATCTTTGCTTTTGTTGCAGAAGATAAATAAAGCACCGGACATCACATTTAAATTCATTTCAGCGACAACAATATTAGCTAAACCATTAATCGATTTTCGAAAGTCCACCACTGGGCGGTGCAGGTAAATGTCACTTGGCTCAACAAACATTTTCATTTAACTAAACCTCTAATCAAATCAGACAAATACTGTGCAGAGGTTGAACCTGGCAATTTTAATTCTCCAACCTGCAAAGTCAGTGTGATATGGGCAGGCTCAACAATTTCTTGCAAACGGGTTTGTTCAGTTTGAATGGTCACTTTGCTGAAACTAGATTGGGCGGTTAATTGTTTGCGGTACTTATAAAAAGTGGACGTTGCTAAGTTATTTTGCTGGCAAAAATCTTGTATGTTTAAACCAGAGCCTGGTTGTCGGCGAATTAAATCTAGCCATTGTTGTGTTCGATTGGTTTGCATAACTCACTCCTGTTATTAAAAAGAAATGAGCTTAGCGAATATAAAATAAATGTTTAGGTGTGGTTTAGCCGACGGTTACAAAATTAGCTCAAGCCATCACATTAGACATAAAAGAAAGTATAGGGCTATCGGTCTCCTCTGGGGTTGCACCACTTAAATTTCTGTCAAAAATTGCATCTGATGTCTATAAACCTGGAGGACTTTGCGTGGTCCTGCCGAATGAAATAGGTGTTTTCATCAGCAAACTAACGTTGGATAAAATTCCTGGGGTCGGGCCGTCAACATTAGCAAAACTGAAAGCAGTTGGTTTATTTACGGGGGCAGACATTCAAAGTGCTCCACTGCAACAACTGAAAGCTTTGTTAGGTCGTAATGGTGAGCAGCTTTGGTGGAGATGTCAGGGAGTTGATTGGGGACATGTGGTTGTTCAAAAAGAAAAGCAATCGGTTGGTATCGAAAGAACGTTACCTAAAAATTTATACGCTGTTGATCGGGCTATAAATGTTTTGCTAAAAGGTTTGTTACCTGAGTTGATCGCCAGAGAATCTGTCGTTTTTTCAAAACGAAAGATTGCGAAGTTATCTGTGAAAGTTCGTTTTACCAATTTCCAAAGCGTAGAACGTGAAACAAGAGCAACTCACATTTGTCATCAAAAACTTGCTGACTTAGTCCATCGTTGTTGGGAATGTGGTCACGGTTCACCAGTCCGCTTGATTGGTTTGTCTGTAGGTTTAACTGATGCCAGTGAAAATGAAGAGCAACTGAGCCTTTTTCATCACTAAGTCAAAATTTAGGATGCAGTGGAGCGGATGTTAGTTCGTCTAAGTGATTTTAAACGTCACAGTTATCAACCCTGATAGAAGAGGTAGTCAGCTTGAACTTACAGGTTGTTTGGTTTAAACGCGATTTGCGAGTTGTAGACCACGAAGCATTATCTCGTGCCAGCTTACTGGGGCCTGTGCTTTGTTTCTACCAGGTTGAACACGAGTACTGGCAATTGCCAGACACAAGTAATCGGCAATGGCTCTTCATTCGTGAATCTCTCTTCGACCTTGCCGAGCAGTTGCAGAATATCGGCGGTCGGCTGGTTCTTTTTGAAGGAAACGTTGAAGTTGCGTTAAAGCAAATTCTCTGCAACTTTGGCCATTTTACTCTACACAGCCACGAAGAAATCGGTAACTTGTGGACATTTGAAAGAGATCAGAAAGTTGCACGATGGTGCAGGCAAGAGCATGTTGATTGGAGAGAATACGCTCAGTTCGGGGTTGTAAGGCCTATTAGTAAAAGGAAGTCCAGATTGCATATTCTCTCCAGCTTTGATCACCCAATTGCATTAACTTTGATCGCTTATTCTCATTAAGCTTTGATCACTAAAATCACTTGTAAATGATCACATTTATGCTCTTAATGATTTTGCCGATCAAA
>Ga0208315_1000926_pt1 | contig 17095 bp, 22 predicted proteins | sample MalvireepMed_215_FD_184239 | JGI IMG/M metagenome (GOLD analysis project Ga0208315, IMG submission 184239) | Marine viral communities from the Global Malaspina Expedition - Malaspina viral metaG DeepMed_215 (SPAdes) (version 2) | ecosystem: Environmental > Aquatic > Marine > Oceanic | place... | reverse complement strand
TACACTCTCATGGTAGAGAAATCAGATGATAATAAACTTTTAGTTAGGGGAAAAACAAAAGATAATGTATATTTGCCACAAGGATATTTAAAATTATTAGAAGATAATTATGATAAGAACTTATTAAAGGCATACTCTTTAGGTGAATTTGTCAACCTCCAACAAGGTCAAACTTTTTATGGATTCAACAGAGATGCCAATGTTCAAGCAGTACCATACAACAGAGCAAAGCCAGTATTGGCAGGGTGGGACTTTAACTGTGAACCCCAAGTCTGTGTACTTGCAAACCTTTATGAACAACAACCCCAAGTAAGAGTATTTGATTGCATAGCACTTACTCATTCAGGTAGTGGAGATCTCCTAACTGAAAGAATGTGTGAAACAATCAAGAATAAATACCCTAATAGTGAATACATAGCATACCCTGATGCAACAGGAGCATCTAGATCAACCTCATCAATGTACTCAGATCTAGATATAATTAGAAGGAATGGCTTTAAAATCAAAGCTATGAAAACTAATCCAAGAGTTGTAGACAGGGTTAATGCTACAAACAAAGCATTAGATGGAAATATAATAATAGATCCTAGATGCAGTACACTAATAGAGGATTTAGAGAAAACTTGTAACAAACAGGGGACAAGAGAAATAGACAAGAGCAATAAAATGTATAGCCATGCAAGTGATGCTTTCTCATACCTAATTCATTGGGAACTGCCTATTTTGAAACCTACATTGGGGAGTATTAAGAGATGATACCAAATTTAAATGAACTATTAGTTTTAAATGCTAAATTTGATGTTAAGCAGAAGTTAAAGAATGCTTGGAAAACAGCAAGACTAGATGCCTTAGAGTTTTATAAGGGAAGAAGTCTGCCATATACCATGAATTACTTTGATGATACTTTGTTTGATAAAGTACCTGCTGCTAATGTTAATGTAACCAAAAGAATAGTGGATAGAGTTTCTCTTGTATATATGAAGCCACCCAAGAGAGTTTATTCCAAAGAAGACACTCCATTATTATTCCACCATAAAGATTTTAAATTACAAAGAGCAGAAAGATTCACTAATCTGCTTGATGCTGTGCTTATTAAACCATGTATGAGATTCAATGATAAGAATGAGATGAGAATTGAGTATGATATTATATGGGATTATGAGCCTATCTTTGGAGATGATCCCTTAAAGCCTAAAGCAATCACTTATCCTATAGCCACTAAAGATTCTGTAATGGACAACACTCCTGAACTATGGGTATATTGGGATAATGAAAACACATTCACTTATGATAACAATGGAAAGATTTATACAGATGAAATGAATCCTGAGATGATTAATCCTTATGGTGTATTACCATTTGTTGAGTGTTGGAGAGATGGAAAGCCTGAATCAAGTTATTTAGATACAGATGCTTCAAGTGATTTAATCCAAACCAATAAACTAATTAATGTGGCTGAAACTAACAAAAATGCTAACATCATGTTCCAATCCTTTGGGTATATTTACATCAATGGCTCACAATTAGAGAAAGATGATTTGGACATTGGGCCAGATAAAATCTCATTTCTAGGTGCAGATGGAACTATGAATCTAGTATCTCCTCCTGATACTGTGGGTACAATAACCAATGCAGTAACTACTTCATACAAGATGTTAGCACAAAATTATCATATTGATATTAGCTTTGTAGAAGGCACAGTTGCTCAAAGTGGAGTAGCTATTAAGCTAAGGAATACTGAATTAACAGATTCAAGAGTATCAGATGTAGTTAGATGGAAAGAAGTTGAAAGACAACTATTTGAACTGGAAAGATTAATGATAGCTGTTGATTTAGGTAAAGATGCAGGAGAACTTGAACAGATTGATTTCCAAGAAACTATGGAAGTATTATCAGATGATGAGCAGAGAGCCAAATGGGATTGGGAATTATCTAAAGGATTAATAGATGAGGCTGATATATTAATTCAGCAAGATCCTGATAGGTTTGAAGATAGACAGGCAGCACAAGAATATCTAGCAGAAAGAGGAAAGATAGTAGAAGAAGAAACACCTGAAGGCTCACTATTACAACAACTAACTAAACCTGTATAATGGCTGTAGATGGGTTAAGTTCAGACCAACTGTTCATAGAACAACAATCAGAAACAATGACAGATATGATATTAGAAGTTCAGGAAAGAACTGTTACTGAAGTCTATAGCCTTAAAGGAGATAGAACAGCAGAAGAATTTTTATTATTTATATCAGGATTAAGTATATTAGAAATAGTTAGGGCAAAGGCTAGTAATATCATTAGCATGTTTGAACAATCTCATGGAACTATGCTACAAACAATACAAGGATTTGCAAGTATTCCTGAAGGAACACTACAAGCATTAGTAGATTTTAACAAGAACTCATTAATAAGTCAGTTAGATAATATGTCAGGGATAATAAGAAAAGAGATAATCAATGGAGTGGTTGGTGGTATTCCTCCTCATGAAATATTAAAAGCTGTAAGAGGTCAGGGTGCTTTAAGTGCAGGACAATTAAAAACCCTTATAGACACATCTATGAATGATTATAGTAGGACTGTAACAAAGTTAATGATGGACACTATGCCTAAGAATCATAAATATGAATATGTTGGTCCATTAGATGGTAAGACTAGACCTGCTTGTGTAGAAATGATAGCAGCAGGGAGGCTAACAAAGGATCAGATAATTAGTAATTTTAGCAAGTTTGGAAACATTCTTACTACTGGTGGTGGATATAATTGTAGGCACAAGTGGGATCATATTGTTGAGGGATTTGGGAGTGATCCTGAAGAAGCAAAGCAAAGATTAAAGGATTTAGATTAGTGGCTAAGAAGAAAAAATTTGAAATCCCTTCTCCATTATTTGATAAGAAGTTTTGGAATAAGTTTGGATTAGATGCATATAAGGAATATAAAAAACATACATTTAATAGTTCTAATCCTAAAATGTCAGATGATAATCCATTTCCTAAATACTCCCCAGCTTACAGGAAAGCAAAAGCTAAAGGGGAATTAAAAAGGCAAGATACACGTTATTCTAGATCTACAGCACCTGTGGTTACAGGAGATTTAATGAAAGATACTCAAGTATCAATAGAAGCTGACAAAAACTCAGTTTCAATAGGTTGGAGTTCTCATGCTAACAAAGTAGATTGGTTAAGGAAAAACAAAAGAACATTAACAGATACTAATGATCCATATCCTAAGAGCATATTACAAACTAAATTATTACCTCAAATAGTTAAACATTTAAACAAAGTTATGCCTGAAGGAACTGAGGTTATACACTTAACTAAGAAGAAAAAATAAATGTTTTCTAATACAAATTTTAATATATATTATGTCAATGAATTTTAAACAATTACTCACAAAAGAGGACACAAATGTCAGAAGAAAATAAAACAACTCAGACTGAAGCCACTCAGGTAAATCCACCTAGCACAGAAGCTAGTAAAAACAATGTTTCAGAAGGTAACATTCCACAATCAAGATTCAATGAAGTTAATACTCAGAAGAATGAGTACAAAACTCAAAATCAAGATCTTCAATCTCAATTAGACAAGATGAAAGCAGACAAAGAAACAGCTAGAAATAATGAACTGGAAAAGCAGGGTGAATATAAAAAGCTGTTAGATGAAGCAAATGCTAAACTTGAAAAGTCCTCAGTTGTTGTAAAAGAATATGAGGAGTACAAAACTAATAAGAGAAATTCCTTAATGGAAACTTTAACAGAAGATACTGATAAATCTATTGCAGAAGGTCTATCCTTAGATAAGCTGGAGTTGTATGTAAACAAAGTAACCAAAGTAAATACTGTTCCTACAAATACCAGCAGAGCCTCCAATAATCAGCCAGTAGGTGATTTTGGTGGATATGAATCTTTACAAGAGTTTGCAATAAAAGATCCACAAGGTGCTGAGAAATATTTAGAGCAGAATACTAAAGGTTATATTAAGTAATTTAAAATATAGCTTTAAATAGCAGCACATTCAAAATGATAGGTTTCTTACCTTGAAAGAATGTTGTAAGATAAGGAATCGCAATTATGGCAGTAACAGATGTAGGTGTTGCAGCAGGTGGATTAGGAAAAACAGTTGCAGCAGCGATAGTTCAATTCAATAAGGCAGCAGTAGCTCCTCCAACAATAACAATGGTACCTGCTCCTTCAGGCTCAAATACAGTAGCAATCCCTGTATATAGTAAAGTAGCAGTTGGATCAGTACAAAATTCTGCTTCAGGTGCAGAGGAAACTACAGGTAGTGCAGCTAGTATAACTACAGCAGCAGTTAGTTTAGAAGTGTTAAGAAACAATATCTTTGCACAAGTAACTGACTTAGCAGCACATGGTAACTCAGATGCTTTAATGGTTAATGCAGGAAGAATACTAGGTAATGCAGTTGCAGCAGAATTTGATAATCATGTATGCAATTTACTTGATAATTTTGCAACAACAGCAGGTGCAGCAACCACTACACTTAATTTCAATCAGGTTATGGATGCAGTTGCATCATTAGAGAAAAATGATGCTCCAAGGCCTTACTCAGCAGTTCTACACCCACTACAAGTTTGGGGTAGCTTTGGAATAAGTGCAGAAGTTGGAACAACAGTATCAGAGCAAAGTCTAGGTGCTTTCTCAGGTGGTAGTTCAGTAGGTGATGATTTCAGGAGAGCAGGTTTTGTAACTACTATAGGTGGAGTTAATTTTTATACTTCTCCACAAGTTATAGGCTCATCAGATCATCATACAGGAGCAATATTTGCTAAGACAGCTTTAGGTTGTGGCTATATTGACTTTGGTGGTGGGAACTTTATCCAGCTAGAACAACAAAGACAGGCTCAAGAAGCAGCGCAAGATATTGTTGCTAATGGATATTGGGCAGTTGCAGAAACAGTTGATCTTCATGGTGTTACTCTGAATACAGAAACATCATAAATAAAATAAATACAATAATATGGGGAGGGGTTTATGCTCCTCCTCATATACTTTAAATGGCAAGAGCTAAAAAAGAAAAATTAAACCCTAAAAAGAATATTGGTGGTCATATGCCTTTTGGTGTAGATATAGATCCTAATAAAGATTTACATCTATCAGAAGATAAAGATAAAGGACAACAGGCATACTATAAAGGCTCTAAAATGAAATATTTAGATTATTATGCAGAAATTGGTGATAGAATGAGCAGAGTAAAGCATGGGAAAGGCATTACAAATGTAGGCACTTTTTCAGGTATAAGTTTTGATAAAAATGGTGAGATATTAAAATAGTAAGGAGAAAAAAGTAATGGCAGAAAAAAAAGCAATAAAATCAGGTAAAGACAAAATAGTTAAGCCTATTGGAAAAAAATATGAGATAACAAAAGCTAATGGTAAAAAGATTATTAGGATTGGTATGACTAAAGAAGGAATCAAACATCATGAATCTATTGGGAACAAGGTGGAGGAAGTATAATGCACAAATATAAACTATTCACAGTAACACCTACAGTTGAAGCAACTCCTGATTATGCAGCAGGTGATGTATTGTTTAGTCCAACTGAGATTTCTGACTTCTTTCCAAGTAAAAACAGTTCTGCACAGATTGTAAGTTTATGTATAATTGATAAGCAGGTTGTTAGCACTCATGATTTCACATTATATTTTACTCATTCAGCAGCATCATTTGGAACTGTTAATGCAACAGCAAATGCAGCAATAGGAACTTTAGAAGAAATACAAACAACTATTCCTATTGCTAATGGTGATTGGATAGCAGGTGGTGGTGCAGGTAGTGTTGATAATGCTAATATTTGCACTTTAACTGATACATCAGTTGATGGTATAGGATCAGTTGTGTCAAGTTATAACTGGGCAAGAACATCTTTTGGTACAAGCATTCATATAGTTGGTATAGCAGGAGAAACAATGAATGTAGCATCAACATCAGATTTGATCATTAAGATTGGTGTTAAATATCTGTAAATGTCTGAACTCTTAGACAACATCAAGAAATCAGAAGGATTTAGACCTACTGTTTACAAGTGTACAGCAGGACATGACACTATTGGTTATGGCTTTGCTATTAAGGATTTAGTGTTAAGTAGAGATATATGTGATCAAATTCTAGAAACTAAAGTAGCTGAACTCAAATTAATAGTTAATCAGAAGATTCCATTCATAGAAGATTTACCTGATGTAGTACAAGAAGTTCTATATGAGATGTATTACCAAATGGGCAATTCACTATTCAAGTTCAAAAAGACACTAAAACATCTTGAGAACAAAGATTATCGTTTAGCAGCAAAAGAAATGCTTGACAGTAGGTGGGCAGGGCAGACACCTAATAGAGCCAAGAAACTATCAGATATAGTGAAATATGCTGAATAATGGATATAATGCAGATCATAGAAACCTTTGGGCTTCCAGTTGCTATGGTTATTGCTCTAGGTTTCTACATATCCAAAAAGGATAAAGAAGCTGCAAAACAGAATGATTGGATACAATCAGATTTGAGTAAAGACTTACATACCAAATTTAACAATATCCATTCTGTGGTAGATACTGATTTAAGAATGATTCTTATAAAATTAATTGATCAGCAGAAGATTATGCAATTAGATTTAAAAAAGATAGAAACAAGTCAAGTAACAATGGAAAGAATTACTGTTGATATTATAGGCAAGTTGATGGACAAAGATGGTGGGAATGGTTTTAAAAATAAATTAGAAAAGTTTTTAAAAGAAAATTAAATAAAGGACAAAGACAAATGAAGAAGTTGATAGCATGGATTAAAAGTTATGCACTTACTTATGCAAAAGATTATTTAAAAACAAATAAAGATGATATTATAGTTAAGCTGAATAAGAAGGTTAATCTGCCTGTACTTAATGAGAAACAGGAAGCAAAGCTACTAGAAGCTGTCTATGAGGTTGTCTTAGAAGTATTTGATGATGATTCAGAAGCTGATAATAAATAAAGTAATAGAATTATTATCTAGGCAGTTCAAACTTCACAAGATAATGAAGTATGTTCAAGAGCCTAATGAATTAGATCATAAAGTTATTGAACTGGAGAAAGAGATTAAAAAATTAAAGAAAGATTCACACCCTCCAGTATTTTCAACTGAAGAAAGAGATACTGTCAATACTAGAATTAAAAGCCATAGTGATAGATTAATTTTAATAGAAAAGAAGATAAAGAAGATTAAATGAAAGCACTTGAAATAAGTAATTTAGATCAACATTTAAAACCTGTCCAAATAGATGGAGTTAGCACTCCCTTAGAATTATCTACTACAGATTTAAGAATATCAAGTGGAGAGTTATCAATTAATAATCTTACAGCAGGAACAGCTAAGGTTGATGGAGATTTGACAGTTGATGGTAATATTGATATGACTGGTAGTGTGTCAGAAATAAATATGGCATTTTCAACACAAATCAATGCAATTACATCTCAAGGAATTGTTGCAGTTGAGGCATCAGGAATGATTATAGATAATGTTAATTATGGGGGAGATGATCCTACCTTTTTATCAATTTATCCAAGTGAAGTCAATGTAGGTGATGCTCAAATAAGACTTTATAACTATACTTCTATAGCTTGGAATATAGGAAATGATGCTGATGATAGTCAGAATCTAAAATTTGATTATGGGAATACAACTACAGGTGGAGCAACTAAACTAACATTATCCAATGGAGGAAATCTAACAGCATCAGGTGATGTTATCTCAGGAGATGATGTTGCAGTAGCAGCTACAGGAAAATTAAGTTTAGATGGTATAGGTGGAGATACTTATATACATGAAGTAAGTGCAGATAAGATGGAATTAGTGGCAGGTGGAGATGAGATGATTACTCTTGATGAGGCTAATCAAAGAATTACTTTAGAAGCAGATAAATTAGTATATAAACTTGGTAGTGGTGGAGATGAGTGGAGTATTGCAGATTCAGCTTGGGCAGGAACTATTATTGGATATAGAATGATTGGAGAAGATGCTGCTTCTGATTCTTATGCTTTAACAACATCATTTGTTGTTCCTGATTCTAATATGACAGTAAGGTTTGAATCTCCTCCAAGTGGTGCAGTTGAGGTTATGGTACAAATATATGCAGATACGTTAACTACAAGAAGAAGAATATATTTTGGGTTGTCAGACAATGCAACATATAACACTATTGGAGTGGGTTATGAGCAGTTTCATCATTCTACATCTTCAGCAGATGATGATGAGACCATTCAACATTATTGGACTATCACAGGATTAACAGCAGGAGATACTTATAATTATTGGTTTGGAGCAAAAACAAGTGCAACTATACATACATTAAGATGGGGTGGAACATCAACAAATCAATATCCTGATTTTATAATGAAAGTAACAGCATTACCAACAGCAGTAGCAAATTATGCAGAATATGATTAAGGAGAATAAATGGCTTTAACAAATAAAACAATAGCAAGTACCTATGGAGATATTCTTCAAGCAGATAATAGTGGCTCAGGAAGAACTGCTAATGGCACAACCATTAAAGATGGTTTAGGGCAATCTACAGCTTTAACATTAGGGCAGAATAAACTTCATGTAAAGCCTTCTACAGACCAAACTGATGCAGTAGTTATAGAAACATCAGGAGGAACAGATTTATTAGTAGTGGATTCAACCAATAGTGCAGTAAAGGTAGGAACTTCTCAAACTTATGCTAATACTCAAGTTCAAAGATTTTCAGTCCATGATTTACAACCTGCAGATGGAAAACACCATTCTATGTTTGTTGATAGTGGTTGGGCAGGTCTAACATCACTAGATTTTGGAACTGGAACAGATCCTGCAACAACATTTACTTTAAGCTCATCAGAAGCAAATGCAAATGCTTTAGTTGGATCTATATGGTATATACCTGTTGCAATAACCATAGATGAGGTTAGAGTTATAGGTGGTGGAGAAGCAGCAGATACAGTTAATTTCCATTTATTTTCATATACAATAGCTACAGGAACTGGAGCAGATGCAGGAGATTTATCAGCAGGAACATTATTAGCACACAATGGAAGCACATTAACAACAGGTGCTGATAGAGTAACAACAACAACATTAACAGTAGATTCAGGAAATGTAGCAGCAGATAAGGTAGTGTTTGCTTTTATAGAAAATGTGGGAGCAACGACAGACTTAACAGCACAATTAATTGTAAAATATCATTATCAGTAAGGAGAAAAGATGGCACAATATATAAAAGAAATTAAATTAGGTACAGCAAAGGGAGATTATATTAAGAGATTAACAGGCTCTTATAATGTTGTGTTTGATAAAATCATAAAAGTGGATAATTCTAATGCAGGAATAGATTTAGTTAATTATGGAACAAGCATAGCTAATGATACCATGACTGCACCTAAAGCAATTCTAGTAGAGAATACTGGTGGTGTTGGGTGTGAATTATTATTCAGTACAGCAGAATGGACTACAGATGATGCTACAGATTCAGCAGATACTTTAAGTGATGCAACTCACTATTTATCAATGCTACTTCCAGCAGGTGAATGTGTTTATCTTCCTAATAATAGATTGATTGGAACAGCTACTGCCTTTGGTGGTGGTATGGGTGTTGCTGTTGATAACCAAGCACCTAGTTCTAATTGTTTTGCAGATATAACAACAGCAGCAAGTGATTTTGACAATACAACTGATCCTGTTACTTTTGTAGCAGGAGATGGAGATTTTATAAAAGTAGGAGATTTATTAAGATGCAATGCAGAGGTAGTTGAGGTTACTGCTGTAAGTGGAAATAATGTAACTGTTAAAAGAGCCTTATTTGGAACAACTGCTGCTAGTCATGGAGATGGGGAAACTTTAAGAGTACAATTTACTAATATGCACCATGATTTTGATGATACTTCTTATAATGGTGGTGGAAATGGAAGTGCTACTGTCTGTAAAACTAATGCTTCAGGAAAATTCAGGGCAATGAACTTTTTTGGATATGGGAGGACTGCTGATGCTGTATGTGATGGCTTAGTTGCAGGGAGTGTTGCTTTAAAATTTTACAATCAAGGATTCCAAGAATTTGGATTAGCAGGTATTACTTCCAGCACAAAAACTGGGTTAGCTGTTAGCACAGAATACACGTTTTCTCTAAAAATCTCAGGTGGATCTGCTGATGATGTGGCTTTTACTACTGATAGTTCAGATGTAACCTTTGGAAATGTGATAGCTAAGATTCAATCAGCGATTAATGATAAATATACAACAGGTACTAATCTGAAGAACAAGAAAGCTAGAATTGGCATAGTGAATGGAGATATAAGAATTACTGATAGTTCAAGACTTTCTACAGGTGCAATATTAATGGCTGCACCATCTTCAGGAACAACTCCTTTTGCAGTAGGAATTATACCAGCAGTTGGAGTATTAGAAGCAGCAGTTGCTGCAAAACTTCCTGATGATACTTTAAGAGATTCAATTACTAATGCTTCAAGAAAGAATACAGCAGCATTTTTACTGGATAATGGTAGAGGGCAATTAGTTGGAGCAGGTGGTGGTGGAAGTATTAACTATGAAACTGGAGAGATCAATATCAATTCATATGCTAATGCTGAGTTTGTGGTTTCAGCTAATACTAAAGCAGCACATTGTGGTGGAGCAGAAGATTCAGCAACCACTATCAATGGGGTGGTAACTTTAGAAGCAAGAAGTTGTAATCAGAAAGCAGATACAGAAATTAGAATAATAAGTTTAGGATAGTCGTCGAAAGGGTGGAGCAGATTTTTGAAATAATAATATTGGGGTTGTTGTTCAGTTTTTTGCTCTACCCTATCCTAACTACTAAAAATTAAAAAAAGAGGTAAATAATGGCAGTTACAAGCTTTAAATATGCAAGTATATCAGACTTGAGTAATTACTTTAGCCAATCAGGGGATTTTGATAGCAAAATTCAAATATTTCCAACCCTAACATCAGGTAATCTGCATTTGTTTAGAGATTGTGGATATGTTGATACTCTTTTTATTAATGGCGAAGAACAGGCAGCAGCTCAATCAACAAGTGGTGCTGTAGATTCAAATGGGGAGTGGTTTTATAATAGTGCAACAAATCAATTAGAATATTATAATAGTGGTTATACTTCTACTACTATCAATAATCAGATATTTGAAGCAGGAAAAGATTTCACAGACTATTTAAATCAACAATTAGTGAATGCTAGTATGGAATTAAATAATCTTTTAGATGCTAGATACCCAACACCTCTGCCTAAGAATACACAAATATCAGAAAGTGCTGCAAGTGGATTAACATCTGAGTATGATGCTGTAATTGTTAAAGCTACTTGTTATATATGTGCTAGTAATTTGATTAGGAGTAAAGATCCTACAAGTGAAGAAGCTGATTATTATTATAATTTAGTTACCAATCCTGAAGGAACTGGAATTACAGATAGATTAAATAAGGGAGAATGGAAATTATCTTTTGAAGTAGATGATAAAGATTCTCAAGGATCTATCAGAAAAATTACTCAGGCAGGAACTATGCAACTGGTTGAAACAGCAGGACAATATTATGGGCAACCTTATGATTTATTGAGAATAACCTGCACAACTGGTGGTGCTTATGGAACAGCTAAATGTTCAGTAGATTATTATGGAGATGATAAATTGTTTGGCTCTCAAACTACAAATAATATAGTTACAGGTGGATTAGATGGTTGGGGTGGATTAGGTGGAGTAAGGGTAAGATTTCAAGGTAATTCTATGACAGCAGATGACCAATGGGAAATAGAGGTTGCAAGTGAAACTAGAAAAATATCCAATGCTTCTACTGGAACAATACAATTAAGTAGGAAAAGCAAGGTATTCTAAATGGCAGTTACATATGAAAATAATTTTAATTTTATTGTAGATAAGCTGATGGAAACCATCAAAACAGAAATGCCTGTTCCTGTTCAAAAGACTACAACAGGACAACCATTATTAAAAGCTAATGAATCCATAAGATTAATTCCCAATGGATCAAGTTTAGTAGAATATGCTTCATTTATGGAGCAGAGGGAATATAGTATAACAATACAATATGTATTTCAAGACAGAAGGGAGAATCATAATTTCTTAGATCATGTAATGAATAATTGTTCAAGATTAGAAGCATTAATCCATGATAATATTACTATGACTTTAGGAGACACCAACTCAACAAGAGCATTTGATTTAAGAATGAATGATATGGAATTAGATGCTGATATAGATGAGGAAGGATTCTTTGTAGTAGAGTATGATTTCTCTTGTCAGCATATTGGAAATCAAGCATAAGTAAGGAGAAGTAATGAAAATAAAAGCAAAATTACAAGTTATATCAAGATTTAATCCAAATAATATTGGGTGTGATTTTGAAACATTTGATTCTTTAAGAGATGGCAAAGTAATTGATGTTAAAGATGAAGCTGTTGCTAATAAATTAATATCTAGAGGAATTTGTATTAAAGCAGATGAAAGTAAAAAATCTAAAAGTAAGGAGAAATAAACAATGGCAATAAGTACATCAGTCACTCCTCAAGGTAGTGTTAGAATGGGCATAAAAGGTGAAACTACATTTGGAACTGCATTAGATGCTTCAGGAAATGATAGCACAGTATATAGGCAACTTCCAGTAGTAACAGCTACAAAACCTACATTCAATATTACAAGGGAGAGCAGATTATTATCAGGTAAAGGAACTATGAAGGATTTAGCTGATACAATCACAACAAGAAAAAATGGAACAGTAACAACACCATTTGATTTTGTTGCAACACCTGAATTATTATTACAACACCTCATATTAGTAGGTCAAGATGTTACAGCAGATGGGAGTGATGTTTATACTGTTGAATTTGATGGATCTAGTAATGGAACTTCAAGTGGTGCAGCTATATCAAGTGGATTACCTCATTCAGTTAATCTAGCTTATGACACAGGAACATCAGCAGCAGGAATAACAATTCCAGGCTGTGTAGTATCAGATCTCACAATAGGTGCAGATTATGGCAGTTCAGGAGGTTTAATTACCTGTTCAGGAAATTATTTCTCAGGATTTGCTAATGCAGCAAGTGTTGGTGCTACAGGTGCATATCTAGAGCAAACTTATGATGGAACATGGGTTGAGCCTGATGCTGGAACATTTATCAATATGGGTGATCTTACTACTAAGCAATTAGATGTTGATAGCACAAGCAATACACAGGATTTAATTTTAAAATCTTGGTCTATTAATATTGCTAATGGTGTTGTTAGAGTAGGATCTAATTCAGATGGAAATGCAGAAGCATATGCTTATCCTGAATATGTAGTTACAGGAAATGTGGTTGTTAAGTATGATTCAGAAGTGGGTTTAATAGCTGGTGCAAATGCAGTTCAACATTTCTTAGATGGAACTTTAGCTAGTTTATTGTTAAAGTTTGGTGATGGAACAGTAAGTAGTGTAGGTGAATTGAATATATTGGCTGAAGCACAATACTCAGGAGATCCAACATTAGATGCAAGTGCAGAAGGAATGTTTTGGAATATACCATTTGAATGTGGTGTAAGTGGCTCAACTGAAGGATTAAAAATATCATTATTTAGTGATACAGCAGTTGCATCAATGTAACATTGTTTTATTTGGTTTAAGTTTGGTATATTAAAATACTAAATGGAGATTAAATATGTCAAAGAACACTAAGATAAAAGGTGAGAATGTTAAGGAATTAACATTTGATGTGAAGGATTTAAATCTTGATGATAGGGTTTTATTTAATGAAATCATAACAGCAGGTGGTGGTATAGAAAACATTAAATTTGGGAATTTTGTAAAGATGGTTAGATTAGCAACCACTTTAACTGATGAACAGATTAATGAATATACTGATACAGAAATAATAGCAATAGCTAATAGATGTTATGAAGTTGTTAATAAAAAAAAATTGAAGAAATAACATTAATCATCAATGTATGGTTGGCTGTTAAGCAACCTAAAACTCATATACCAAAAGAGTTTCCTTACAAGTCTTTAAATCCAGTTACTCAGAAACAAGTAACTATAGAAAACAAAGAAGATATATATGAGGTATTAATGGATTGTCATGATGAAGCCATAGAAAGAGGATTTGATGTAGGTGAAGCACTCTATAATCAACTTTTCTTCTTTGCAGATCCTGAACATTTCTATGACATTCCTTGTCAAAATCTTATCAAGAAATATATCTACTGTGATACATTTAATTGCTCACCTTATTCAAGTTTACAGGAAACCCCTGCTACACTTGTAGATGATTTTTTACTCATAAAAAGAGAAATAGCTAAAGCAAGTAAGGAAAAATAATATGGCTAAAACATTTAAACAAAGAATATTAGTAACATTAGATGACAAAGCAAGTAAGGGTGCTAAGAAAGTAAGCTCCTCAATGAAAGGAATGGCAAAATCTGTTCTTGCAGCAGGTGCTGCCTTTTTTGGAGCAAAGGCTATTATTAGTGGGTTACAACAAAGTGTTGCATTATCTCAAAAGCATGAAGCATTGTCAAGACCATTTACAACCTTAAATAAGGCTATGGGTGGAAGTTCTCAGGCTTTAGCAAAATATAGTAAAGCTGTAGATGGAACTGTTAATGAAATGGAATTAATGATGATTGCAAACCAAGCAATGACTTTAGGGGTGGTTGATTCAGAACAAGGAATGGCAGAGTTATTTGATACTGCTCAAAGATTAGGAAAATCACTTGGGGTAGATACTGTTTCAGCTATTGATTCTCTTGTTACAGGTATGGGTAGGCAGTCTGTTCTCATGCTTGACAATTTAGGTATTATTGTAGATACTCAGAAGGCTTATGATGATTATGCTAAATCTCTTGGAAAAGCATCAAGTGCATTAACAGATCAAGAAAAGAAATTAGCATTTAATGAAGCAGCCCTTGATTCTGCTAAAGATAAAGTTTCTATTTTAGGTGATGAGCAATTAACATCATCAGATACCTTTAATCAACTGTCTGTTACAATGAGTGAATTTGCTACAAAAATTGGTACTCAATTAACACCTATGCTTCAAGGTATGGCTAATGCTCTTATGGAATCTGTTGAGTGGGTTACAGACACGATGGTGGCATGGGGATTGTTAGATTCTGCTCAAGATAAAATAATAAAAAATTATGATAAGCAAATATTTCAAGTTGGATCATTATTTTCAAAATTAAGAGATACCAATACTGAGGAAGATGAGAGAGTTAGAATAATTAAAGAATTAAATGGTATTTATCCTGAATTTAATCTTTCATTATCTGAAGAATTAAAATCTACAGAAGCATTAGCAAAGGCAGAAAAAGAACTTGTTGATGCTTTAGAGAAGAAGAAAGGGTTTGAAGTTCTAGAAGCTACTCTTGAAGATGTACAAGAAGATCTAGGAGATACAATAGATGATTTAGGTGAGTTTAGAAGGACATTCTTAGACAATATCAATAGAATGTCAGAAATAGATCCAAAATTTGCAATAACTGTTCAAAGGGAATTAGATAAACTTGGACCTTCTTTTACAACCACACATGATTTAATGAGAAAAGATGCAGAGGACAGTATGCTTTTTTTACAAGGAATTTATGAAAAAATTGTTGGAGATTCCTTTACTCAAATAGGTAAATCAACAGTAGAAAGTGGTCATTTAGTTAATGCAGGAATTGTGTTTGTTGGTGGACTAATACAGTCAATGTGGAAGGACACTGAAAATTCTCAAACAGAAATTCTAAAATCCTTCCAATTTACAGCATCAGAATATGAAAAATTAATTAAAGAAAGAATAGATTTAGTTGGAGATGAAGCAGACTCACAAGATACATTAACAAAAGCAGGTGAAGAACAGAAGAAGATGCTTGATAAACGAAATGCTCCAATACAAGGTGCTATTAATCTGACAGAAGAAATGGTAGCAGCACAACTAGAAGAAATTAATCAACTTAATCAGTTGAAAGATGGGTATATATTATATACTAGCGAGAAAGCAATAGATGAAGCTATGGATAGACAACTAATAGCAAGTGGTACAGAAAAGTTTGAACTAAGAGAAAAAGAAATACAACAATTAAAAGATTTAAAAACTGCCTTATCTGAATATGTTACAGAAGTTCAAGAAGGTTTTACAGGAGAAGATGAGGAGTTTGAATTTATTGATAATTTAACATTGGCTAATGATAGATTTGCTGAATCTTTATTTGAAGGAGCAACTGCTGGAGATAAATTTAATGCAACATTAGGACTAATGAAGGCTCATGCAAAAAGTTCTAAAGAAGGTATTTCAACTTTAACTGATGAGCATGTTTATGCAGCTATGGCTATAGGAGCAGCAGCAAAATCTACATCAGATGCAGCTAGAAATGCAGCAAGTATCTATATTGCTTCTGCTATGCAGGAGGCTATAGCAGGGTTCATTAAAGATGCTTTTAATAGATTTGGTATATTTGGAGGGGTATTAGGAGTAGCAGCAAGTGCTGTTGTTGGTAATATATTTTCAAGGAATATACAAAACATTACAGCAGCAGAGGGCATGAATGAAGTTGTTACTGAGCCTACATTGATTCTAGCTGGTGAAGCAGGACCTGAGTATGTTGATATTGAGCCTACTACAAATGAAGGTGCAGGTAGAGGTGGTGGTGTTAATATTTCCTTTACTGGGAATGTTCTAAGTTCAGATTTTATTGAGAATGAAGCTGTCCCACTTATTAAAGAAGCATTAAGAAAGGGTGCAGATATAGGCATTTCATGATAACCTTATCAGAAAGATTCTCAAATGATATACAGGGAAAAGATACTTATTTAATTCCACTTGTTGTTATTGATGATAGGTTTTATTTATCTACAAACAAATTAACCCTAGAAAATCATTATGATCCACTTGTTAAAAGCATAGGTAACATCAAAGAATCTATAGATACAACTAGCAAGAAATTTAAAATATCTAGTGTTTCTATCAAGTTCTTTAATTTTGAATATAATATGGAAAGACCTGATTTTACTGCTCCTTATGAATATAAAGATCCTGCTTTAAGATTATCAGAAAGATTGTTTGAACAATCTGTAATGAACTCTAAGGTAGATATATATTATAAA
>Ga0208315_1000925_pt1 | contig 17096 bp, 16 predicted proteins | sample MalvireepMed_215_FD_184239 | JGI IMG/M metagenome (GOLD analysis project Ga0208315, IMG submission 184239) | Marine viral communities from the Global Malaspina Expedition - Malaspina viral metaG DeepMed_215 (SPAdes) (version 2) | ecosystem: Environmental > Aquatic > Marine > Oceanic | place... | reverse complement strand
CCCCAGTGCCGACGGCGAAGTGTGCCTGCAAAAGCCCGGCAGCAACGAGGCTACACGGCTGGACTGCGCTTCCGGCTTTGGCGCGGCGACGTTTCTAACCGGCACCTTTGGCTTCGTGGCCGCTTCCAAAGTGCTGGAGCGCCTCGCCAAAAAAGCGAATCAGCCCGCCGCCACTCAAGCCATCCAAGAGGAAAACGAATGACCACTCCCGTTCCCGGTATTTACCGCCACTACAAAGGCAGCCTGTACGAAGTAATGGGCACCGCCCAGCACAGCGAAAGCGAAGAGCCGCTGGTGGTCTACCGCGCGCTCTACGGCGGCTACGGCCTCTGGGTGCGCCCGCTAGCGATGTTCATGGAGAGCGTGACGAAAGAGGGGAGCACCCAGCCGCGCTTTGCGTTGGAGAAGGCGTTTTAGCCCGTATCGATTGCGCCACTAGTACTCTTATGGATTGCCGCCCCCTGTTGTCAGGGAGGCGGCATTTTTGTGGTGGTGATTGCTTATATTTCATAATCAGCTATCTTTATAACAATAATTGGCGCGTAGGCGTCAAGCATACATACTCACGTATCTAGGAGATAAGCATGAAGACCTTTGCCCTATCTCAAAGCACCGGTGCGGGGTCACCCGACGTAGCGGGCTTTTTTGATCCGCGCACCTTTAGCGTTCAGTACATCGTCAGCGACCCCGCTACCAAACAGTGCGCGATTATTGACCCGGTGCTGGATTTCGACGAGAAATCCGGCGCAACGGCGACTTTCTGCGCTGATGCGTTGCTGACATATGTAGAGGAAGAGGGGCTAACGGTGGCGTGGATTCTGGATACGCACCCCCACGCGGATCACTTTTCAGCAGCCCAGTACCTAAAAGAGAAGACCGGCGCACCGACGGCGATTGGCCAGTACGTCACGCAAGTGCAGGCCCTGTGGAAGGAGATTTATCACTGGCCGGAGATGCCGACCGATGGCCGCCAGTGGGACACGCTGTTTGTCGAGGGTGATACGTTTGCCATTGGTGAACTCAGCGCTCGCGTGCTGCACTCGCCAGGTCATACGCTGGCCTCCATTACCTACGTCATCGGTGATACCGCCTTTGTGCATGACACTCTGTTTCAGCCTGATTTTGGGACGGCGCGCGCCGATTTTCCCGGTGGGGATGCCAAGTCTCTATGGAACTCCATTCAGCAGATTCTCACGCTGCCGGACGATACGCGGCTGTTCACCGGCCACGACTATATGCCCGATGGCCGTGAGCCAACGTGGCAGAGCAGTGTCGATGAGCAGCGAGCCAACAACCCGCACTTGGTTGGCAAAAGCGAGGAGGAGTACATCGCCCTACGCCACCAGCGGGATAGCGAGCTACCCATGCCCAAGCTGATTTTGCACGCGCTGCAGGTGAATACTCGCGGTGGCCGTTTACCGGAACCAGAAGCCAACGGCAAGCGCTATCTAAAAATCCCCCTGGATGCCCTGGAAGGTGCGGCCTGGGATTGATGTTATCCAAACCAATAGGAGGTGTGGTCATGCAAACGAAGCCATTGGAGCCAGGCGTTGAGATCACCTCAGCGCTGGCGGTGGATGAGTTGGAAGAGGTAAAAGCGCGTGGTTTCAATGCGGTGGTGTGTAACCGCATCGAGGGTGAGAGCGAGGACTTTCCCGACGAGGCGCGCTACCGCGAAAAGGCCGAGCAGCTTGGGCTTGCCTGGGTGCATATCGCCGTGAAGCCAGGCGAGTACAGCGAAGCTGACATTCGCGCCTTTGCTGAAGCGCTCCAGCAGTTGCCGCGCCCGCTATTGGCATTTTGCCGCTCAGGTAAGCGGGCCACGCACCTGTGGGCCTACGCCAAGCGTCAGCACGAGCAGTGCGATTTGGCGGAGCTGTTTGCGGCGGCCCATGCGGCAGGGGTTGACTTGGAAGATCAGCGCCATGGCCTTGAACGAAGCGCCCAATAAAAAGCGAAGACGCGTGAAACCCTAGTACGAAGGCCCCGTATCAGCAGATACCTATTATGAGACTGCATCATGATCATTGAGCGCTGGGTGCCGCTAATCGGCTGGCTGCGAACGTATCATCGGGGCTTGCTCACGCGGGATGTACTTGCCGCGGTGATCGTCACGCTGATGCTGGTGCCGCAAGCGCTGGCCTACGCCATGCTGGCAGGGTTGCCGCCGGAAATGGGGCTCTATGCCAGCATGCTGCCGCTGGTGCTGTACGCCGTCTTTGGCACCAGCGCGAGTTTGGCAGTAGGGCCGGTGGCGGTGGCAGCACTCATGACGGCCTCAGCGCTGAGCAGTTTTGCCGCGCCGGGCAGCCCGGAGTATATCTGTGCGGCGCTGGTGCTGGCCGCGCTCTCTGGGCTGATCCTTATCGCCATGGGCGTGCTTCGGCTGGGCTTTTTAGTCAACTTTCTCAGCCATCCGGTGATCTCCGGGTTTGTGACCGCCTCGGGGATTTTGATCGCGATCAGCCAGTTGAAGCACATTTTTGGGGTCGAAGCATCCGGCCATAACGTGGTGGAACTGCTGAGAGCGCTATTGGATCAGTGGCAGCAGGTGAATGTCATCACGCTGCTGATTGGCCTTGGCGTTTGGGCGTATCTATGGGTGTGTCGCAAGCGCCTGAATGGTTGGCTGACCAAGCTGGGAATGCCTGCCAGTTGGGCAGGGTTAATGGTCAAAGCCGCGCCTATTTCGGCCGTGGTAGTGACCACCCTGTTGGCCTGGGGCTTCCAACTAGAGCAGCGCGGGGTCGATTTGGTGGGCTTTGTGCCCAGTGGCCTGCCTGCCATTACGCTGCCGAGTCTGGATCAATCGCTGTGGCTCGGTCTGCTCCCGGCGGCGCTGCTGATCAGCTTGGTAGGGTTTGTAGAGTCGGTGTCCGTGGCGCAGACCCTGGCCGCCAAGCGTCGTCAGCGTATCGACCCCAACCAAGAGCTGATTGCGCTCGGCATGGCGAATCTTGGCGCTGGCATTAGCGGCGGCTCGCCGGTGTCGGGCGGTTTTTCGCGCTCGGTGGTCAATTTTGAAGCCGGGGCAGCAACGCCGCTGGCGGGGGCGTTTACCGCGCTTGGGATTGTGTTGGCCACGCTGCTACTCACCGACTTACTGGCCTTTTTACCCACCGCCACGCTGGCCGCCACGATTATCGTGGCAGTGGGGACGTTGATTGATTTGCCTGCGGTAAAGCGAACCTGGCAATACTCCAGCAGCGATGGGGTGGCGATGGTCGCTACTTTGCTGCTGACCCTTCTGCACAGCGTGGAAGTGGGCATTATCAGCGGGGTGGTGCTCTCGCTGGGGCTACACCTTTACCGCACCAGCCAGCCCCATAGTGCGGTGGTAGGGCGGGTGCCGGGCACCGAGCATTTTCGTAACGTGAAGCGCCATCAGGTCGAAACCGACGAGCATGTCGCCATGCTGCGCATCGATGAAAGCCTCTATTTTGCCAACGCCCGCTATCTTGAAGATACCGTCATGGCGCTGGCCTCCCGCTCGCCGTCGATCAAGCACATTGTGCTCACCTGTCAGGCAGTGAATGTCATCGATGCTTCGGCCCTGGAGAGCCTGGAGGCGATCAACGGTCGGCTGAAAGACGCCGGTGCCATGCTCCACTTGGCCGAGGTGAAAGGGCCGGTGATGGATCGCCTAACGCACACGGCGTTCTACCACGAGCTCACCGGCCAAGTGTTCTTTACCACCTATGACGCTTGGCAAGCGTTGGCGCATCCGGCCAGTGCTGGGGTGGTGTCGGTGTGACGTGGTTTTGTCACTCCCAGGCTGGGAATGGATCGGGCAGTTGCTGCCATACCTTCATACCTTCCAAAAGCTCCGCCTCGCTGAGCAGGCAGCTGTCCAGTGCTTCACGCATTCTGGCCTCATCTAGGTTTTGGCCGATAAATACCAGCTCCTGGCGCATATCGCCAAACGGCTCCTGCCACTTCTCCATAATGAATTGGCGATACTCTGGGTCCTCTGGCCAGTCGGTTTCTGGAATGGCTTTCCAAAACACGCCTGCCGGGCTGTGATGGGCAATGCCACCTGCCTGGCTCCACTGGCCCGCATAGCGAGGGCGGGTGGCCAGCCAGAAGAAACCTTTGGAGCGCAGCAGGCCTTTGCCAAACCATTCGGCGTTTAACAGGTCGTGAAACTTTTGAGGGTGAAAAGGGCGGCGAGCGTGGTAGGCGAAGCTGCCAATACCGTACTCTTCGGTTTCGGGGATGTGTTCGCCACGTAGCTCTTTCAGCCAGCCGGGCGCTTGCTGCGCGTGTTCAAAGTTGAACTTGCCTGTATTCAGCACTTTTTCTAGCGGCACGCCACCTTGGGTGATGGGCACGATGTCTGCGTCGGGATTGAGCGAGCGTAGAATCGCTTTCAAAGCGTCCAGCTCTTTCTCAGTGATCAGGTCGGTCTTGCTGATCAGTAGGACATTGCAAAACTCAATTTGGTCGACCAACAGGTCTGCGACGTTACGTTCGTCCTCTTCGCCCAGGCTCTCTCCGACCTCTTCAAGGCTTTGCGCTTCCTGGTATTGGGCGAGGAAGTTAGCCCCGTCCACCACCGTCACGAGGGTGTCTAGCCGGGCAACGTGGGAAAGGCTTTGACCACTCTCATCTTCAAAGGTGAAGGTTTCGGCGACAGGCAGCGGTTCAGAAATACCGGTCGACTCGATCACCAGGTAATCAAACTTACCTTCACGGGCCAGTTGGCTGACCTCGACCAACAGATCTTCACGCAGGGTGCAGCAGATGCAGCCATTGCTCATTTCGACCAAGCGCTCGTCTGCGCGGTTGAGCGCAACATTACTGTCGAGTGTTGACTCGCCTGGGCCGCCGCGTACCAGGGCACCATCGATATTGACGTCGCTCATGTCATTGACGATCACCGCCACCCGGAGGCCTTCACGGTTCGCCAGGATATGGTTGAGCACGGTGGTTTTGCCGGCACCTAAAAAGCCGGAAAGCACGGTCACGGGTAAGGGAGAAAGCAACGACATTGCCAAGACCTTTCATAGTATATGTTATGTGATAATATAACATTATTGGGGCGCTGAAAATGGTCTTCGCCTCTCTGTTCCTTCCTAGTGAGTAAGATAAGAGAGAGTGGGACAATAAGACAGTGGCGTTAACGTTTGTACTGGGTAGGGCAGTAGCCTCTCATCACATCGGGCGAGCGAAGCGACTGATGTTTGGTAGTGCGGCCCGTGACCCGCTTGCGCCATAGGCGGAATGAGCCTGGGGTCATCTGGTAGCGCATGACCTCGATCACATCGGGTTCCCCTAAACCAAATAGCCGTTCGATCGCTTCAAAAGGCGTGCGATCTTCCCAGGCCATTTCGATGACGCGAGACTGTTCGTCCTCTGGCAGGCGACGAAAGCGCTTTACGGCGGCTTTGGGCATGGCGCGTCCTCATCATTGACGTTTTCGAATAGAGAGCAGGCAAACCCCAGTGCCCCACGGGTTGTGCAACGTAAGCTATACACATTAATTTTATTGCATAGGTTTTTGCAAGCGATGAGCAATAAAACAGCGCTATTTGACGGCGAGCAGGGCACGAAACAGACCGTTCATGAGTACCGGCTCGTCTCGCTGAATACGAAAGCCAGCATGTTGGATCATGGGGCTGGCTTGACGCGTGATATCGGTCGCAATGATCGAAGTGAATACGTTCAACGTGCGGCGCCCCCACCCGGCAGGTTGGGTGTCGGGTTGGAATTTATCCATGACGCACAGTTGTCCGCCGGGTTTCAGTACGCGATAGGCCTCTGCCAAACCCTGCTCAGGGCGAGGCATGACCGCCAAAATCAGGTGCATGATGACGACATCGAAGTGTTCATCAGGATAGACGAGTTGGGTGGCGTCCATGACATGACAAGCCACATCACGCTGATAGCGCTCGGCCCTGGCGCTGGCGCGCCGGACCATCGCAGGGGTGAGATCGGTCAGGTGTATTTCTAACTCGTGGGGCAAAAAGGGGAGGTCCAGCCCCGTCCCTGCTCCCACCAAGAGAACGCGCATACCGGGTTCCCAGTCCACTTGGCTGAGCGCGACACGTCTTGGTCTGCGCAACGCGGGCGCTACGAGCGCATCGTAGAGAGGCGCGTAGGCGCTGTAGCGAAGACGATTCCAGGAAGTCGTGTTCAGCATAGGGCCTCGCAAGGTGGGAGTGAGCTGGGCGCCAGGACGGCGTCGAGTGTTGGGGCTGCCATGCTGAATGCAGCGCTCACTACCTATAGCACGAACCGTAGAGAAGCACCAAAGGTGCTGGCAACCCCGCCAGTCGCGTTGGGGGGGAGCGGATACGTTAGGCAGTGATAGCTCAAAAGAGTCGGGATAGTCGTGTTGGTTACTCTTCGGTGGAGGAATCTTGTCGAAAACGCGTGGCCAAGCTTTCTATGAGTTCTAGCATCAAACGGGCTTATGGGGCTGCTGTCTCAGCAGCCCTTTTTTAAGAAGGTAAACAGTGTCGTCAATGCATCCATTCTCATATATAAGATAAACGGCGATGCTAGGCTGGCCCCTGTAGTGTTTGCGAAGGGCACTCACCAAACTGCTGCTTATAGTCGTGGGCGAATTGCCCTAAGTGCCAAAATCCCCAATACGTTGCAATCTCGGTTACTGTTTGTGGCGGTTCAGCGGCGCGCAGGGCGCGCCGCACTCGGTTAAGGCGCGTCAGCCTTAAAAACTGCAGCGGGCTAATGCCTAAAGTCGTCGTAAAGCTATATTGCAGCGTGCGTCGGCTCACATGGGTCAGTTCACACAGCGCATCCACGGTGATGGGGGCGTCTACATGCGCGTCGACGTACTGCTTGACCCGGTCGACCACGGCTTTGCGATGCGCGTAGCTGGGAGGCAGCTCGCCACGGGGCTGTTGGGCATCTAATAGCTCCAGCAGGCCGGTTAAAAGAATATCCTGATGTAGCTTTTCAGCAATGGCTCCCTGCTGTTGGCCTAATAGCCGCTCCAATAGAAACAGTAAGGCGCGCAGCGTGGCAGGGTTCACATGCCGGCGGGGCGCGATCATCCACTGCTCATCCAGCGTGATGCCCTGGCGTTCGGCAGCGGCATGTAGTGCTGGCAGACGTATCACCAGCCCGTAAATATCGAAGGCTTCCGGGGTCACCAATTCAAAATCGCGCCCGCCGGGGCGGCACATCACTTGCTGCGCGTCGAGTGGCTGCCCATTGATACGCGAGCCCGCTGGTCGGGTTGGAATGCCCAGCCATAAAGAGTCCTCCCACACCCGGCAATCCTGACGCAGCGCTTGGCCGGTGTGCTCTTTGAACACCTGAATGGCAGGCAACGCAATTTCATCCAGCCGCCCATAAAACCGCCCAGGCGTGAGCTGATCATACTGCTGCTGCCAGCGGGTGAGGTTTTGCGCATGCTCGTCAGCATCAAACGCTTCTTGAATGCACTTTTTTGGTGCGCTTTGGGTAGGCGTCAAGGTCATCACCAGCTCCTAACAGCGTGAATCAGCCGCGTCCACGCCTTGTTGTCGTTATTAACCAGCTGTTTCTTATTGGTTTTTATAGCATTGGTGTGTTTTGCCAAAACTCGATACTCCCCGTTAAGTGATAGCGCTATTGTGAGAACAAGCAAGTTTTGTTCCTCAGCGCGCATACCGCGCCTTGAGTATCGAACAGGTAAGAGAAGGGAAGGCCCATGGCGCAGACCTATCACACCACGGTGGGGAGCCGCCGCTATCGCTTTAGCGGGCTCGCCGAACTGATGGCCAAAGCCACGCCGCCGCGCTCGGGCGACCGCCTTGCCGGGGTGATGGCAGAATCGGCAGAAGAGCGGGTCGTCGCCCAAATGGTGCTGGCGGAGCTGCCGCTTACCACCTTTTTGAACGAGGCGCTGATCCCCTACGAGCAGGACGAAATCACCCGTCTGATTATCGACGACCACGATGCAGAGGCGTTTGCGCCGTTGAAGCACCTGACCGTAGGCGATTTTCGCAACTGGCTGCTTTCGGACCACGCCACCAGTGAAGCGCTGGCCGCTGCCCGGCCCGGCATTACGCCGGAAATGGCCGCGGCGGTGAGTAAGCTGATGCGCAACCAGGACCTCATGCTGGTGGCGAAGAAATGCCACGTGACCACGGCATTTCGCAACACCATTGGGCTGCCGGGGCGGCTTTCGACCCGCTTACAGCCCAACCACCCCACCGATGACGTCACCGGCATCGCAGCGAGTATTCTCGATGGTCTGCTGTATGGTAGCGGCGATGCGGTGATCGGTATTAACCCGGCTACCGATAACGTCGCTCAGAGCATCAAGCTGATGCGCCTGATGGAAGACGTGATCCAGAAATACGAGATCCCTACGCAATCCTGCGTGCTGACCCACGTGACCAATACGCTAGAAGCCATTGAACAGGGCGCACCGGTGGATCTGGTGTTTCAGTCCATTGGCGGCACCGAAGCCACCAACCGCAGCTTTGGGTTCGATTTGAGCACCCTGGCGGAAGCTGAAGCCGCCGCGCAAACGTTGAACCGAGGCACCGTGGGTCGCAACGTGATGTATTTCGAAACCGGCCAAGGCAGCTCGCTCTCCGCCGACGCCCACCACGGGCTGGATCAGCAAACCTGCGAAGCCCGGGCCTACGCCGTGGCACGCAAGTTCAATCCGCTGCTGGTCAACACGGTGGTCGGGTTTATCGGCCCCGAGTACCTCTACGACGGTAAAGAGATCACCCGCGCCGGCCTTGAGGATCACTTCTGCGGCAAGCTCTTAGGTGTGCCGATGGGGTGCGACGTGTGCTACACCAACCACGCCAACGCCGATCAAAACGATATGGACAACCTGCTGACGCTGCTGGGTGTGGCGGGCTGTAACTTCGTGATGGGCATCCCCGGCTCTGACGACATCATGCTCAATTATCAAACCACGTCGTTTCACGATGCGCTCTATGCCCGCCGGGTGCTGGGGCTAAAAGCCGCGCCAGAGTTCGAGCAGTGGCTGGCCAAGATGCAGATCTTCCAAGATGTGAGCACCCATCGTCTTAACGACCAGCTGCCCGCCGCCTTTGCCAACAGCCTGCGCCACTTGCCGAAGGGGAGCGACTAAGATGCCTAAGCAACCCACGCAGGAAACCACTGCGCCGATCGTCATTGAGAACCCCTGGGAGCGCCTGCGCGCCTTTACCGACGCGCGCATTGGTTTGGGGCGCGCGGGGGTGAGCCTGCCCACCAAACAGCTGCTCGCGTTTCAGCTCGCCCATGCCCAGGCCCAAGATGCGGTTCACTGCCCGCTGGAGTGTGAGGTGCTCGCCGATGAGCTGACCCAGGCGCTTGGCTTGAGCACCGCACCGCTTGCGGTACACAGCCGTGCAGAGGACCGTGCGATGTACCTGCAGCGGCCCGACTACGGCAGACGCCTCAACGAGGCATCCCGAGAGGCGCTGCAGCAGGCGGCAGAGAGCGGCCAACGGTTCGATCTGGCGGTGGTGATCGTCGATGGCCTCTCGGCGCTGGCGGTGCAGCAGAACAGCGCCCCGTTTCTTACCGCGCTGTATGACGCATTCGGGCGCGACAAGAACGAATGGCAGCTCGCACCGCTGACACTGGTGGAACAAGGGCGCGTGGCGATTGGCGACGAAGTAGGCGCGCTGCTCAACGCAGATGCGGTGCTCGTCATGGTTGGCGAGCGTCCTGGCCTTAGCTCCCCAGATAGTTTGGGGCTGTACATGACCTGGGCCCCCGAAGTGGGTTTAAAAGATGACCGGCGTAACTGTATCTCCAACTTGCGGCCAGCCGGGCTTGCGTATGAAGAGGCGGCCCGGCGCTTGTTGCTGCTGTTAACCGAGGCGCGGGAGCGCAAGCTCTCCGGCGTGAAGCTAAAAGACCGCAGCGAAGACAGCGTCTTGGAGGGCAGCAGCGGTTCAACTCGGAATTTCCTTGTGGCTGATTGACGATCACCACGCGCTAAACGCGGACGACACTTTCAATAACAACGCTGACGACACTTTCAATAACAACGCTGACGACATTTTCAATAACACCGCTGACGGCTCTCCCAATAACAAGACGGAACCAGGATCACAGCACGCCGCTGACACCCATTGCGTTCCACACTGAAAAGGGCAAAACGATGACACAACCAACGGTTGATCAGGCGTATCTGGCCAAGCGCCAGCTGCGTAAAGGTACGGCAGGCTGGATGCTGCTCGCGGGCCTTGGGGTTTCCTACGTGATTTCCGGTGACTTTGCGGGCTGGAACTTTGGCATTGCCGAAGCGGGCTGGGGCGGCTTTGCGATTGCCGCTTGTTTGATGGCGCTAATGTACCTAGCGCTAGTGCTGGCGCTGGCAGAAATGTCCGCCGCTATTCCCGCGGCAGGGGGCGGCTACAGCTTTGCCCGCCAAGCCATGGGGCCTGCGGGCGGCTATTTGACTGGGCTTGCGGTATTGATTGAGTACGCGCTTGCCCCGGCGGCCATCGTGATTTTTATTGGCTCGGCGGTGGAAGCATTATTAGGCGTTAACGGGCCGCTGGTGTATCTGCTGTTTTATGCGGTGTTTATTGGCATTCACCTGGCGGGTGTGGGGGAAGCGCTAAAAGTGATGATGGTGATTAGCGGTTTGGCGGTCTTTGCCATTTTGGCCACCGCCGTGGCGCTGATCGGCGATTTCGATTCGGCCAACCTGTTTGATATTGCACCCACCGATGCGGCGGGGGCGAGCACCTTCATGCCATTCGGCTGGTACGGTATTTGGGCGGCGCTGCCTTTTGGCATGTGGCTGTTCCTGGCGGTAGAGGGTGTGCCGCTGGCGGCCGAAGAGGCGAAAGATCCCGCCCGGGATATGCCCAAAGGCATCATTGGTGCGATGCTGTTCTTGCTCTTCACCGCCCTGCTCGTAGTCGTGCTGCTGGCCGGTGCGGCGGGCGCTGAGATGATTGGCCAAAGCGGCGTGCCGCTGGTAGATGCGCTGAATGCGGCGGGTAATCCCACGCTGGCGACCCTGGTCAACGTGCTGGGCTTAGCGGGTTTGATCGCGTCGTTCTTCTCGATTATTTATGGCTATAGCCGCCTGGTATTCGCGCTCTCTCGGGCGGGTTATTTACCCAAACCGCTATCGCTCACCAGCGAGCGCAAAGTGCCTTACTTAGCGCTGATTGTGCCCGGTATTTTGGGCTTTCTTGCATCGCTGAGCGGGGAAGGCGATCTGATGTTAGGCATGGCCGTTGTGGGGGCGACTATCTCTTATGCGCTGATGGCGCTTAGCCATATTCTGCTGCGCGTGAAACAGCCCGACCTGCCGCGCCCCTATAAAACGCCGGGAGGCGTGGTGACCTCAGGCATCGCGTTGGTGCTCTCGCTCGTCGCGTTGACCGGTGTCTACGCGTTTGACCCTCGCGCGTTCAACTACACCATCGTGCTGTTCATTGCTGGAGCGGCTTACTACTTCCTCTACAGCAAAAATCATTTAGTCGCGAAAACCGCAGAAGAGGAGTTCGCGCTGGTCACCGCAGCACCTGAGGATCTCGACCCTGTCGCACCGAAGGCCGCTTCCGCGAAATTGTAATCACCACAGCAGATCGCCTAGTCTGAACCACGGCAGTGCGCCTCTGGGCTTTCGCTCAGAGGCGTTGTTATTGGCAGGCAAGGAGGAGCTTGAAGGATGTTGAACTTTACCGAATCGAACATGGCCGAGTCAGAACAGCGGCGCTGGTACGCCGTGGACGATGGCGTGATGGGCGGCGTGTCCCAAAGCGGCTTTCGCGTGGACGCTGGCGCTGGCTGCTTTGGTGGCGAGGTATCGCTGGAAAACGGCGGCGGTTTTGCCTCAGTGCGCCGTGAACCCAACGGCTTTGAACCGACCCTGGCTCATGGCCAAGGAATTGTGCTTCGTGTGCGTGGCGATGGTCGCACCTATCAGCTAAGGCTCAAAAGCAGCGCGCTGGACGAAGCAAGCGCTTACCGCGTGGCCTTCACGCCTAAAGCTCACCAGTGGGAAACGCATCAATTCACCTGGGCACAGTTCGAGGCGGTGCGCCGGGGCACGCTGCTTTCCAGCGCGCCGCCTCTCGACCCGCACTCTATTCACCAGCTCGGTTTCTTGATTGCCGACCGCGCCGCCGGGCCGTTTCTCCTGGAGATAGCCTCCATTGCGCCTTATTCACAGGGCTGACACTTACAGGGTTGACAGTTACAGTACTAAGGTCGTCTCGTATGTAGTGTGCCGTTCACGGAATCTGGAAAGCCCTCTTTCGACGTGAGCCAGCGTGATGAAACACTCCCCCGCGTATCGCCTAGCGGCCACTGTGCTGCACGGTTTCGATGAGTACCGTGCGCGTTTCAAGCAGATCACCTCAGATGCCAGCCGCCGTTTTCGCGATGCCGCCTGGCGTGAAGCGCAGCAGGCCTCCGCCGCGCGGATCAACCTGTACGGTGAAAAAGTCGAGGAGACGCTCGACCGGTTGCAGCGCACCTTTGCCCAGGACGTGCTGGCTCACTGTGAGACGTGGCGGGAAGCACGAGGGCACTACGCGCAGTTGATCAGCCAGCGGTTGGATTACGAGCTGGCGGAAACCTTCTTTAATTCTCTGTTCTGTTCGGTGTTTCAGCATCGCCATATCCGCAATGACTGGATGTTTGTGTACAGCTCCCGGGAGGATGCCGCGCACCGTTCGGGCATTGAGCTGTGCCGCAGGCATTACGTCAACGGCGACTGGGCGGGGGCGCTCGCTTGGGCGCTGAGTGAAGCCCCGTTCGAGTCCCCCTTTGCCGACGTCGAGCGCGACAGCCAGCTCGGCGCTGGATTGCTGGAAGCTCAGCTCCCTGTTGCGATTTGGCAGGCAGACGATGCCCAGGTGGAGCTACTCAACAGCGTGTTTTACCGCAACAAAGGGGCGTATCTGGTGGGGCGCATTCTAGGTGGCGGCGAGCAGATCCCCTTGGTGCTGCCCGTTCTACATGGGGAAGGGTATGGCGAGCAGCAGGGCGGCGACCCCTACCTGCATTTGGATACGGTCCTCACCGAAACCGATGAAGTGTCGATCATCTTCTCGTTCACCCGCGCCTATTTCCAGGTAGAGGTGCCGGTGCCGGGGGAGTTCGTCGGTTACCTAAAACAGCTTATGCCCCACAAGCCCGAGGGCGAGCTGTACGCCGCCATTGGCTTTTTCAAACACGGCAAAACCGAATTTTTCCGCGCGCTGAACCAGCAGGTGGCCAAGCGCGAAGAGCGCTTCATGATCGCGCCGGGGGTGCGGGGCATGGTGATGGCGGTATTCGTGCTGCCGAGCTTTCGCACCGTGTTCAAGATCATCAAGGATAAATTCGACCCCGCCAAAGAGGTCACCCACGCCATCGTGCGGGAGAAGTACCGGCTGGTAAAACGCCACGACCGGGTAGGGCGCATGGCCGACACCCAGGAGTTCTCCAACTTTATCGTCCGCCAGGACCACTTCGAGCCGGAGTGTTTGGCCCATTTGCTGGAGGTTGCACCCTCCACGGTGTCGCTGAAAGAGGATAAAGTGATCATTAAGCACTGCTATACCGAGCGAATGATGACGCCGCTGAATATTTACCTGGAGCAGTGCAGCGCCGATGAGCGAGTGATGGTGCTAAAAGATTACGGCAACGCCATCAAGCAGATGGCGGCGGCGAATATTTTCCCTGGCGATATGCTGCTGAAGAATTTTGGCGTCACGCGCCACGGGCGGGTGATTTTCTACGACTACGACGAGGTGAGCTATCTCACCGAGTGCCGCTTCCGCCATATTCCCAAATCCCAGGGGTACGACAGTTACATGGATGGCGGTGCCAGCCTTTCCATTGGCCCCAACGATATCTTCCCCGAAGAGTTTGGTCCGTTTATGTTTGCCAACCCGGAACTGCGCGCACTATTTATGGAGCAGCATCCGGAGCTGTTCGACCCGGACTACTGGCTGGCGCTACAGCGGGCGATTCTGGAGGGGCGGGTGATCGACGTTTACCCGTATCGCAACAAGCAGCGATTCGCAGGCACCGTGGGGCAACTGGTACATTAGGCGTTTACCGGACGACGTAAGCCGAGGATAGCATGACTTCAGCCCCGCACTTGGTGGTATTTACCGGCTCGGGAATCAGCGCGGAGAGCGGCATTCAAACCTTCCGCGCCAGCGATGGCCTCTGGGAGGATCACCCGGTGGAGGAGGTCGCCACGCCGCAAGGGTGGCGGCAAGACCCAGAGCGGGTGCTGGCGTTCTATAACCAGCGCCGTGATCAGATCCGCCGCGCGAAGCCCAACGCCGCCCATAAAGCGCTGGCGGCGCTGGAGCAGGATGGCTTCAAGGTCAGCGTGATTACCCAGAACATTGATGACCTGCACGAGCGGGCAGGCTCGCGCCACGTGCTGCACCTGCACGGCGAGATTTTAAAGGCGCGCTCATCGGTGGATGCGCGGCTGCGCTACCCGCTGTCAAAGGGCGGAATTGCCCTGGGCGATGTGTGCGATAAGGGCAGCCAGCTGCGCCCAGACGTGGTGTGGTTTGGCGAAGCGGTGCCGCTGTTCGAAGAGGCCTGCGAGCTGGTGAGCCAGGCGGACTTTCTGCTTGTGGTGGGTACCTCGCTGGCGGTGATGCCCGCCGCATCGCTGCTCACCTATATCGATTACGACACCCCTTGTGCGCTGGTAGACCCCGACGCCGATGAGCTAAGCCCACCCGGCGTGCTGGCGATCAATACCACGGCGGGAGAAGGCGTGCCAGCGCTTGTACACCAGTGGCGTAAGCAGGGAAATTTAATTTTACCCTGACTTAGCGCAGGGCGAAGGTTGAGCGAACCGTGGGTTGGCACATTAATGGCGTGATTCCAAAAACCACGCTTTCATCACCCCAGTAATCTGGGTCAGCTCGGCGTCCGTCGCGATATAAGCGGGCATGGTGTAAAGCCAGCGGCCAATGGGGCGCAGCCACACGCCCCGCGCTCGGGCAAATGCGGCAACGCCTTTCAGCGCTTCGCTGCTGTGGGCTTCGATCACCGCCGTTGCGCCTAATACGCGCACGTCCGCGACGGCGGGATGTGCGCGCAGTGCTACGTCTTCTAATAGCTCGCGCTGTAACGTTTGGCTGAGCGCGGCAATTTTCTCCAGGTAGTGCTCCTCTTCGAACACCCGTAGGCTCTCCAGCGCCACGCGGCAGGCCAGGGGGTTGCCCATAAAGGTGGGGCCGTGCATGAAGGCGTGGTGCTGACTGTCGCCAATGAACGCCTCGTGCACCCGGTCGGTGGCCAGCGTGGCCGCATGGCCCAAGTAGCCGCCGGTCAGCCCTTTGGAGAGCACCATGATGTCTGGCGTGACGCCCGCGTGGTCGGCGGCAAACAGCTTGCCGGTGCGGCCAAAGCCAGTGGCGACTTCGTCGAAAATCAGCAGCACACCAAACTCATCGCATAGCGCTCGCGCGCCGCGCAGGTAGTGGGGTGAAGTCATGTTCAGCCCGCCCGCCGCTTGCAGCAGCGGCTCCATCAGTAGCGCGGCAATCTCATGGTGGTGGCGCGCTAGCACCTCCCGCAGCCCGGCGAGGTCCTGCTCTACCTGGGCTGGCGTGGCATCGAAGGGTGCCGTGGGGGCCGGGGCGAAGTGGTGCTGAGGCAGCAGGCTGGCGAACAGGCCGTGCATGCCCTCTTCGGGGTCGCATACTGCCATGCAGCCGGTGGTGTCGCCATGGTACGCCTTCATCAGCGAGAGCATCTTGCGCTTGCCGGGCTGGCCGATAAGCACCTGATACTGCAGCGCCATCTTCATGGCCACCTCCATGCCCACCGAACCGCTGTCGGAGAAGAACACGTGGTTCAGCCCCGGCGGGGTAATGCGCACCAGCTCTTGTGCGAGCTGGTCGGCGGGATCGTGGGTCAGGCCGCCCAGCATCACATGGCAAAGCTCCCCCGCCTGCTCGCGGATGGCGGCGACGAGGCGCGGATGGCCGTAGCCGTGAATCATGCACCACCAGGAGCAGGTGGCATCCAGCAGGCGCTCGCCGCTTTCCAGCGTAAAGTAGCTGCCGCTGCCGCCGACCACTTTGGGCGCAGGCGTTTGGGTTTTGAGATGGGCATAGGGGTGCCAAACGGGGGAGTTCATGGCGTCGCCTCCTGGGTGGCGAGGGGGAGCAGCGCATCAAGGGAGAGGTAGTACTGCGCGGTGGGCGCATCTGCCGTAGCTAAATGAGGAATGATGCCCAAGCAAGGGGCGGGCAGAGCGCGTTTCAGCAGCGCCACATTGGCTGCAAAGCGCGGGCTGTCGTCGGCAAAGGCTGAGTCCACTACGCTGCCTACCCAGCCCGCCAGCGTTAAGCCATCGGCGGCGATGGCCTCGGCGGTGAGCCGGGCATGGTTAAGGCAGCCCAGCTTCAGCCCAACCACCAGAATCACCGGCAGCCCGAGCGCGCGGGGCAGGTCGGAAAAATCCTCCTCCTCGTTCAGCGGCACTCGCCAGCCGCCTGCGCCTTCGATTAGCGTCAGGTCCCGTGGCGTGTCGGTTAACGTGTCGTTGAGCGCCTGAGTAACGCTTGCCACGTTAAGCACCGCGCCTGCTTCCAGGGCGGCGAGATGCGGCGCAATGGCGGGAGCAAAGGCCCAGGGGTTGATCGTCGGGTAATCCACCGGCGGGAAGCTTTGCGCCTGTAGCGCCAGGGCATCGCGGTTGCGCAGGCCATTGGGCGTGGCCTCGCTACCAGAGGCAATAGGCTTCAACCCCAGCGTGGTGAGCTGGCGCTGGCGGGCGGCGCCCAGCAGCGCGCTGGTGGCCAGGGTTTTGCCCGCGTCGGTGTCGGTACCGGTGACAAAATAGGTGTTGTTCATCTCGCGCTTTCCAGTTGTAGCGTCAGGCAGTGGTAGCTCACCGGCAGCCCCTGCGGCGTGCGCAGCGATTCATAGCGAACCTGGGCGGTGGCAAGCGCTTGGCGGGTCAGCCGAGCGTTGGGTCTGGCTACTTGGGCGCCCACGCCCTTGATGGAGGCCATGACGGCATTCAGGTCGGGGTAGAAAAAGCGCCGCTGCTCGCGCACGTGGTGGGTAAGCCGCAAGCCGCTTCGCGCAATCGCCCGCTGTACGGTGCTGGCGTCCGGCGTTTGCAGCAGGGCCTCGGGCCGCTGCCAGGCGGTGGCCACCTCATGAAG
>Ga0208315_1000921_pt1 | contig 17144 bp, 18 predicted proteins | sample MalvireepMed_215_FD_184239 | JGI IMG/M metagenome (GOLD analysis project Ga0208315, IMG submission 184239) | Marine viral communities from the Global Malaspina Expedition - Malaspina viral metaG DeepMed_215 (SPAdes) (version 2) | ecosystem: Environmental > Aquatic > Marine > Oceanic | place... | reverse complement strand
TGATAAAACTATCTGCCTGTTATCAGGAAGGCACACTTTCAGTTCGCCAAACTTTTCAGCGGATCTAATGTTTCTTCCCATTTCCTGTAAAACGTAAACTGTCATTTAATTTTAACCCCGTCCACAAATAATATTTTTCTTCCTTCATTATCTATTTTTTCGGTAAGCCGTAATGCAGTCATCCATTGAGATGGCGTCATTGAAATATCATCAAGTCCACGGATGATTTTATTTCTGGTTTTTGCAAAAGCCACTCCATCATAGTACCCATCTTTATAAATTTTTTTAACAAGTCTGCTCATGCAAAATTTTGCAAAGGGAATAAAACCCATATGCCATCTAATTTTTTTTTCTGTGTGCCACTTAATCATGCTGCTTTCATCTTTCTTAAAACGCGTTTAGAACTTGGGCGTTTAGTAAACTTAGGATTATGTTTTTCATAAATAACTGGAGACCATGTAACTTTTTTAAGTCTTTTACCGCCAGTTTGCTGATAATTTTTATTCATCTTTCTCCTTCTAAATTATTTCTTGACTCGTATTATATACTATGATAGAATGCTTGTCAACATTAGAAATAAGAATGTACAAATTTAAAACAGAGCCATACGAGCATCAGAAAGACGCGTTGAAAAAATGTTACGACAAGGAAGCGTTCGCTATCTTTGCGGAAATGGGAACTGGGAAAACTAAAATAGCATTGGACAATGCATGCATACTTTATAATCGAGGCAAAATAGACCGCTTACTAGTGGTTGCCCCTAAAGGTGCTTATATGACCTGGTTCGACCAGGAAATTCCCACCCATGTTCCAGACTACATAGAAAAGAAAGTGGTTATATGGAAACAGTCCACAAGCCAGAAATATATGTCAGAATTAAGATCAATGATGAACAATAATTTTGAGCTGAAAATCATGATAATGAACGTTGAAGCTTTTTCCTCAAAAAGGGGAGTAGATTTCGCCAAGCTGTTTCTCATCGGAAGATCCATGATGATCGTGGACGAAAGCACGACTATCAAGAATCCACAGGCCAAAAGAACTAAATCCATATTAAAATTGGCACAGGAAACTAAATACAGAAGGATAATGACTGGCTCACCAGTGACACAATCCCCCATGGACCTGTGGGCACAGATGGATTTCCTGGATCCTGAGATACTTGGCCAGCAAAGTTATTATGCATTCAGAACCCGGTACGCCGTGGTCATTACAGCGAATGCCGCAGGTGGAACACATAAATATCAAAAGATTGTAAGCTTTAAGAACTTAAAGCAGCTGGGGGAACTTGTATCGCCGCATTCATACCGCATACTGAAGAAGGACTGCCTGGACCTCCCGGACAAGGTATACACCAAAAGGGAAGTGGAACTTACGGATGAACAGCAACTGGCGTACAAGGACATGAAGGCAAACGCCATGACTTTTTTACAGGGAAAGTCACTGACGGCTGTCAATGTTTTGACACAATTGGTAAGACTGCACCAGATAACATGTGGTCATCTTAAAACTGATGGCGGGGAGACACTGGATTTAAAAAACAACAGACTTGATGAACTGATGCAAATACTGGGAGAGACAACGGGAAAGGTAATCATATGGGCCAATTACATTCATGACATTAAAAGAATTGAAAAGGCCATTTCGGATGAATACGGATCAGGCTCATGCTGCACCTACTATGGGGCGACACCCCAGGAAGACCGGCAGAAATGCATCAACGCATTCCAGGGGAAAACTTCCATACGTTTCTTCATAGGAAACACACAGACTGGCGGATACGGGATCACGCTGACGGCAGCCAGCACGGTGATTTACTATTCAAACAATTATGACCTGGAAAAAAGAATACAGTCAGAGGACCGTGCCCACAGAATAGGACAAAAGAATGCGGTGCTTTATATAGATTTAGTGGCCAAAGGGACTGTGGATGATAAAATCATCAAGTCCCTTCGGAACAAGGTCAACATCGCCAAGGAAATCAGCGGTGAGGAACTCTCTAGTTGGATTTAATTTTTATTTGTTTTGGTTTTTCGGATTCCGGAATTTCCCGTTTATAGGTAACCTTAAGAAGTCCATCCTTCAGCTCCGCTCCATCAATTCTAATATGTTCATGAAGTTTGAAGCTTTTTCGGAAAGTTCTATCCGATATTCCTTTGTGATAAAAGTCCGATTCGTGCTTAAGCTGCCCGTCGGATTTTTTTTCCTTACACCCCGAAACCTTTAAAGTTTGGTCTTTTACCTCAACTGTCAAATCACCCTCAGCGAACCCCGCAACGGCAAATTCAATGACGCCTAGGTCATTCTTTTCTCTTACGTTGTATGGTGGGTAGGTTGAGACTGTTCTGAAACTGTCAAAAAAGTCATTGTTAAAACCAAGAAAATGGTTACGTATAATATCTAGCTCGTTCATAATTACCTCCTGTTAAGCAAGATTTAGTAGGACCCATTATGGCATCCTGTGTGTATTATATAAGAGTCTGTAGGTATAAGTCAAGTTTTTTCATGAAGGAATCACCTGCGCGGTTAAACTTTTCGCCCATCAGCTCAAATCTCTGAAACGTCAGGTCACGTGAGCACATGAGAATGACACCCTGGTCTATATCGGTGCCAAACAGCTTGTTGTGGGCCATGGCGTACGCCGATAGCTGCATGAGATAGTCCTGTATCCACTCGCGCTTCTTTGGTCTGTTCGTCTGCTTGAAGTCAATGATTGTCGGCCGTCCCTTGTAGAGACCAATCATGTCCGTCGTTCCTGCGTACTTTCCAGGATAATACAAGTGAACTTCAGATCCCCACACTTCCGTGATGTCGGAGAAGGCCTCCTCTATGATCTTTTTGGCCATTTTCTCGGCCTGTATGCCTATTTTGGTGATATCCTTGTAGGGATGCTTGTTCGTATAATGTTCTATATATAGGTGGAGCGCGGTTCCAATCTGGGAGGAATCACGGATGATTTCCTCGGCTTTTTTCTCTCCAACTTTTTCACGCCACTTTTTCAGGAATGAGCGGTCCTTTGTCTTGCTAAGCACGGACGTGACGGACGGTAAGCTTTCACCATCCGGTGTAAGATACAGTCTTACGTCCCCGTCTTTCCTCTTAAGATCTGCGTAATTATATTTCTTTATTAATTCCACGCCGCATTATAGCACAGAAATTAAAATTTATCCAGCGTTTTGCATCGCTTCGGCCATTTCATGAGCACGATTGGGTGTTTGTTTGGCCCATCGTGAGTCCAGCATCTGGACATGCGCCTCGAAATAATTTGGGGGATCCTCTTTTAAAGCCTCCCACATCTTTCGGAACTTCTGGACACCGGCGCTCCCAAGCTGAAAAATCATTTCAATTATCAGGAATTTTGCGTCATCAGAAATCTTCAGGTCCCGACACATGCCTTCTCCCTGGTTGATGGCGTACTGCAAGTCCTTTTCCAGGATCCCTTCCAGATATTTCTTGTCATATTTCTTTCCGTCCTCCCAGTGGTCCTCCACGCAGAGGTGGCCGTAGCCCACGGTGCGCTTGGAAAGTGAGTCCAGATACACGTGGTCCCTGAACCCTTCGTGTTTCTTTACTGACTCTAGAAGTTTGTCATAGTTCATTACATTACCGCCGTGTAAACCACGCGGATAATCAATCCAAGTAGCATGAACGAGACTGTCCACACAATCCTGAAGATCGTGTCAATTTTATCAGAGATGTGGGAGATATGATTGTCCAGCTTCTGGTTGATCAGTTTCAGGTGTCCCTCGATCCTGATGATGTCCTCGCGGTTCTGTGTCATTTTTTCGTCTGCCATGTTAACTCACCAATGAAATGATGCCTCCTTTTGCCGCCATTCTAGGCATTTGATTTGCTGGGCCAGTTGGCTGTCCAAAAGCTCCACCGGCATACTGGTTGGCCAGTGCCGCGTCAGTGTTTCCAGAATAAAGAGCCGCTGCCGCCGCAGGATTTAGTTCGTTGCTTCCCGCGATAGAAGAGCCTACGACAGGCGAACCTGCCGTAGACGTTGGCGAGGTAGGAGCCTCATTGGCTCCAACAACCGTGGGCGGTATGGATTGCTCACGGAATTTGTTAAACTCTCTTTGCTGGTTCATCTGATTGATCTTTTCTTTTTGTTCCTGAAACTTGTTGATCATTTCCTCATTGTTGGTCATGGGCTGACTGATATTTGACTTAAGATTATGAAAATCATTTTTTCTCAACTGCTCAGCTTCTACGCTGGCAAGCGTTCTGTCAAGATCATCAAGATCGGTCTTGAAATTAAGTCCAATTACTTCAAGTGCCCTCGCCGCAGCGATTGAATTCTTGGGGTTGGCTGGATTCAACAGGTACTGGAACGCTTTCAAGTTGACTGGGTTGGTTAGTATTTTACCTGTTTGTCTCGCTATTAATGAGAACAGGACAGTGGAGAAAAGAGAAGATCCAAGCATTGCTCCGGCACCAGAACCTGCAACTCCGGATTTTGCTCCAGGAGTAAAGGCTTTTAAGGCACCACGCAATCCTGAGATCTGCGCCCTTCTTGCGATGAATGTGCTAATGTCAGGTACTCCACCGGCAAATGCTTTCTCCAACACCTGCGTAAATTCAAGGTATTCCTGCGCCGTAGGCATACGCGCCACAGTGCTTGATCTTCTTGCTCCGTTGCTAAGTACCCTTACGGTTTCCGCGTTTGCGCCAGCGTCAATCAGTTCGGAAGACCCAGTGCTGGCCCACTTGGGAAGCTTGCTTCCAGGCTTGTAGCTCTTGGACGCAATGTTAAACGCTTCCGCCAGTGTCTGGAATTTGTTTGATCCTGGATCCGCTAGTCCCAATGCTTTTTTGAATGCATCAACATCCACGAAAGCTCCTTCCACATTCTTCGGCGTAAATGCACGAGGATCATCAACCCCGCGAACAAATCCTTGGAATAGGGAATCAATTTCTGACTGTCCCTTGAATGGTTTTAACGAATTATTATATGCATTAGCCACATGCCTTCTCAGTGCCGCACGGAATATGTCCGGTCCCACGAGTGCGTGAAAATTCTTCATCGCTTCCGGTGATTCCATAAACTTTGCCGTATCCAGAAGCTTATCGGCAAAATCAGTATTCTTCAGCATCTTGACACGGTAGCCATACATATCCATCCCTTCAATGCCCAGTGCTTTTGCAACCTTCGTGTCAAACAACAGCTTTCCGTTGTTAAAGGCTTCATCAAACGCTTGTTTTGCCACGAGCACTTCAGCGCTCTTGGGGGACGTTGCCATTCCTTTTTCAAGAGCCTGCTTTAGGTCCTGAACAAACTGAATAGACAGTCCGTCATCACCGGTTCTTTTCATCAAGTCAGGAAGTTCCTTTGTAAGTATCTCCTGCACCCTGGAATAGCTTATTGCGTCATTTTGCATCAGGAAATTCTTTTCTATGTAATCCTTGACAGGCATTGATTTTGGAGTTGGAAGTATTTTCCCTTCATATCCTACACCCAATCTTCCTTCCAGCGCGAGTACGTAGTTTTTTGCCACCGTTTTTGCGTCGTTTATTCCTCCACCAATGACAACGAGATCGCCGTATGAATCGGCGGTCTTCATCCACTCATTGCGGAGTCCGTCTAGGTGTTCATTGTATTTTGATGCACGCACAAATGCCGCAGGCTTTGTAATCTCTGACAGCTTGGCGTAAGTCATGTAAGGACCCATTGCGTCGTTCATGCTCTGCATGATAAGGTTCAGTTTCTGTGCCTTCACACGCAGGTTGCCCGTGATGCCACCTGAGATGATTGGAAATTTTCCAAGAACCTGCTTCACTGCCCTTGTACCACCAAATCTGGAGATATCAGAGATGCCTAGTATTGCATCGCCCTCTTTCGTAATTGTAAATTTTCCAAGTCCAGGATAGGAATACGTTCCTGGCTTCATGAATTTCTTGCTTAGGGTTTGTGAAAGTTCCGCCAATCGCATTTCATTTTTTCCCGCGCCCAACGCGCCACGCGTAAGGTTTCTAAACATTTGCACAGCTGGAACAAACGCACCTGCTGTTAAAGTAAGCTTGGCATCCAGTTCGCCCATGTTCATAGCCTGCGCTAATTTTTCTTTCTTGTCCGGTCTGTTGATTCCCTCGTCGCCGAAGACATCCGCTTGGTTCATGATGTCAAGTGCCGTCTCGTATCCATAATTGGCTGCCATCACTGCCGTGAATCCTCCAACCATCGCGCCACCAATCCTTGCAAACCAAGGACCCGGTGTAGAACGGAGACCTTTCCAGGCACCTTTGCCGAACGCCTTCGCTCCAATCTTGTATCCCAGTATATTGCCGGCTATGGACGCTGGCATTTCAGCTCCCCAGATTCTTGCTTCAGGGAAAGGGTCAGGACTCGTCGTTGCCAGTCCGAACGGATCAGGCATTGTATTCGCCTGCACGTCCGGTCCGCCTTGAATTTCACGCGGCGTGTACCCCTGCGAATATGCGAATTGAACGAGGTCCTTTTCCAGTTCATTCTGGTTGACTGATCCTGGATTCAATTCCTCTTTCTTTTCCGCCGCCGCAATGATCTGCGTTACTTGCGAACGAACATCACGTATGTCAGGTCGGTTCTTAAGTTTCTCCTCGTTAAGGAGTTCGCTTGACTCTTTTAATCTTATCTCTTCCAGTTCCTTCTGAGCCTTCTGGGCGCGTTCAACTGCTACTTCCTGTGGTGGACCTTTCGGTCCGTAATTATAAAAATCATATGCGCTTTGCGCTCCACCCTTTACGGAATCCCAGAAACCCCCCAGAATTTCGTCCTTTTGATCACCAAATTTCTTTCTTATTTTCCTGATTCTCATCTCCGCTTCCGAGACGGGAACATTGCCTTCCGTTAGGTACTCCAGTTCAGGATCGCCTTTCTGACCTATTTTCTTAGGGTCAGCCGCTCCCTTGCCAAAAATCAAACTTGACAGCTGGCTTATGGAAATTGGATTCAGTTTTACTCTTCCCTCTTCGTCGGCCATTACGGTCCTCCTGTGTATGTCTTCCCGGAAAATGACTGGCTTTTCTCCGGTGCCCATTTGTTATATATGTTAAAAAAGTTAACAGGTCCCTTCACGTCCAGCTCTTCGCCGGATGTGCCTTGGTAGGCTGGGGCTGAACTCTTGATCTTTCCGTCTATCTGCACCCATGACATGTCAATTGGAAGGTTGGGGCTGTTCTCCGATCCTCCAATGAAATCGTAATAAGCGTCCTGATAGTCCTTGATTGTAATTCGTTCCTTCCCGTAAGTGGTAGGATCCACGGCCCATGACTGCGTGATTCTTGTTCCGCCAAGAAGTGAATGCTTGACATACTGCTGGTATAAATCCTTTGTGAACTGGTGCAACCTGTGTGAAACCTGTTCCGGATCACCGGCACCCCATCCAAGAAGTTTGACTTCCTCGATTGAACGCCTAATCGTATCCGCCAACAGACGGCCAGTTGGCTGCTTCAAACGAGCGGCTAGGAATCCTAACCTGTTCTGCATCATGGTGGCAACATCGAGTGTTGGATTGTTGAATAAATTCTTTACGTACTTATCCGTTGCCCATTCGCCCTGCATCATTACACCGTCAGGACCCATTCCTTCCCCAACGTAAAGATCCTTGTCTCCTGTTGAATAGTTGGAAGCCTTGTTGGCAACTCCGCCTGAAAATATCATGCCTCTGCTCATTTGAACGTCAAGTGACGCCAAACTGGCGTTTTCCATGCCCTTAAAGTAGTTATCCAACCAGCCAAGACCAAAAGTATCGGCGAATTGTGAAGCTTCCCTAATTCCTGTTCTCAGATATTTTTCCATGTTACCCGCACCGCCAGTCCTAAGATTGCCGGAATATAATCCAGTTCCCGGACCCATTTGCAGGTGTATTGCATCAGGTAACGCTGCCTCGAAAACAGACGCCAACGCCAGGTGTTCCCCGCGTTGTGCTGTTGTTAGGTCTCCCTGATAGGGATCGTTTCCCGCGGACGCCGCCGCCTCGTCCAAGTCACTTGCGATCCGCAAATCACCAGGTAGAATTCCAAATTCCTTACTGCCGTTCCTGCTCATGTCCAGATAGAAAGCCGCACGCTCACCCTTGTCAAAAACCTGATCAATTGGATTCCACTGTGTAAATTCCTGTCCGTCAGGAAGCTCAATGATTTCTTTTTTCATGACGGTACGGAGCGTTCCTTTCGGCTCGTTCCCCTCGAATTCCTTCTTGATCAGTTCCTTCATGTAGAAATCCTGTATGTCGCTCAGTCTTTTTTTCTTTGTGCTTTGCTCCTCGCGCACGATGTCGTACGCCGCCAGTGCCAGTTCCTTTTCCATCTTGGACTTGTTCGCCAGGTTCTGCATCGCGATCGGAAGGATTTCCTTTCCCGCCTTGCTTGCAATGTCAAGGAATCCCCCTAATCCTGTTTGATTGCTGGTTCCTGACATCATGGAAAGTCCAAGCTGCATTAGCATCATGGTGTTCATCATCTTGCTCTCGTCACCCATCAGTGATCTCAGTTCCGCCTTTGTCTCTTCAATTCCCTTTGTGTCGACCTCCGTGTCCTGTCCCAGATATTCTGAAATCAAGTCAAACATGCCAATTGGACCTCCACCCGTAGCATCCGATTCAGAGCTTTCCTCATCCATTCTTGCGTCCCTTGACAGGTCAGCAAATTCTTCCATTCGTCCGCCTGGATCATCAGTTGTAAGGGTCTGGCTGGAACTTGAGTCAAGGATTTTCTTTTCCTCCGACAGTTCCTTTTTCTTCTTTTCTATTTCCTCATCGGCCAGTTTGGCGTATTCCTCCGCGCCAGCCATTATGATTGAAGGGTCCCCTTCCGGTCCCCACGCTGTCGCTTCCTCGTAAGACATAGCCGGTTTTGGAAGACCAAGTTCCTCAAGCGTTTCGCTGACATCCGATTGCTCTATCTCCTTCGCCACAGGATCATCCTTCATCCAGTCAGGGAGCATGGTCCAAATCGTTCCAGTAGCGATGACATTTCTTATAGTAGATTTCTTTTGTTCTGGGGACATCATTCCCCATCTTTTCTTTATGGTTCCGAAATTGGTGAATGGTGCGTTGTATAAATTTCCCCAGTTAACTTTGGTTCCACCTCCAGTGGTCGTAGTGGCACCGAACATGTCCGTTTCCGTTCTGCCAGGAGTTGTCTCAAAAATAGGGGAAGGTTTTACTTTTGGTTGGTTGTACTGATAAAACTGGTTATCTATGGGCTGTCCATACACATTGGTTTCAACGTCATACCTTTTCTTTGGGGTTACCGTTTGGGTATTGATGGTATTGGCTTGACCAAATTCATCTACCTGCGTAGTGGGGACGTTTTCCCCGTACTTGAACATCTCGTACTGGTGTCCTGGTCTTGGAAAAGGCCATCTCCAGTTCTTTGGATTGAACACACCACCACTTATCATCTGTGGTCGCATGTCCCCCTGTGGCCCCGTCTTGAACAGAGGCCTATTTAAAGTGTTCCCCGCCATGGTTCTCCTTTAATTTGCTGGTGTCGTACCAGGATTAGCCATGTTTTGGTATCCCTGATAAAGCGCTAGACCCGAGATGCCGGCTCCAACCGCCTGTGATATTGGGTTGGCCTGCGGCGTTGTTGCCATCGTCAGCGCCGACGCGCTTGTCGGTGCGCCCTGCGCGATGTCGGATGCAAATCCCAGTCGCTGGTAAGGTTCATACATTTGCTGCAGTGCCCTTCTGTACGCTTCATCGTAGCCCTGTTGCGTCAGCCCTTGTTGCTGCGCACCGGCCTGCATCATCGCCGAAATGTCGCTCATTCCCATTTGCTGTGTCTGTCCTGCCAGTCCCAGCTGTTGCTGTGCCGCCTGTCCTGCCAGTTGCTGCGCCTGCCCGTAACCCTGTGCCAGTGAACTTCCAACGGCTTCCGCCTGCTGTCGTGAAAGCTCCGCTGACTGAAGTCCCTGTCTCGCTCCTCCGAACGCGCCTGCCTCTGTCGCTTGCGCGTCAGCCGCCGTTCGCGCCTTTCCGAACTGTTCCTCGATTCCTCTTGTCACGTAATCCTGATAGGGGTTAAGGAATTGCTGGTATGCCTCGGGGCCCATGTAACCTTGGGCCTTGTCCAGATACTGCTGGTATCCACCGATTCCCCCTTCCGCGCCGGTCGCTGCCTGCGCCCTTTTTTGAAGGTCCGAAAATCCCGCTATTTGCTGCTGTGGAATTTCCTGTCGCCCGCCTTCTCCAAGCATGCCGTGAAAATTTTGGTCCCATGATCCCACTCCGTGCTTGGCTTCGTACGCGTCCTTGCCCATTGTCAGCGCAAATCCCGCGTCCATGAGGCCGAGCTTACGGCCCATTATCTCAGGGGTTTCGCCTGTATACTGTACTGACTCCGAATATTCCGGTGATCCGCCCATTATAGTTTAATCCTGTAGTTTGGTTCCTTTTTCATTCCCAGTTTTTTTGCCAGTGCGTCAAATTTTTTCACGTTGCCTCCGTTTGCAGATGGCTCGAAATGAATCTCGCGCACCTTTTTGTTTTTCGCCCATTCGATGAACTTTTTCATCATGAACAGTCCACCCATTTTTCCCCGCTCGGATGGAACTATGTACAGTTCCGCTTCCTTCGCGAAGATGTCCTTCATGAAAGAAAACTGCGTTATGTATCCCGTCATGAACCCAATTTTACTTTCGTTTCGCATCGTAATAATCCCAAACATAAACGCGGGATTATCCAGAACATGATAAAAATAACGCTTTACCTTATCTTTGTCATATTCCCCGTCACTCCATTCCGACTCGTCAAACATGTCCCTAGTAACCTTGAGAATCCATTCGAGGTCACCCTCTTCAAAGAATCTCCACTCCACTAGGCGTATCCAACTCCGCTCATCTCCGCCGGTGTTTGTGAGTTGGGATCAAGCTGATTCATCATTTGATACATCTTCCTCGCCCCCAGCATGCGGTCACCTCCGCCTAGGTTCTCAACGGCTTTCGCCGTAACGACAAATTCCCCGTCGCTCAGCATCGCCGGTATGTCATCCGACGTTCCGGTTCCTGGTCCAAAGGACGCTCCACCACCTGTCATGTCCAGATCAGCTATGCCACCTTCAGCTTTTCCTGCTTGAGATTTTAAAAATCCCGGAACTTGTAGACCACCATAATCTGATCCGTGTAATTCAATTATTTTAACAGCTTCATCTTCAGTATATCCAGAATCAAGTAATCCTTGATATGCTTTTTTTTCTGCATCAGTCATTCCTCCACCTGCGTATTTAGGTCTCGTCTTGTATCCACCACGTGCCGAGAAGTCCGTTGGGGAAATGTCCAGAACGTCAAGGTTCTGCATGAACAGCTCAAAGGAGTCCATCCAGTCCGGCAGCTCTCCTTTGGATTTCAAGTCATCATACATTTCATACCATCCTGACATGTCACTTCCACTTGGACCGCTGGCTAAATCCAGGTCTTCAAATTCTTCCGCGAATGATCCTTCAGGACCCAAAGGAATTTGAAGAATTGGGCTTGAACTCGGCCCTCCACCTTCGCCGGTTGGCGTGTAAAGGTCGGGGTCAGTGTATTCCAGTGTTGCTGATCCGCCACCCGGATAACCCTGTCGCGCGTTGATCATTCCGCCGGTGTTAAGTCCATACGGGTTCATCTCATTGCCGGTCCAGGGGTTCCTGTACCAGTTTGGGTAAAAGCTACGGTTCCTTGCCATTTGCTCTCGAAGCCTCCGTTCTTTCTCCGCCCTTATTTTCCTTGCTTCCCATTCGGGGTCGCTCATCAGTTGCGATATTCCTAAACCGGCTCCTGTACCTACTACTGATGGAAGATATTTGGAATATTCACCCATTGATGTTCCTAGAGTACTGAGAAGTTTATTATACCAGGGTAATTTTTTATATCCAGGAGATCCTTTTTTAAGAAAATTTACAAATTTTCCACTTCCTGGCCCGAAAGCTTTTGTAGCCCATTCTCCTCCTGCTCCACCCAGTGCTCCCCATGCGAGACCACGCTTGACGTCCTTTCCCTGGATCTTGTTGACGAGTGCGCCAAGTATCGCGCCCCCAATCATTCCGCCCATGAAGTAACCTGGTCGGTCCCTGTAGGCTCCTATTCCCCTGTTCTGTTTATCTTGCATATGGTAAACTCGCTATTCCTCCACGGTTAAAAGGATAAAGTTGTTTAAGTCTATTTAATATATCCCACCTTGGTCTTTCCTGCTCGGTAAGATCTTCAGTAGTGTAATCGACATCCCATGTCTGTCCGCCTATGTCATCCGGGTTCCACTGCTTCTGTCCGAAGTATGGATTTTGGTATTGTCCTGGACCTGGAAGTACGCCACCAGAAAATTCATTTTCTTCGGGTGTGGAGTATATCATTCTACCCGTTGAACCTGGTGTCCATGGTCTTCGTCCTGCCGTGTTGCCCACTGCCGGTCCCCTTAAATTAGGATTCATTATTCCCATTTGGTCTGCATTTCTCATTTGATAAACTCTTGATCTTATAGCATTGGCCTTCGCCGCCGCACTTTGATCTTCTAGTTTACGTCTTATTCTTGGAGGTGCCATTACGATGTTCCTCCTAGTATGTTGGGTAGCTTGTTCACGCTGATTGAAACGTCCCTCCTTATGTCATTTTCCGTTGTGTCAGTCGCAGGGTTGTCGATGTCGGTTTGCGCATCCTCTTCACTGGCGTAAACCTCCCCTGTTGTGGCGTGCTTGACCGTGGATTTGGTTTCCACGTCCGGCGGAGAAACCGTAGGTTTTCCGGCTGTCACGATTATGTCCTCTTTTATACTCATTTTATGCACTCCTTGCAAGAATTATTATTCAGAAGCGGTTCCGCCAGCCTTTTCCATTTCCAGAAAACTGCCAAAAATATTAATCCTGTCGGCCACCGCAACAGTGAATTTCAAAGCTTCTTTTTCTTGCATAACATAGCTTCTGACAATATGTCTGTACGTGGTGCTGGCCACCCAAGTTCCAAATTCCCACAGAAAATCTGTTCCATCGGCATTGGTAAGAACCAGGGAATTATTTCCAGTGTTGGTTCCACTATAATTACAGCTAGGAAGGTCCACTATGAGGGCCGTTCTGTTTTCCGGAACGGTGTAAATTGTTGTCTTGCTTGTTGAATCCATGTCCACCATTTTACTTATGTACTTGTTGTTCACTCCCTGATCCACTTCCGCGATGGAAAGGATGTACTCAAACTTATCGGCTGCGGACGCCGTGAAATTAATTTTTTCTTTTTCATCCAGGAAAAAAGGACGTGAAAGCATAAGCTTGTTTTGATAGGCGGAAAAGGAATCAGTGTTTATGAATGTAAAATTCGTACCGCCTGAATTGGCAAATTCGACGGTCATTGTTGGCGTGTCGCCAGAATTATTCATCACGGTTCCTGTTTGTATTATAGCCATTTTTTCATTCGGAACGGTGTAGACGGTCGTGCGGCTCGTCGAGTCCAGTTTCCCCGTCCTGTTTGTGTAATTTTGGCGCGCCATTATCTTTCCATGTCCTTTCCAAAATCATAAAAATACTTTTTGGCGTCTTCCAGATCCTCATTAGTAAGTTCTCCTTCGGGTTTTATGATTCGCGCCACTTCTATTAATTTCTCCCTGCTGTAGAACAGTATCCCTTTCACGGGTATTTGTTTATACTCTGCGTTCATTATGTTGGTAGGGTGAATAAAGACATGCGCTCAGCCTCCTCGCGAAGCTGCTCCGGCGTGTAGGAGGTGTTCAGCGACTTGATTGTCTGATCAAGCGCGTCGACCAGTTGGTTGAACTTGTCAGCGGTCACCACTCCCCTGTTTTCATAATAAGCCTCTCCGTATTCAGCCCATTTGTCGCTCCATCTGGCGCCCGGATGTGTTGGCAGCACTGGTGGATCAATCTTTGACATTTATATTCCCGCTCCCTTGTTTTGTTGATAGGCCGCGAGGCCTGTAATTCCTACACCTTGTTGTATTGGTTGTTGCATGTCATTTGGTCTTCCTTGATATTGAATGAGTGGTTTTCCAGGTTGTGATACTGGTTTTATGAGTGGCTGAAGTTGTTCTGCTAAACTACCAGTAAACGATCCAGGATAACCATGTGGATTTAAGACTCCACCACCTCTTGTCCCTCCCCCATATTGAATTGGCTTGTCTGAAATGCTCCAAGGTCCATCGGTATAAGTACCTCTTGGGTCAGCGTAGTATCCTTCCCCGGTGAAAAAATCAGCGAACCCCTGCGTGAATCCTGCCGGTCCTCTTCCCATCTGTTCGTTGTGCGTCTGTCCACCGTAAGCCGTTGCCAGTTGGCTCATCAAGCTTCCCCCTTCCGGATCAAAATTAAACCCCGTGTCCTGCGGGGATGACAGGGATCCAAGTCCTGATACAAGTGAATTGGAAATTGGATTAGTATTGGAAGACATTGGCTGTTGTGCAGCATTGTCTCTGTTTGTTTGAAAACTGTTGAACTCTTCCGTAAGGCTTCCAATCCCCTTTTCAATCCTGTCCAGCCTGTCCGCCCATCCGGCGAAGTCATACTGGTCCTGTTCCGGCTGTGCCGGTGTCTGCGCGGCCTGGGGTGGTGGCTGCATGATCGAAGGAAAAGGCTGCATAAACTGGCTTCTTGAACCTCCGAAAGGAGTTAGGAAAGGATTGCTATAATTTAACATTATCGTCCTCCGTCCGGCCTTATTTCAGCGCGGAAAGTCCCGAATCTCCAGTCATCTCCTTCGGCGTCACTTTCAATCCTGAGAGCGGCCTGTCGTCCCCGTGCGCGCGTGTCAATCTTGTTGGTTGATGTCGTTACCTCGTACGGACCGTTTGTCCTTTGGGTTGATGATGGATAGTCTCGAAACTTGAGGGTTAGGTCAATAGATCCCGACAGGTTCTTGAAGTCGGGTATGAACCTCTGTATTGACATCATTTTTTCTCCGTCCTCAATGTCAACGTCAGCTGACTCCACGTAGGATGTCATGGCGCTTCCGTCCGCGTCCTTTCCGAATTCCTGCTTGTATACAAACGTCCTTCCGGCCGTGGCCCCGTACACGGTTGGAACGGCGGTTGTTGTGTCATCCGCGTCATATTCCGCCGCACGCGGATAATCATACACGCTTCGGTCCGTCCACGCGCTTCTTGCCAGTGAGCCGACGTGCCATGAATCTTCCAGGTAATTGTATGTCACCTGCCTGTCCATCTGCACGGAATCACTTGAAGGATAGAACCACATCACCTCGCCGAAGTCGGAGAGGGAGGAGCAGAATACGTCCTGCTGCGCGCTTGGCTCGATGTCATCAAATACGTAATCCTGCACGGTGCACGGAAGTTTTCTTACCGCCCCGTCGAACACGAAGAATGATTCCCTTCCCATCCAGAAAACCCTTCCTCCAACGTCAATCACGGCGTTCATTCCCACCGCCCCGCAGTTGTCGGCTATAAACTTGAATCCAAACGTTAAGGGAGGACCGATGAACTGCATCTGGTAAAGGGAGGTGTCCGTTAAAATAATGACGGAACCCCTGCTCCTTACAGCCGCCATGATCCTGCTTCCCCTTGTCAGACGCTGTGAACCGGCCGTGTTGGTTGAGGTTGGCGTCCATGTGTTGTTGCTTTCCTGGTCGCACCAGCGTATGAACATGTCGTCCTGCGTCGAGCTGGTGGCTATCGTTGTCTCCGTTCCGAACAGAATAACATGCCTGTCATCGCCGGATACCATCATGAACCTGCTTGTCGTTGGGGCGTTGCTGAGAACCGCTGCCAGGTTGCTGCTGAGTCCCGCTGACGTGTCCCACGTGTACAGTCCACCGTTGAACCGGCACGCCAAAGCGTCCTCTCCCCAGTTGTCCAGGCTCCATTTTCCGGATTCAAGGACGACGGGAGAAACAGTGATGTCCTCGCGCGAATCGCCCCACTCGGTCTGGTTGAACGCTCCCATTCCCCAGCCGTATCCGTAAACGGACGTGGCGGGTCCGGAATAAATCTTGTAGGTTGCCGTCGCCGTAGCGCCGGTTGCCGTTGATGTCGCCGCCGCCGGCGACGTTATGGTAAAGGTGTTGGCGTCCGCCGTCTTGATTATTTCAAACTCATTCTGCAGATTGGCCTGCGTAATTCCGCCGACATCCGCGCTGACGCTGGAAATCGTCACGTAGTCCCCGACACGGGCCGCGTGTGACCCTTCCGTCACGTCGACTGTCGTTGACGCGTTGGTCACGGAAAACTGCGTTATGCTTCCCGTTCCGCGCGTTGGGGTGGCGTCGTAGTAGTCCGGCTCAAAATCCTCCGAGAAGACGTAAAGCTTCTTGTTGGTTCCGAACATCGTGTACTTGGTGCCGGCTAGGTCATTCCATGTAAGCATGGCACGCGTCGCCCCTATGAGGGCGTCACTCGTGACCTTCAGCCATCCCCCAATCTTTTCCGGCAGTCCGAAGCGGAATCGTACGTTGTCACCGTCCGTCCACGTTCCCTCGGCGCCATATTCGGTTCGCTGCTTGTCAATTCCAGGCCGTATCTGTATCTTGGCTAGTGGCATTTAACTCCTAGTTGGTTGCGTAAAATGGCATCCAGTAATCCGTTCCATTAACATTGACACGAACGTGTCCTGTCAGTGATCCCACGGTTGTGTCCGTTGTAATGCTTGAACTCTGGTCCGAGGCGCTTGTGCCGTCGAACTTGATGAATTCCTGGTCGGTGTCATCCTGATCCAAAGACAAACAGGCAATGGCGCCTGATGAATTGGCCTGGTTGATTTCCACGCTTGCGTCGGCGGGTCCGTTAGTTCCAAATCCTATTTTGTCGGCCGATCCGTCAATGAAGAAAGCGTTCGCCAGTGTGTTTGTTTCGCACCTGAAATCAAGGGAAGCCCCTGTGTCATTCCACGTAAAGGCCCCTCCGTCAAACCCCACGGCTCCCGCAAAGGCGATTGTACCAGAAGCGTTGATGCCTCCGGTGACGTCCAGCGCAACGGAAGGACTGGCGTTAAATATTCCCACCCTGTCATTTCCTCCGTCAACAAAGATGGCGTTGGCGTTTCCGTTTGATTCAATTCTGAAATCAACATCCGCCGATGCTTCATTAAAGGTAAAATTACCACCGTTAAAATTAACGTCTCCCGCCACGTCCAGCGTTCCGTTGGCCGTGATGTTTCCCGCGTCGTCAAGGACGTCGAACATCGTCGATCCGTCCGTGTAGAGCAGGTGTTTTGATCCTGATACAAGAG
>Ga0208315_1000916_pt1 | contig 17224 bp, 15 predicted proteins | sample MalvireepMed_215_FD_184239 | JGI IMG/M metagenome (GOLD analysis project Ga0208315, IMG submission 184239) | Marine viral communities from the Global Malaspina Expedition - Malaspina viral metaG DeepMed_215 (SPAdes) (version 2) | ecosystem: Environmental > Aquatic > Marine > Oceanic | place... | reverse complement strand
AGTTCTTGGCAATTGCGCCTATCGTCGGGGAGATTTGACGAAATGCAAAGATAAATGGAGTACCCACATACTGCATGGAGTAGATGGAATCTTCCTTGTAGATCATAAAATTGTCTGCTAACTGAAGACCATCCAATATCTCACCCTTTGAGTCAGCCAACTCATACTCCCCCGCATCAACTGTGGCTGATGTTTCATCCCATGAAGTTGGGGTGGTTTGAGTAGCAGCCTCTGTAGACCACTTGACTAATCTTGGATACTTAACACTTGACTTGGTTACGTTAAGGGCAACCAAGAAGGAACGGAATGATCTCATTGCTTTACATTCTGTGGATGCTGGCCAGTTATTCAAATCCTGCATCTTCTGTGCTGTGGCGGGAACACCAGCAGCCAATGCCCAGTATTGGGGATCATCCACCTTATTGGTCATTATAAGAACACCACCTATAACCGTAGCAGCCCAGTTCTCAGCAGCAGTAGTTGAATATGCTCCGCTGGCTCTAGTGATGTCATACCACTTCTTAGTTCTGGTTACGACTGCACCATCTGAATGAGATGCAGCAGTGGTAGAGTTAGCACCTCTTGTACATCCTGTAAACTGAGTTGCTGATTTCCCGGTATAGGTTATCTGTTCAGAACCTACAGTTACAGTACCCGCAGTCTCAAAGTCCGTAGTGCTATCTAATGTAATAGTCGTCACTGACGCATTGATAGCGCCATTCAGAGTATCTGTTTTAGAAGTATTATCGTAGACATGGATGGCTGCAAGACCACCTATAACCCAATACTCATTAATACCGGAAACAAGGTGAGTAATGTAGTAAGGGGCAGCAGGAACAGTCTCCATGACGCTGGCGTAACCCAGAGCCTTCTTTATGGAGCCTTCATCGGTCTTTACATTGTTACCATCTGACCAGACATTAGGGGGCAGTTGCCAAGGATTTTGATCCTTGACAATACCGACTTGCCCTACATTGTCTACGGGAACGAGTGCCATTTACTCTGGCAGTGCTGCTTTCAATTGGCCCATAAACACAGACTTAGCCGCATCTAACTGCATTAACTTCATCTGTAGGGCGTTGATTTCTCCCTCTAATTGGGCGATATGATTGATAGCGAGTTTAGCCTCATCCTTCAGGTCTTCAAACTTGTACTCTGAGCCGTCGATACTTACTACATTTTCCTGTTTCTTTGCTTTAGGCATTGTAGGCGTTCCCCGAGACAATGGCTGCATCAACGTCAGTCATGTCTTCTGATGTCCAGTAGTCTCTGGTTAGCATTAACTCAAGATGCTCTACGTTTCTATCTACACAGGCGTTTTTCTCGTCTGCACTTTCATCGTCCATTTGAGTTCCAGCAATAACTGCGTTGATAAGATCAACACTGTGACCCATAGCCGTGTAATGTTGCGCTATCTGCGCGGCTGTTTCTGCCATTTTACTACTCCTATAATTGCGCCTTCAGAGAGTCAATCTCGTCAGACAGTTCTTTAATCGCATTGACCAGTATTGGCACAATACGCTCGTACTTCAACCCCATATTAACTTCATCATCAGTTAAACTAGTAACCAATCTATCTTCTTTACTATTGCCATATCCAATTTCTTGTTCAAGTGTTTGCACTTCTTGCGCTAATAAACCTAGATTTACCCTAGACTTCTTACGCGATCCATCTGGAACTGCTGCAAGAATATCAGCGGAAGTGGGGTTTTCCCCAGCATACCAAGACCTCTTATCCCACTTGTAAGTAACAGGTCTTAATTGTTTTACAAAAGATAGGCCATGTGTAAAGTCAGTTATATCTGCCTTGTCTCTTTCATCAGATGATGAAATTGAAGTATCCGCGCAAAACAAATCACTAACATCATTATCACCTAAACAAAACTGGTTACTTCCGGTAGTGACAGAACCAGAAGGTGAGTTTGCATCTCCAGAATTATATCCAAGAAATGTATTATTACCTCCTGACGTAACATCATTACCAGTGCCGGAACCAAGAGCCGTGTTTGTGCTGCCTGTAACTTCAGCAGAATCTTTGCCTAACGCCTGTCTGCCAATAGCCGTATTATGACTACCTGTAGTTATTGTTTTACCAGAATCATGTCCAATAGCGGTATTACTTGCTCCGGTAGTATCCACAAGCAATGCGTTATAACCAACCGCAGCATTAGAACCACCAGTTGTGCAAGCACCTAATGCAGCACCGCCAATACCAGTGTTATGACTTGCTGTTGTAATTGCATCGCCAGCCTCATAACCAATTAAAACAGTTTGAGTTGAAGTTGTGGCTGTAGTACCAGTGTTATACCCCATCATTACGTTGCCATCACCCGTTGTGAGGGCATCACCACACTGCACACCAACGGCTACATTATAACTGGCGGATAAGTTCGCTCCCAATGCGCCATGACCCAAAGCAACTAAATTGCTGCCAGTAGTATTAGCATCTAATGCAGAAGACCCAACAGCAGTATTATTTGCTCCAGTAGTATTTACTGTTAGAGCGTTATACCCTAAACCCGTATTATTGGCGGAATCTGTGGATAGCCGTAAAGCAGACCAACCAAGAGCGGTATTATTCGCGCCGGTTGTATTTGTAAAGAGTGCCTGATAACCGACGGCTGTAGCGTAATTTCCTGTAGTGTCAGTTGCAGCCTTATAACCAATAGCGCATATACCAAGTGCGCCATTAGCAGCATTAGCAGCCTCATGTCCTACAGCAGTAAGTTCAGATACTGTGGTATTCGCGCCTAACGCACCATTTCCTATTGCTACGTTTTGTGTGGCTGTAGTATTGGCATCTAGTGCATCTACACCAACTGCTACATTATTAGCACCAGTGGTATTTGCATAAAGAGCATTACTGCCAACAGCGGTATTATCAGAAGCGGTAGTAGTGGACTGTAATGCGACGTAACCAAGTGCTGTATTTTCATCACCAGTTGTAAGCGTCCACAAGGATGGCGAACCAACAGCGGTATTCTGACTACCAGTTGTTACGTTTGGAGCAGCCCAATATCCTAAAGCAGCATTACTACTTCCGCTGGTAAGGTCTTGTAATACTGCGTATCCGACACCAGCATTGTTATCGCCAGTCACATCATCATTAGACATAGCATAAGTGCCTATTGCTGTATTTTTCTCACCAGTTGTGGAGAGTGATAACGCATTTGTACCTATGGCAAAGTTATAGGGATTTGTAGTTTGACTTTTTAATGCATCACGACCTATGGCTGTAATATCACCACCTGTTGTAATTGCACCACCCGCGTTATGACCGATTATTACACTATGTAAGGCAGTGGTAAGGGCGTCTGCGGCCTGATAACCAATGGCAACATTTTTATCACCAGTTGTAATTGCATCCAGACATTCCAAACCAACTGCAACATTTTCTTGTGCGGTGTCAGTAGTTCCAGATGGATCGCTGCCTAACCACACAGAGTTGTTTTCTACTAGGGCGTCTGTTAGATCATTTATAGAGCCTACTGTAGCGCCACCAGCAACCAACTGAACATCAGTACCAGCATCATCAGTAAAATAGAGTTGATTGGGAGTAGCGGTTTTTACCCAGAGTTGACCGTATGCAGCAGTATCGGAATCAGCAGCAGACTGCTCTTTAAGAGTAAGCGCACCCTCAATCGTAAGTTTCGTTTTGGGGGAAGTAACACCGATACCAACATTCTCTGACGAATCTATCGTCATCGCCAATGCGTCGGCATTGTCATCAATACCAGTAGAGCGGAAAGCGGCTATAGTTCCAAGACTCGTTATTTGTGTTTGAGCGGCTTCTACATTTAATGTTACTGAGCCTGAAGTTCCGCCACCTGATAATCCAGTTCCAGCCGTAACACCGGTAATATCACCAGTGGTTGCAGCAGCCCATGAAATATCAGTTCCGTCACTTGTTAGAACGTAGTTAGCACTTCCTACTGCAAGAGCAGCGGGATCACCGCTTGAGTCTCCATAGATTATCTTACCTCTTGCAAGTCCAGCCATCTTCGCTAGAGACACAGCATTATCAGAAATGGTAACCACACCAGCATTGGTCATGGTTGCATCACTGGATAGGGCGGCAGCAGTGAATCCTGTGCCATCTCCTATAAGTATTTGAGTGGTCGCTAATGCTACATCTGAGGGTACACCAGAGGAGTTTGCATCTCTGACCTTAATAGTGTTTGCAGCCATGTTAGCCAATTCAGCATTAGCAACACCGGCATCTTTAATGGTTACTGCGCCAGAGGAAACAGAGAAGTTATCAGAGGAGAATGATGCAACACCCTTATTAGAGGTGCTGGCTTCCTCACCCGCTATTGTTACCGTAGTACCAGATGCGGAAGTATCTATTCCTTCTCCGCCAGCAATGGTCAGAGTTTCGGAATTAAGATCAATATCTATAGTACCACTGTCCGTGGTAATATCTAAGTCTTCTGCTGTGATTTGAGCAGTAACATAAGCCTTAATAGATTGCTGAGAAGCCGCTGCAATCGCGCTATCAGATGACATATCATCCTCATCTAAGAAAGCAGTTCCTGATAGCGTTCCATTAAGAACAGGGCTTGTTAATGTTTTGTTTGTAAGAGTATCAGTCGTAGCCTTACCTACCAACGTATCTGTAGCGTTGGGTAGCGTTAGTGTTCTGTCTGCGGTGGGGTCGGTAACCGCTAGTGTGGTTTCGTAAGCGTCTGCCGTTGCACCCTCAAATACTAAGGGGCTTGCTCCTTGGAGAACCAAGGCTGTAAGATCAGCGGTTCCGGTAAATGCCCCTGTCAATGCACCAGCATTTATAGTTGGGCTTGTCAGGGTTTTATTAGTGAGGGTATCAGTGGTTGCCTTACCAACAAAAGTATCGGTTGAATTAGGAATAGTCCAAGTCCGATCAGCAGTTGGATCAGTGACGGCTATTGTAGTTTCATAGGCATCTGAAGTAGCGCCTTCCAATACAATAGGGCTGGCTCCCTGAAGAACCAACCCAGTTAAATCTGCTGTTCCTGTAAAAGCACCCGTTAAAGCGCCAGCGTTTATTGTGGGGCTAGTGAGAGTTTTATTTGTTAGGGTATCTGTAGTGGCTTTGCCGACAAGGGTATCTGTGGCATTGGGTAGTGATACAGTTCTGTCTGCCGTTGGGTCTACAACGGTCAGCGTAGTTTCATAGGCGTCAGCAGTTGCGCCTTCATATACGATAGTTGATCCGGCCAGAACACCGAATACATTTGCTGTGAACTGAAAGTCATCAGCACCGGCTATAGTAATGTCTATCTGGTCATCTGTATCCGCAGTGATATAAGTATCCGCATCGGCGTCTAAAATAAGTTTAGCGCCATTCAGGTCAACTTCATAACTTGTAACTGGTGAAACCGCTAGCGTAACCCAAGCGTCGTTGGCTTCATTTCTTATTTTTAATAGATTAGCACTGGTATCAAACCAAATCAACCCCGCTGTAATGGCTACGGCTGGTGCTGAGTCTGAAGCATGAATTGCATTAACCGCCATATCAACTGACGGAAATGAACTCTGTAATACAGACTTGATTAGACGAAGATGATTATCTCCCTGACTAACATTGTCCGAAGCAAGAGGATTTGTACTTACTAATTCATCAATGTATGTTGCTGATTCTAGTGCCATTAGTGATACCCGCCTGTGTTCATAACTCTCAATTCAGTTCCTGAATGAGAATCTTTATCATCTTGTAGTTGTAAGGCTCTTACAGACTCTTGAAAAGCAGTAGCCCATAACTGAACGCGCTGATCATTCATTAAGAATGGCTCTGCCTCTAGTAATGCCCCGTATAAATATATATCAGGATTATTTGTAAGCATATCGTTAGTAGTTGCGGAATCAGTTAGCGCCGCAACCTTTGCGTAATAGTCAATCTCCAACTGGTATATTGAATCTGGAACTGGGCCGAATAAAAGATAACCGGCTCTCATTGTATATACCTTTGGCCTTCCGGTTGAATTACCAGCATATACTCTGGCTAGAAGTTCTGGCGAGACATATTGTAGAGGATCAATAGGTCTTGTCTTATCGGATATTGTTCCAGAGGTAAATGATTTATATATTTGGGAGACTGTATCACCGGAATTATGTGTAGCGGCAGTAGTTCCATTAACACCCCTTGTAACACCTGTGAGGGTATTTGTGGATATTCCAGTGTAGTCCATCTGCTCTAAGCCTATCATAACAGTTCCGCTGCTACTAAAACCTCCAGATAATATTCCACCTGAAGGGGTAGCATCACCTAGAACTGCCGTATTCTGAGAGTCTGTCATATCAGAGTTAAGGCTGTCAGTAGCCAAAGCAGACTTAGTAAACTTTATGGTTCTAAGTTGAAGGTAATCAGAAGGAAGGGGGTATCTTTTAGTTCCACCTACTAAAGACATAACCTTTACAGACTCCATAATCCTTATTCTAAGAATCCGGTTCATACGGGCCTCTGCCAGAGTAATAAACTCTGGTATCCTATCTGTTAGATCACTTCTGTCTAGCCAATTAGCGACAGCGGTCTGAAGACTACTGTAAGTATTTATCGCCATGGATTATCAGTTATTACCTAGTTCTGTAACGTAAACTGTTGACGTGCCAGTTCCTGTTATTGCGGCTAATTTATGTCCAGCGGAAGCAGTGATTCCTGACGGTGGAACATAAAATGTATAAGGCCAATCTGCCGTAATAAAAGTGGAAGAGGTAGTCGCTGTCGGTGTAGCAGATTCAAATGCTACGAAACAGTCTGCAGTTGCTGTTACCATTATAGAACTGCAACCATCAGCAAACGCAGACGTTCTTGTAGCACCGCTTGTCGTAGTTGCTGACAAGGTATGAGTTGTTAGTGGTAGTAATCCAGCCATCGTTTTTTCCTCTATATATTTGTTGGAGATGTTTTCAATAACGCCCAATCAGGATCATTGAGTTTTGCCGCTAATAATTTGGGATCATCTAAAATGGCCCCATTAGTTTCTTTGATCCACTGATCCATAACAGTGGAGGGTATAGAAGCAACCTGATGCCAGTCACCCCTCTTGCCGGTAGAAAGTTTGTCACCATAGTTATTAAACTTTATTTTATTCGCATCAATAATAGGTTGAGCATCTTGCCTAGTTTCTATGGTAAAAGTTTCGTCAGGTTCCTCATGGAACACCTGATGTCTTCCCGGCATAACATCTAGTAAAGTTCCTCTCTTTCTAGCCACTTGGATATGTCCTCTTTCCACCAACCCTATCACTTAACTTAGTTTCAAGTTCTGTAGCCCAAGTATTACCCCTACTATTCTTTTGGGGCTTTTCCTTTTTGGTGGTTGGTTTAATTTTTTGGTAAGTATTTAGTTCAATTTTCTTCATGCATTTTACCTAAACGGTGGGCCTAAACACCACATTGCCAATGACTGCTTAGTTCCCTTTGTCACTGGTGTACTGCGGTGCCACTGATAAGATGGAAAAATTATTACAGAGCCTAAACTCATGCTCGGTTTCATCACATTAACCCCATCATTTTCAATTTGCTTAAATTCAAGTTCTCCACCTTCGTAACCATTAGAAATGGTTGCAATCAAAGATAACTTTCTTACTTTTTCATCAACAGCATTATGATCTGATGCTCCATCCTGATGCCAAGAATAGTGCTGATCTTTACCATACTTAGCAATCTGAACTGGCTCACATGAATCTATCTCATATTTCCAACCGCTATTTTCATTTGCTTCTTCAATGAAAGGAAATAATAAAGTATAAATCCAAGCATCATTTGAGAAAGATACAGAAGAATCTCTAAAACTTAAATCTATATCTTCCTTGGTTAAGCCATCTTCTTTCAGTGTTTTAGCTTCTGAAAATTTAGATGACGATTTCTTTATTTTTGCAATATCCTTTTTTGAAATTGCGTTTTCAAACAAACAGAAACCATACTTATTCTTCAATAAGGTGTAGGGGGGCTTTCACCCCCCTATCCTATACTAATTACGAAGTAGTAAGATCGTAAATACAACCACTCGCATTCTGGTTCTTCGACTCCAAACCGTATTCAACAATCAACTCTTGTTTCTTGCTGTCTCCAGTTCGGGCGATGTCCAGTGTCTGGAAGGGTCGTAAGTATGATACTGCCCAGAAATCAAAATCTAGGAACCAACCATCACGCTCACGTTGGAATCTATTTGGCATGACTTTGAAATTACCAAAGTCGCTGACATATACATCCCACGCTTCAACAACGTGCGCTTGACTCTTTTCATTTGCCGCTGTACGCAGCGGAGAAATCTGAGAACTTGATGCTAACTGTGAAATAGCCTCTTTGTTAAAAGGCCCAACCATGATCGTGTCGGCATCGCTACCGGCAACAAACAATTTCTGAATCATTGATCTGATCAGGGTTAGACTGATAACTCGCTTAGTTCCAGCATCAGTGGTTGCATCATTACCGTCACCACCACAGGCTGCACCTGCCGGTGACCCGCCACCATGTAGGGAGTTTCCACCAACCCAAGCACCAAGGGAGCCAGTCTTTCTGGTATCACCAGTCGGCTGACCACCGGTACCAGCGGTCGTGTTATTACCTACAACGGCTGCGGTGTTCTGCGTCAACATCTTTTCCATGTCACGCTTTAACTCTTTGGCGGCTTTAGCCATTCTATAGGCTTGCGTAGACTTTCTGCCTGCAAAATCGACTGCCATTGCGGTTCCAGAACTTTGGATCGCTTTAGCAGAAATCTGCATATAGTTACCTACCCGACTTGGCTCAACAACAGCCGTAGACGCTAGATCATCACCTTCAGCCTGAAAGTTGTCTGCTGCGGCAGCAAGAACATCAGTCTCCCACTCAAAGTATGTACCTGAAGCGGAAGATCGGCCAGCACCGTTTACAAACGGAGTGTCAGTCGGTGAGATATTGTAGATAACATTGGAGAGGTCTTCACGGATACCTACAGCACCATAAGTCGTGCGTGTATTTGTTGGTACTGCCATGATTTATATCCTCATGTTAAATGTTTACAAAATCCTCCATCAAAAGGGCAGCGTCATCGACTCTGCCAGTTTGCTGAAGACGTTTCATTTTTGCAGCATTTTTAATTTTAGTCTCTTCGCCCTTACTCTTGCCCTTTCCTGATCTTATTACTTTGGGTTTATTTTTAAGCTTTTTAGACTTAACATCTGCCTTCTGTAAACTATCATATTTTTGGGCTTTCATAAGAACAAGTAAAGACCTATGATCCACAAGGGAACCAATTTCTTCGGGTGTGTAGCCTACTGAAAGAGCATAGTCTTTTATATCTTTAGCAATCTGCTTCTGCTTTTCTGGTTCTTTCCATTCTGGTAAAGCATTAGCCATTTTAGCGTGTTCCTCTTGGAGCGCATGATGGGCTTGCTTCTGATATTCTTGATACTGCTTTTGATATGCGTCTTCCTGCTGTGCCTGATATTGGGCCATTTTATCTTGAGAATCTCTAAACTCTTCCTTCTTTGTGATAAATGCTATTGGGTCTTCGGCTTTCAGTTGTTCCCAGTTTATGCTGGCATACTGTTCCAGACCCGGAACAGAACTATCTACAATCTGTTGTAAAGAGTCTATATATTGCTGCCTTTCTGCCTGAATCTGATGGTATTCTTGAGCCATCTGTTGCTTGGCGTTATCAAATGCCTTCCGGTGTTCTGACAGTTCTTGTGTTTTCTTGGTATAATCTGACTGGCGCGAATAGCCTTTCAGAAGTTCGTCGAAGGATACCTCATGCTCTTCGCCATTAATAGTAACAGCGTATACATCAGGTTCTTCTTCGCCTTCGTCGTCAGACTCCTCGGCTTCCTCTTCAGCGTCTTCTTCAGACGCCTGCAATTCTTCCTCGGATTCCTCTTCCAATGATTCGTCTTGAGTTTCCTCTGTGGACTCTTCCTCTTCTGTAGGTGGTGCTTCCTCTTCCTTTAGAAGTTCCCCTTCGGGGTTCATTAGGCTGAGTAATGCGTCGTGTGCTTCTTCTACACTTCCTTGATTCGGCTGTTGTGGTAATGTTGCCGGGTGCGGGGCTTCTTGCGTATCCGCCATAATTAAATTCCTCTTTTAGATGAATGGGTGTTGCTGTAATAAAACTTTATTCATATGTCCTGTTTCAGCTATAGACGATATATGATTATAAAGTTTATCTAGCAATCTCATCGCAAGCCAGATTGATTCTCTGGCCTCCAACTCTTGTACACCGCTGCTTTCCCAGCGGTTCATTAAATCTTTCTTTAATACTTCAAAAGCTTCTTGAAACAATGGGTCAGCGAGAAGCCTTAAGGCTTGTTCTCCTCTTAACTCTGAGTCAAGATTTATTGCATCTACCATTAACTTTTCCTTTTCCCCCTTCTATGTGGTTTTTGCCCTGTACTTTTTATACAGATAGCCCAAGCAGAACTTTTACTCTTCCCGCTTTTTCTAACTTTCTTAACACATCTCTCAAGCTTCTTCGGCATTAACCTATTCCCACAGGCCGCTCTTGTTCTGCTTCTAATTGAATTTCTGCTGCCTTCATCGCTGTGTCTGCTTGTAGTTTAGCGGCATCTAGTTGAACTTTCTGCTGTTTAATTTGAGTTTCAGCAACCTTGACGTCAAGTTCTCCCTTCTTGATTTGAAGTTCGGCTTGCGCCATTTGCTCTTCTTGTGACGGCCCTGATGGTTGTTGCTGGGATGGATCAGTTAAGAAGTCTCCAACATTCTGAAATCCCATGGCCCTTATAAGAGCCGCCCCAAGGTTATACATATTTTGTTCAGTAACAATTTTTAATCCACCACTCATAGACTGTCCTGCAAACTGTAGCATTTGAGACAGATGAGCCATTTGTTGATCTTTATTTCCCTGACCAAGCGCCACAGAAACTGTGCAATCATACTTGTCTTTCCAAGCGTTAGGTCTTACTGGAATCCACTCATTCCTTAACATAATCATCCTTTCCTTGTCCTGATTCTTTAGGAGAAGTTCATAGATGGTTACCATTAAATCCTTTACACCTGTTTCTGCAAAATTTCTTGCAATCAACTCAACTCTACTTTGAGCGGCAGTCATTACGGCATTAACAGCAGTGGCCGTAGTGTGTGAGGTTAAAGCGTTGTCATCCATTCCCTGAGAATATTTTGAAACACCCGCTCTTGACTCCCTAATAGAGTCTATGTATTTTAACATCTCAAAAGAGTACGGCTCTAAGGAAGGGGTGTCTAGCCTTGTGACTGCTCCGGGTGCTTTTACCCTAACTATACCGCCCGGTCTTTGCGTGAGAAGGTCGTCTAAGTTGGCCTGACCCTCTATCACGGCATACCTGCCGAAATTCTGATTATACATATTATCCATAAGATTACGCATTAGTGTAGACTTCATCAATTGTAAGTCCATCACTAAGTCAGCAACCGACAGACCAAAAAACTTGTGCGGAATTTTTACCGGGGTAATAGAAACAAAAGGTATGGAATCAATCTCATCATTCTGTAAGATTGTTGATCCCACAGTGCAAACCTTTCTAAGTTCTGTAATTCCGTCACCATCAAAATCAGTTCTCAAGAATGATTCATGCAACCAATAAGTTCTTAAACCTTCTTCATTAGAAACAGGATCACCCCACCCTTCCCAATAAGTTGCAGACTTATCAAAGGCATATCTTTCAAGACGCTCAGAGGAAAAGGATAATTCATCATTCTCTCCAGCGCCTAATGATTCATAATTTAAATCCTTATCTGGATACATCTCTTTAAGTTCAGATAAAGTTTTCCTTACCCTGTGGCAAACAAATCTTGCGTCCTGAATTTCTTTTGATTCCCGGCTAATTAAAAACTCTGATGGAGGCACATTTTCAATTTTAATTCGGCCATCATAAGAGGTTCTTTTTATAACAATATCATGGTAAACAATATTATTTTCGCCAAGAGTTTCAGTATGCTCTAGAACTTCAACGCCTTCATCCATTAAAAGATACTGAAGACCGTTTTCATCTAAGCCGTGATATTCCTCTCTCCCTTCTTCTTCATAGTCATCCCACCACACCTTGACTATTCCATTCTTGGAAAGCAGCGCATCAGTGAACCAAGAGTATAATATTTCCCAACCCGGATTATCTTTGGTAAACACATAGTTCACATAATCTGTAGCTTGTTCAGCCATCTTTACATCTTCTGGGCCATGGGGGGTGAATTTAACCATTTCATCGCCAGATGCGAATACCCTCATCAGGGATGGTTTAATCCACTCTATAGTGTCCTGAACAGTTGAATCTACAAACTGGCTTCTACCCTCTACTTCATTTCCAAAGGGCAGTCCATAGTAATATTCCATGGCCTGTTCTCTCTGCTTAGAGATAGTATCGCCCATGTAACCAAGAGAGTTATTAATCTCACCCTTGATTCTAGTCACTAGATCTTCTTCAGTAATTTTTTCTTTTGCCATTAGTAATATCTTTTTCTAAGCCTGTCATACCATTTAGGAAAGTCCGGCATAACAAAATCATCTCTCCCCCATTTGTCTGCTTGGATAAATTCAAACTGAGCAGTCATGTTAAATTTTGCGCGAACAAGGTCTTCCAACTTTTTCATATCTGATTGTATATCATATATACTAAGAGGTGGACTTTCTTGGTCTTCTAAAAATGCTAGATATTGTGCTGCAATCTCTTCATAGTTGCTATGCTTTAGAAGAACTGATTCCGCCTCTTTGATCATAGCTTTCCTCCAGTCTTGGAACTTTCTACCTTGACCGCCAGCAAAACCAGATGGTGCGCCCACCTCTTCTCTAGCATATTCAAATAGTTTATTTGCATCATGGTCTGGGAGGGAAATAGTATCTGCGTACATATGTTGGTCAGATAAGTACACATTCCTCTCTCTTGGGGGTGCAAACGCTTTTTCCAAAGGCTCTATTACACTATGGCCGCCTTCCCCTTCTTGCAACATTAACTTCTTACCTCTTCCGCTCTCATCTACCCATAAGCCACTTGCGCTTCCCTTCTTATGAGGTGTTGGTTCGCGTTCTAATAAAGAAATATACTCAGCCGTACTATTAATACTTTCTAATGCCTGTGTAGCAAATTTAGCAGACTCATACCTGCCCTCTGGAGTTGACATATCAATAGACTGTTGCTTTTCATACAGAAGGTCTGTTACATGATTGTATGCTTCACGCAACTCCTGATAAGCGTTCATCTTATCAGAATACAAAGTCTTTCTCCGATTTGAAAGGGGGTCTTGATATTCTGGGGCAGTGAATCCCCACTCCTTCATCCCCTTCATATAATTTCTAAAGGGATCACCCAATTGACGATTCAACTTATCAGTTCTAAACTTAGCTTGTTCAAGCAAATATGATCTTACTTCAGGCGGCGTCATTGACTGCATCATGCGCCAATTTTCCATGGTTCCTCGGTCGTAGTATTCTTCCCTACCAAGATGCCCTGTTTCTATTCCTGTTGGTTTACGGACTACAGCAAGTTCCTGACCCTCTGGCGCTGAAGACTCTCTTTGCCATTCTGTAAGTCGTTTTTGGCCAGAAGGAGTTAAATCCCCTTCCGCATCAAAATGCTCCGGCTCAAACCCTATAGAATATAAACCCTTTTGGGTTATTTCGTCTAACTTTAAATAACTTCCTTCTTTAGCGGATATTTGCTCTACACCGGGTCTATCAACATAAGGGTAACCTAAAAATTCTCTTAATCCTTTTTCGCCACCAGATTCAAAAGATTGGAGAAGTTCTTGCGCCTCTTCTAATGCTACCTCTGCTTTACGCCTCTTAGTTTGCCTTATACCCCGTTCCGAGGCTGTTGCTAAATATTCCTCGGTTAGTGGCTTGGTTCCCTCTAGAACTTCTAAAGCTTTTGCGTAATTAGATTTTAATACTTCTGGAGAGTATTCTTCCCCTAACTCTTTTCCGCGAGACCGTGCTAAAGATTCAGACTGAAGTTGCTTCTTATCTTTAGCATCTTGTTCAAAAACCTGATCCATGGTGGATTCTATTTCCCCATGAATTCCCTCAACAATAGATTCTAGGGTTGGGCCATCTATAGCCTTACCCATCCAAGTTAGATTACCAGTTTCAGCAAGAACTCTTTTTGTATTTTTAAGTTCTGCTAATATATCCTTTCCGCCTTTTGTTACTTCCCCAACTCTATCAAATCTACTCCAAAGAGCGTCATTACTTCTTTCTGCTAATGCACTCGCTTCATGGTCAAACTGAAAGTCCGGGTTGGCATACATCTGCCTCCACTTAAACGGTCCTATATCTTCTGCCGGAAGCCCAGACCTTCTAGAACTCCAGTCAGCAAGAGCCTGTTCTGACTGCATCCTATAATCATACACAGGTCTTGGAGCTTGAGCATGGGGATCAATAACCCCTTTGGGAATTGTCTCGCTCTGCCCTTTTTGCTCATTCCAAGCTTTGTCAGGCTCAAAAGATTTTTGCTTTATGGAATCAAAATAATCTTCTAAAGCAACTACTTTGGCCTCAAAATCCTCAATCATAAAGTCTACGGGATTTCTTGGTTGATCTTCAGTGGTAACCAACTGTCCACTTGGGGGAATCATTACCTCGGCCTGTCTTGTTTCTATTCTCTGGAGCCTTCTTGACTCCTCTAAATCTTCAAGTTGTCTTGATGCGTCAGCCTTGGTTGGTCTTCCTCTTTTTCCCTTACCCTTTCCATATAATCTTGGCCTTCTTACACCAGCCATCATAAGGATGGCAGCCTGTTGGCGAGCATCTTCCATGGTTGGCTCACTCAACATAGTTGGCTGGTCAAAATTGCTAAAGGTCTTGTGCATTGCAAGACTGTTCTCATAAAGAGATTTAGCAAGCCTTTCTTGAACATCACTTAAAAATGGTTCAGATGCAATATTATATGCAGTTAATGCACCAGAGGCCATTGGGCCAATAGGAACACCCTGAAATTTTCCCGGCTCTCTAGAATATTCACTTAGAGTGTCAATAGCATTTGAACGCCATCTTTGTCCATATTGCGTTAAATACTTGAATATCTGCTCTAACTTATTTGTTCTTTCTTCGTCTTCTGGAAGAACATCTCTTACTGAAAAGGCCATCAGACTATCCCATAGTTCTTGTACTCAAGATCGCCTGTCCAAGTTTTGTCTTTACCTGAAACAGAAAATCTGGAAGACATGACTGCATATCTTGTTGCAGACATTAAGTCATCAAATAGGGGTACTATTTTGCCTTCCTTTCTATGATACATTCTGAATTCTTCCCACCATTCATTTAAAGTTGAAAAAACATGAAACTTTTCATTTTCCATTCTCTGAAATATATCCATGATTCCAACCTCTATAGAATTCCCACCTTTCTTTTCTCCTATTGCCGGTGGATTTTCAAAATGCCATGGAAGCATATTGCAGCCCATATTGCGGTATTGTTCCGCCAATCCGGGGTTCCCCATTGCATCTTTGCGATGCCCGTCATGCGGCCACGCTATCGGAATAAACCCCGGCCTACTCCTGATCGCGGCGGCATGGACTGATGGTGCTGCTTTGGATTGACGGTAACAATCATATATATAAATCTCGTCTTCATCCCGATCCCAAGCTACCCATACAAGGGCAGTCGGGTGGTCAAATCCAAAATCTATTCCGCATATTCTTGGCCAATGTTCTGGAATTGGAAATGGGTCTACACTCAATTTCTCTTCCATGACCGGAAAGACCAATCCTGAACCAATTGATGGTCTTCCATACCTTCTCATTTCCCTTTCATGGGGAGAATAAGAGGCAAGAATCTGTTCCATTACGGCCTCATTTAAATGCCCTCTCTGATTATTGACTACACTCTTTACCTTCTCTGAGGCATCATCCCATGTAGCATTGTTTAAACTTTGCCCGGGTTGTAAGTTGTTTACAAAAGACGCAACCGTCTGTGTCATCCCCTGTTCCGGGGTGAAGGTCATATAAACCATTCCCCGTCTATCTAATGTTCTGGTTACTGCTTGAGAGTAGATATCTCTTGATGGTTCTTCATCCAACCATATACAATCAACTGAACGACCTTGCCATTTCTCAACCCCCATCTCATAAGCTTTAAAGAACAAAGAAGAGTTGCCGCCGGTAATGTGCTTTATGAGGGCAACACTCTTAGCATTGGGAACACCGGGCTTCCTCTCGGTTTTAATAATACAACTTCTAGGGATGGTTCCAGAGCCGAACGCCTCTGGGTCATCGGGGGAGCCTAGAAGTTCATATTGAACAATATCTCTAGTGGTCTCATTAGAAACACCCCCCGCCCACGCAATTATGGGTTGACGAAATCTCCGTCCCTTCCACCACTTTGGATATAAGCCTGTCAAATGATAGGCTAATTCCGCCGAACCACAGTAACTTTTTCCAATTCTGTTAGCCGCCATGAGTAGGCGTTGGTTGGCGTTTGCCCCTGTAGCGTGAAACGCTTCCTGATAAGGATAGGGGTCATAATAGTCCATTTTGTTAAAGCGTTCTCTTTGCCTTAATTCCTTGGCTACTGTAACTGCTTTCTCAAGATCGGCTCTTGAGTGTGTCTGCATTTATTTACCCTGCAAAAGACCGGGGAATGTCATTAAAGCACCCATGCCATATTTATACCCCCCTAACTGATGACCTAATATATTCATTAAAGTCCAAGGGATATATTTATTTCTCATCTTTTCCCAATTAACTTTCTGGGTTTTTTGTGGTTGTAGATTTTCTACATATCCAGCCGATGGAGTAAACCCATGGCGTGGTCTTGCCCTTCTTAATCTTGGATCACCGGGAAAAGGCACTTTCTAATAACCCCCCTATTCTGCGCGGAATACCAGTAAAAAATTGCCTAATTTTTCTATTCCTCTCATCCTGTGCGCGCTGATCTTCTTCTGTCCACTCAACACGCGGGCTTTTAAATATAGGATCACCTTTGCCTTTCCTTTCATCTATCAGGTGCATATCAAGTCTAGTTTGATAAGGGTGTCGTTGCATAAATGGGCTGTGCCTGAATAGACGACGAGGTTGTTTTCTTCCTCTTGGCTGTTCAGAGAATGAGGGGTTTCTAGTCCACGTTGTACCGGGAACCCAATATTTAGACCAATCCTCACCGGGATTCCTATAATAAGGGTTATTATGAGCCATTAGTTCAATAACTCAGGAACTTCTTCTGGATCAGAAGTGCCTATAAGCGCCTCAAGTTCTCTTTTAAGTTCATCAGTAGAAGCCATTTCAACATGGGAAATCTTCTGCTCAACCTTATCTGTTGGTTTAAGTCCAGCCCTATCAA
>Ga0208315_1000915_pt1 | contig 17258 bp, 16 predicted proteins | sample MalvireepMed_215_FD_184239 | JGI IMG/M metagenome (GOLD analysis project Ga0208315, IMG submission 184239) | Marine viral communities from the Global Malaspina Expedition - Malaspina viral metaG DeepMed_215 (SPAdes) (version 2) | ecosystem: Environmental > Aquatic > Marine > Oceanic | place... | reverse complement strand
CGCAGGGGTATCTGCAACTCATCGAGACGCTCACCTTCGGTGGGCATATCTCCGACGACGGTATCCGTTTCGGCCAGCACCGTATCAGGTCGGCCCAGATCAACGGGGACTACAACGCGCTGGTGACGTTCGAGCTTGTCGACCCGGTACTGCTCCTCCAGGAGAAGCAACTCGCCCTCTCAGAGGTGCAGGCGGGGCTGATGAGCCGGGATAGGTACTGGACGATATCGAGGCTGGAGAACAGGACGGAGGAGCGGGACAACCTGCTCGAAGACGAGATCGACAAGGACCCGAGGGTGCATTCCATCCTCGTCGAGAAGGTACTCAGGGAGAAGGGGCTGCACGAGTTCGCGGAAGAGGAGCGGGTGCGGCGCGAGGAGGGTGGAACTGCCAACGGCACCCAGCCCGATCTCATCGACTCGCTCGCCAACGTCGGCGAGGACATGGCTGGGAACCAGCCTGCCGGTGGACTCGGGTCCGCCGCTCGTGCGGCGCGGCAACTCAGGCAGCCGATAGGTGGGGTGGAAGGGCGGGCGGTCATGCCCGATCAGAGGAGATAGCGATGGCGAAGGAACCGCTGTTCAACACGTTCATCGAGGAACAGGGGAGCAGGCTCTTCAAGGCCGCGAAAGAGGCCGAGAAGGTCAGGACACCTCCATTGGGGATGGAGAGCCTGTCTCCCAGGGAGTTCAGAAAACGGTTCCCGCATATCGGGAAGGAAGAGCGCATCGCCGCACGTCTGCGCCTCGCGAAGCAGAATAAAGACCCGATGGACCCGTCGGGTTCCAAGGCGCTGATGGCCCTGCTGGAGGGTGACGATGCCTAGTATCGGTGATGCTCGCCGCGTCGATGGGGCCTGGGAAGGCTGGGCGAACGAGTGGGTTCCGCTTGACCGGTTCCCGATGCCGTATTGGGCGGTCCAGATTGGTGTAGATGAGATCGCGAAACAGGTCATCTTTCAGGATGAGAACGGGAACTGGGTAGATAAAGCGGGCAGACCGATAGAACAGAGAGAGCGAACTTCCGACGGAACAGTCCGTGTACTGGACGATGGGAGCGCGGAGGTCTTCTTAGGGGGCGAATGGGTTGCTTCCGAAAACATCCCTAAGAGTGCAGGGACGTTTGTCCCTAAAGAAGAAGGAGAGACGCCAGAGGAGCGGGCAGAGCGGGAGAGAAATCTCGTGGAAGCAGCACGAGAGATTATCCGAAGCGAAACTGGGAGAGAGCCCACCGGATCTGAGGATCAGCAGCTCCAACGTATCCTCCTTGCTGGCGAGGATGTGCTGAGAGAGGCAAGACGACTGGCCGCTCTCGGCGTTGCATCCAGAGGTGATACCACAGAGGACGTTGAGGCTACCGAGGCTCCCGAGCCGTATTTTGAAACCGAACGGCGTCTCGTGGAGGCGCGTCGTGCGACCGAGGTCGCCCAAAAGTCCCGCTCTGCGGAGGAGCAGTTCGACGCAGCGTTAGACGCTGGCGACCTGGATAAGGCACGGCTGATCAGGAACTTCCTCGACGAGCCGTCCGAATGGCAGATCGAGCTACTGAAGATGGAATACGCGGATAACCTTCCGGCGCTCAAGATCCTCTTCGACTATGTGGATGCCATCGGGCGGGCCGACGTTGTCCCTGAAGAGGCACGGGCGCTCGTAGAGCAGCCCGCAGACGCAGACGCTCGTCTTCGGATGCTTGATTTCGCCGCCTGGCAAAAAACCCAGCCGCCCCAGGAGCCCACGCAGGGGCCTCCGGGGTTCGGTGGTGTCTCCTATGGAATGCCAGCGGCAGAGGCGACGGCAGAAGAGCAAAAAAGGTCAGTGTTCGGTGGTGTTGGGGATATCCCACCGATGGAAACCGCCGGCCAGGCAATAAGACGTCTAGACCCGGACCTTGCCGAAGCCGTCGCGCTCGTGACGGGCGAGCCGGTGATGCGCCACAGTGGAACTCCTATACCGAGCGTACCAGTACTAACGTCCGAAATGATGGCGAGCCCCATATTCCAACAAGCCCTTCAGACGACGAAGGGCACGGCAAACGAACCGATCGTAAAACTCCTCGTTGACGGGATCGAATGGCCGCTTCCTGCCTCGCAGTACGCGGACTTCGTGAAGCAGCGGATATCCTGGGGTGAAACCGTTGAGATGCCCAACCGTGAGAAGGGGATATGGGAAACCCTCTACGTCGGTGACGATGGCTCCATCCAGGTCCGTCCAACGGTGAGACCGTTCAAAAAGGGAGAGTTTGGAGAGCGGTACTTTGATGACGAATCTGTCCGGTTCGGTCGCACCGGAGAGCAGTTCGTCGTGCCACAGCGGTTCACGGCAGAACAGATAGTAGAGGGCTCACAGTTCATTCCCGGTGGGGAACAGTTGGGCGAGGAGCCACCCGTATTCCAGCAGTATCCGGGATCTGGTGTTCCACCATTGGCTCCATTCTCACTGTCTCAGGCGGAGGCAGGCAGGCCGGAAGGACTGCCGTTCACGGTCACGCAGGAGACCATGGATAAGATCAAATCTCAGCAGCGTATCGGGCTAGATCCCGGTGAAGCGCATTTCGTGGATCCCGTAACCGGACAGTCCGGGGTGATGGACTTCAAGACCGAGGCGGATATCGAAGAGTTCAAGAAACAGAGACCGGGGTGGGTTGAGGTGGCACGGACGGATCCCATCCCGGTGGCGGAGCCAGTATTCGGGCCGTCGAGGGCGGAGCGTGAAGCGACCTTCATCAAGGAGGCACAGGCGTTCGCTCCTCCCCCTACTTTCAAGAAGACGCCGAGACCGTTCGGGACGCCGAGGTTCGTCACTACATGAGTCCCACGCACTACACGCGGAACCCGCTGTTCCTCCCGAGGGAGACTCCCCCCACGAAGGATATCAAGCGTGGAGTGAACCGCCGCCTGACCGAACGGCAAGAGCAGATATTTGAACGATTCCTGGGCGCTCCAGCGCCCGGTAGCATCCCGCAGCCTGCGGACCCTCGGATACGACTGACGCAGGAGGAGATCGAAGCCGATATCGCTTTCCGCAGCGGAGAGGAGGTTGGTGTTGGGATCGGTGGGGCGCTTTGGAACATCGGCAGCGCACTGATCGATCCACATTTCGTACCGCAGACCGAGGCGGTTCTCGGTGCCCTGTTCAAGGGTGCGGAGGCGCAGGCCGAGGGCGAACTCGCTGGCGCACCATTCATTCCGTCTGATATCAGGCGCGAGGCTATCGAATCTCTCCGTGGTATCGATGACCCTGCCCGAGTGGAAGAACGAAAGAAGACCGCCAAAGAAGTGGCTCCATGGGTTGCACCCACGGTTCTGGATGCTCTTCTAGGTGCCGGTCTCGTGGGCAGGGGAACTAGAGCCGCAGGGGGAGTCGTAAAGAAAGTCGCAGAGACTGCCGCAGAGAGGGCCGCACGGAAGGCCGCACAGGAGGCCGCAGCAAGAGCCGCAGCAAGAGTCCCTGTTCCGGGGGTCGCAGGAGGGCCTGTCCCGCCTCGAACGTCTGCTACTCAGAACGTGGGGAGAAGAATCTCAGAGACTTCTCCTGACGTTCCGTCACCCACGAAGGAGAGCTTCGTAAGAGAATCCGATCCCGGCCCTGTCCCGCCTAGAACGGGAGTTGGGCGGTTTACGGATGACCCATGGCGTCAGCGTCCAACCGTCACCCCCGCTGCACGGGTTGGTGCTGCTGCCGACGTTCCCACCCCCGTCGCTCCCGTTGCGCGGAAGGTAGTGGATGGTACGCCGCCGCGTCCCTCGAAGAAGCCCGGTCAAGTGGGTGGCGCAGATCCGTCTGACGTACTTGACGATGTGGAGGTCGTACGCCTTAAAGATGAGAAGGTGAACGAGGCGCTGATCCGCCAACATACCTCTTCAATCCGCACTGCGGAGAACGAGGTACGGATCATCGTTGACGAGGGGTCGAATCTCCTTCGGTCTCTTGGTATCGGTCGCATCGTCCGTGGGAGACTCCTTCCGAGGATTCGTGACGTGGCACGGCTCGATGACCTCTACGACGCTCTGCACAACCCATCCCTCGTTGCATCCGGCGAGATGTCAATCCCGCGTGGCCTTGAGGCTGTGTACCGGCAACTCAGGGGGTTGATGGACTGGGAGTCGGCTGCTCGTATCGACTTTGACCCGAACATGGCGACGATTGAGGATTATTTCTACCGTGGTTGGAAGCCGCCAGAAGATGTCGTGCGTGCCGCTGGCCCGTCTGGTGAGTTGGGTCGTGTTCCTGGATTCAAGAAACCTAGAACTGATGCGACATACAGAGAGATGCGCGAGGCAGGATTCGAGCCGCTGTACCTCAACCCGTATGAGCAATTCCGTGTCGCACGCCTTCAGGGGATACGCTATCGACAGCAGGTCAAGCTGATCGACGCGATGAAGAGTAGTGGACTGGCTGTTCCACACGCTGGCGGCCCGATCCCAGAGGGATGGCGAGTCCCAAAGGTGGGTCCGGCATTCGAGGGTAAGCCGTTCGCATATGCCACCCCAGAGGGTGAGGCGAGAACCATGTTCACCAAGCGGTGGATCGTGGAGAGCGACACCGCGAACCGACTTGAGAACTTCTATGGTGTTCGACCCAACATGGGCAAGATTCATGTGGGCGGGAAAGAGATCGACCTCCTGAAGGTTGTGGATTTCGTGACATTCGTACCGAAGCGGGCGAAGCTATTCCTTTCGATCTTCCAGCAGCGTGACTTCCTGCAACGCTCCGCGATTGGGTCGTGGACATCGATGGTTGATGACCTGCGACGCGGTAAGCCGGTAGCGGCAGTGATGGACCTAGCCCGCTGGCCCAAGTCCGCCTACAAGATCATCGAAGCGAATGCGAGTCCGAAGGCCAGGGCTGCGCTACGCAGGGAACTGAACTCGACCACTCCGCTCGTCTCTGGCCGACCGGGTGTGCATCTGCGTGGCGTGATGGAGTCTGGTCTTTCCACCATTGATGTGACGATCTTCCCGTCCAACATGGACAGTATTGCCCGGAGTGTGGCTCAGGAGGGCGGTTGGCTCACGCTCCGTCCCATTCGGAATGCCATCGCAGACATGGAGAGCGCGATGCGTCGCGGCCTGTTTGAGGGGACCTACCCTGCCGCGCAGATCACGGATATCAAGAACAACATCGCGCCCATGATTGAGCGGCAGTTCGGACATCTGACTGATCAACAGATCAATGGACTCATCGCCAAGATAACCAACATCAAGTATTCGACCATCCCTGCGGACCAGAGCATCTTCCAGAACCCGTTCGTCCGGGAACTTCTGAGGCGCGTGTTCTTCTCCATAGGCGAGTCGGAGGGCCTGCTGAGACAGGCAGCAGGGGCTATGCGTGGCCCGAACAAAGCGTATTGGCGCAAGCACTGGTTGGCGACGTACCTGAGCGCGATGGTGACGGCCAATGCGATCCACTACGCATCGACCGGGAAGAGTCTCCCGTTCGAGCGATGGACTCCTGTATCGAAGGACAACTACGGGCCACTTCCCCTCGGATACAATTCCGACTTTGCTGCTCCCACCCTCCCTGTGAAGGGGAGGGGTGAGACAGAGGTGATGCTCGATATCATGGGGCAGATGGACACGGCGCTCAGGCTGCTGGACCCAGGCGGGTTTGTTAATTCACGTTTCTCCGTGCCGATACGGGCGTTTCAGGATCAGGCGACTGGAAAGAACTTCTTCGAGGAGAACCTTGCTGTCGGTGGGCTGAACGAGTTCTACAAGCGGACGTATCAATTGGCCCAGACTCTTCTCTTCCCCATCGGTTTGGGGGGCCTTGCTGATATTGCTGTCGAGAACGTTCCCGCGTTGCAGGATGTCACGACTGAGGGAGAGGCGCGGTTGGGGACGACCGGGTTGCTTCTACAGGCCACCGGGCTGAACCTCCGTGCTGAGACGACTCCGAACCTGCTTGCTAGGGCTGCGAGAGAGAGTGGGTTCCTCGACCCGTATGGTTCGCCCATTCAGGGGTGGAACGACCTGTCTCCAGAGCAGAAACTCATCGTAGAGGCACAGGAGCCGCTGAAGAGTGAGTTGCAGCAAAGGCAAGAGACTGCTCTCGAACGCGGGTCTGAGGGTGCGCGTGTGAGGCAGGAGTTCGAGAAGATCACGAAAGACCGACTGAAGAAGGAGCGTGCGCTCGATGCGGAGTTGGAGTCGGGCAAGATTGATGGGCCGGTGTACCGAGAGCGGTTCGATGACATCCAGGCAGAGTCCGCAGCGGAACGGGCCAAAATAGATGAGGTATTCCAGGCATTCAAGCGCGATGGTGTGTTACCTGAAGCGCCGTGGGATAGGGCTCTGGCTCAGTATTACGACGCGTGGGAGAAGGCCAGAACGGAATCCGGGATTCTGGATTACGAGCGACTTGATACGGAGTTCGCACGTCTTGAGGCTGAATGGACGGATATGCAGAAGGAGTACGTGGAGAAGAACACTGGGTTAGCCGAACACTCTGCGAAAGGGGATCAACTGCGTCGGGACAAGGAAATCCTGAGACAAGGGGTGGACGGGGAACCCTCGTACTGGGAAATCGGTGAGGACTTCTTTTTCGCTGATGCTATGGACACGCTCCACTGGCAACAGTGGTTGAGGGCGCACAACACCCTGAAGCGGAAGCTGGAGGAAGACTTCCCGATCATCAATGTCGGAAAGAAGAAGCAGCGCGAACTGCGGAAAGATATGCGTGCTCGGTATCCTCGGGTGGATAACGCGATCGTCAGGTGGTACGGGGGAACGGCAACGGAAAGGGTATTCGTTCCGAATGTGGAGCAAGTTGCGTGACCACCGTACAGGTACACAAGGTCGGATGCGCGGAGTGCAGTACGCCCGTTGCGGAGATCCAGCACGGCAATCTCCTAATACGCAGTTCCCATCTCGGGAAGAAGCACATCACCGTCCTGACGAAGCAGATGTTGGACGAACTTCTAGAACGTATGTAAACTCCCACGCAAGTGGGGAAACCCGCAGCGCCAACACGAGCGCCCGTTTGAATCCCAGTGAGGATCGAGCGGGCGCTTCTTTGTATTCGCCAACCTCTTCGGAGAACGGCGGAGGAGTAAGCGTGACGACACCAGAGACAGAGATACAGGAAACGCCACAGGACACTCAGGTTGTAGAACCTGAGATAGCTCCTGATGCAACTCCTGAAGCCGAACCCGAGGGAGAGGCTCCTGATTACCAGGCTCTCTATAGGGAAGCGAAGGAAACCGCCGAGAAGGCAGACCAGCGAGCGAGGTCTATTGAAGGAAGCGTCAAGTCACGTCGGGAACAGGACGCGCTGATACAGGAGTCGGTGACGGAGGCGAGGAAGGCCCGCCAGCTTGCCGAACTATCTATCGAACAGCAGTCCAACCCCGACCTCGATACCTCGGAGCGGATGGCAGCCATCTCCTCCGAGGAGGACCGGATGACCTTCACCAAGTACGTGAACGAGACGGCAGAATGGATGGACGCAGAGATCGAGCGGTCTGGTATAGACAGGAACAATCCCGCGATCGTCGAGGCAGTCTCCATCTGGAACACGTCGAAAGACAACCCGCGTGCTGCTTTCAGTCTTCTCCAGGTATCTCCGATGGTAACCACCGCCATCGCGGAACACGAACGCGCATCTTCCGAAGAGAAGGTGAGAGCGGCCCGCGAGGAAGGTGAAACCGAGGGACGCAAGCGAAGAGAACGAGCAGACGCGACTGATCTTGGTACTGTCCAGGGTTCTGGTGGGGGTCTCACCGACACCGAGGTTTGGAAGAGATACGGCGACGGAGATCCCAGGATTACCCGCCAGGAGGCTGAGGCCGCTGGAAAGAATCTCGGTCTACGCGATTGAGAGGTAAGAAATGACTACAGGTAGCACAACCACTGGCGCACTGGCGGAGTCACTCGATGACATCCGCTCTGCGGCACGGATCGTCCGCGAGCATGTGGGACAGATGGAGTCCACCGCGGACATGCAGACGCTTGGTGAGGGCATCGGCGCTTCGTGGCAGGAGATCTCCTACGACCAGCTCACGGCGCAGGATGTCACCGAGTCAACGGAGCTGGATAACCCGCAGCAGTTGGCGGACAACCTCCTGACTGTTACGCCGAGCATGATCCAGATCGAGACGTTCCTCACGGACAACCTCGTGGCGAAGATGAATCGGAAGGGGTTGGCCGAGACGGGCGGGCTCGCGATGAGCGCCATACGAAGGCGCAAGAACGCGGACGGCCTCGCGCTGTTCGCCTCTGCGGGGACGGAACTTGCGGGGGCAGGGACCACCCTGACCTCCGGGCACATCACCGCCGGGGTGTCGCGGATCCTGGCCGACGCGAACGAGCCGCCCCCCGATAGCACCACGATGTACTTCGTGGCACACGGTTACCAGCTCAAGGACCTCGAGGACGAACTCAACGCTGGAGCGGGAACCTATCCTCTTCCGGCAGGTCTGAGCGAGGATGTCTTCCGAAACGGACTTCGCGGGCAGGTTGGTGGTGCGCTCATCAAGGTCGATGGGAACATCCAGGTCATCACGGGCGATGACGTTCGAGGTGGGGTATTCGCAGGTGGGAAAGGTGGAGCGGTCGTCCGTGTGCAGGGAATGGCCCTGAAGGTGGAGACCTACCGACGCCCGATGCGCGGTGGCGGTGGAGACTCCGTCTTCATCCGTGACGACTACGCCTGGGGCGAACGCAGCGCAGGGAACTGGCTCTACGGTGTTTTGAGCGATGGAACTGCACCTACGAGCTGACTTATAGCTAACATGACTTGCATCTACAGAGCCAACAGGATAAACTCTACCTCACTAGGAGGTGGTGTATGTCTGCGACTCTCAGGTGCCAAGATTGTGGCGAAGAGTTCAATGCGAAACGCAGCGATACGGTTCGTTGCGCGGGGTGCATCAAAGTTCACCGCAAGGAATACCTGCACGAGTACGATCACGGGAAACGTCGGGGCAAATGTGCCGACTGCGGAACAGACATCGGACTTCGTGCTCAGAGATGTGTCTCGTGCGGAAACAAGGCGCGTATCGGACAGAGAACTGGTGAGGCGGTTGCTAATTGGAAGAACGGAAGGACGCGCTCAAACGGGTATGTCTATATCCGTTCCCAACACAAGAGTGGTGCGGGAGCGTATAAAGCTGAGCACCATGTTGTCTGGGAGGCTGCTCATGGGCCACTTCCAAAAAACCAGATCATCCACCACCTCAACGGTGTCAAGGATGACAATCGGCTTGAGAACCTCTTGGCGACAACTCGCCACGATCATCACAAGCAGGCACGTCAGCCATATGAACGCCGCATACGCGTACTTGAACAGGAATTGGAGGCTATCCAGCGCCTGAAGCTGGTCGAACAGGCTGATACAACACCGCAGTCGTAGGTGGCTACGGAGGAGAAAACAGAAATGCCACAGAGCCAATTCGGAAGAACAAGGGTTTTCGATGACTTCCTTGGCCCCGACAACGACCTCACCTGGGGTTCGGGAACGGTCAAGGTTGGTAACTTCGGTTTCGTCTCGGTCAACGAGGGTTCATTCGAGTGGACAGTTGACGAGCCTGGCGGCATCGTCGCCGTCACGACCGATACGGGTGACAACGACAATGCCGCGCTGTTCGCCGGGACATTCCAGCCCTCTCTCGGGGGTTGCGTCATGGAGGCGCGGTTCAAGTTCTCGAACGTGGACTGCGCCATCTATGCGGGGTTCACTGAAACGCTGGCACTTGGGACGCCGGTTATGCCCGCTGAGTTCGCCACGGCGACCATGGCCTACAACGGGTCTGGCGGGATGGTTGGTGTCAACTACGATGTTGACGGAACGACCGACGACTTCCGTTCTGTCTTCGGAGATGCTGGTGCCATCTCTGGCGGTGCGACCGCTGGTGGAACGCGAGCCAGCGAGACCATTACCGCAGACGAGTGGTACATCGTCCGTGTCGAGATCGACCCTGACGGAACGGGACGGGTCTACGTTGGTCACGACGGCGGGTTGTCTGGCGGTATGGACCTAATCGAAGAGGTCTCAACCGCTGCGGTGACGAACACCGACCAGCAACACGCCGTGCTGATGATCGAGAACCGTTCCGGCAACGCCCGCGCTCTTGAGGTGGACTACCTCTACGCCGAGGGTGGACGTGACTGGTCGGTTGACTAAGCAGCAATGAGGACTGGGAGGGGTTCATCCCCCTCCCTTCCTCCTGTCAACTGGGGTGTAACCCCCAGGAGGTAAACGAATATGCCAGCAACGAGTACACGCCACAGTGGGTGGCAGTTCCGTCAGGCCGGAGGCCATCAGGGCAACTCCGACATCTCCGCCGTGTACGAGGGGACCGAGGTAACTCGGATGACCGGATCCGCCTACACGATCAACCTGAAGACCTTCATCGGCGCTTCGACTAATGCGAACGCCACCCTTGGCCTGACGATAGATCAGGCCGCGAACGACGACTATGCGTTGGCTCTCAAGAGTTCGGACATAGCTACTGGACTGGTCGATGACACCGTCACGGGGTTAGCTCTAGAGACGGACGACTACTACACCATCTCGAAGCGTCATGCCACCAACGGCGGCGCTACCGTACAGGTGATGGCACTAGATGCCGCATTGAGTACCGTATCGCTTGACTACGTGGTAGGTGGAACGGGCGACACCACCAAGTCCGCGAGTGGCAGGGCGCTCAAGGAGATCGTGTTCTACGAACACAACGGCTCGAACGCCAGATCAGCCGTCACGGCAAACGGGAACGTCTTCGGTATTCGCGCCTACACTGGATCAGTTGAAACGAAGTTCCTTGTTGATGAAGACGGCGATCTTTTCGCCGATGGCGGTACAACTACGAATGCCGTAACGGTGTATGACGACATGCCCGATGCGATGCTCGTAAGAGCCTTTGACAAAGCCCGTTCTGACGCAGGGGTTCTTGGGTTCGTTCAGGGTCAGTGGGACGACTACACGACCGCTAACGAACAGGCCCTCGTGGAGACCGGCATCCTCGGAGCCCCACTCGCAGAGGGAGGACTCATCAACGTCACACGGCTCCAGCAGCTTCACAACGGAGCTATCTGGCAGTTGTGGAGTGATGTGCTTGATGTTGCGAAGGCCCTTCCGGCAGCGGCGCAGGAAAAACTCCCTGCCCGGATCAAGGACAGGTTCCTGGCACTCAGCGAGGGGTAGAAGCAAATAACCGGGGAGGGGCAGAGAATCCCCTCCCCATGCCATGCGAAAGCTGGCGAGGAGTAGATATGTCAGTCCCACCAGAAGAACTCACCACTGCTATGCAGGAACGCGCTCAAGCTGCTCTCTCCTTCTACGGAGATAGCCGGAGTACGGAAGACGTGGAGAACCGACACCTTCGCGCACTCGTACTGAGACACGAGTGCGAGATCAACCCTCCGAGCGATTCGGTAGAGGATCACAACATCCGCGCCGTGACGCTGTCGGACTGGTTTCCGGGCGTTTTGGAGGCCGGGGTCGAGGTGGAGGAGCCAGAAGTTCGTCCCAAACGGTCTTTCTTCAAGAAGAAAACGAAGGACAGCCAGGAAGCGACCTAGTAGACGCCGGTAACGGGGCGGGGACAGCAGACCCGCCCCATGACTCGGAGGTATGCGTGGAACTGACGGTGAGTGAGCGTCTCATGCTCATACAGATGGCTCCTGAGAAGGCGGACATCTGGACGCTGAAGATGGTTCAGTCGTTCAGGGACGACCTTGGCTTCGACGAGGACGAGGTGAAAGCACTCGGCTTCAAGAGCGAGGGTGGGAATGTCCAGTGGAGCGGTGATGCGCCACAGGAGAAGGACATCCACGTTCCCGAGCCGGTTCAGAACCTCATCGCGGCTGGCCTGCGCGAGATGAATGAGAAAGCGATCCTCACGATGGAACACGTCTCTCTCTGGGACAAGTTCGTTGGTGATAGCGACACCTCGGAAGATGTAGGGACTCACAGCGAGAACGGGTACTCCGAGGAAAAGATCACCGAGTTACGTCCGGTGGTGTCGTGACCAGTATCCGCAAAACCGGTGTCGTGGACATGGACGAGCCCGCCGTACGCCTTGCCGAGATGAACATCACCTCGGATGAGTGGGGCGAGCCGCACCGTGTCCAGACCGTCTATCTGATCCGTGGCGAGGAACTCGTGGAGTTCAAGAAAGACCTCGGCCCCACGCGAGGCTTCACGAGAGACGAGTTCGCGATCCAGTGCGGGTTCAAGAAGGACAACGATGCGTGGGAGTCCACCGACACGGTGGGCCGGGTGATGGAGCAGGCGGAGGAGAACCGACAGTTCCAGAATATCCAGCGGGAGGAAGACCCTCCCGACTTCAGGATGATGTGGTGGGACGAGAACGAGCGGAGAAGGCTTGAGGCTTCACACCGTAGTCAATTCGGTGCGGCCCACAAGAAGGAGCGATAGATGGTACAGACAACTTCAGAGGTCCCGAATCCCCTACGTCCCGAGCAGGATGCCAACGCGACGGTCCAGGAGATGCTCCGTGACGCGGAGGTGGCTCCAGAGCCTGAGGTTGGGGATCGAGTCCTGGACGATGGATCTGGAGACCTCCCCCCGACGATCATCGACCGCGTGGAATCTGCCGGGCATACGTGGCTTTACAACACCCGCTCAGGCTCGCCCGCTTCGGTGAACAACAACATGGTGCCGTCCCGCCTCTCTCAGACGTGGCGTGATGATGGAACGCCGATGTTCACGACTCGCGATCCTGGCTTCCGTCCCCATATCGGAGAGGAGAAATGCCTTCTCCATCCCGAGAAGCCAGAACGCGGTGAGTATGACCGCATGGGCCTTCCGGTCTGTCGGGCCTCCCACATCCAGAACGAGTACGAGGTTCGCCAGCACATGCGGACGAAGCACGGGAGAGAGTGGTCGGTCATCGAGGACACCAGGCAACGTACTGAAGCAGCGGAGAACCGCAGGTTCCAGCGAGCGATGCTCGACCGGTATGCCGCTCAGGACACTGTGGAGGCCGTAGAGGCCCCCGCGACCACCCCCGAGCCACTGGTATCCGATGTGGACGTGAAAACGCCACAGGTGAGCCTTCCGTGCGAAACGTGTGGGAGAACGGTACAGGGCAAGAATCTGGCGGGAGCGAAGGTTCGGCTCCGAAGTCACATGAGGAGAGTTCACGATGGCACCTAAAGTTCGGACGAGCGTGCAAAACGCGGATGCTTCGATCACGTCCACCGAGTCGCGGGTCTACTGGATCATCGCCTCTGCCGCAGGAACGGGCGGGGCTTTCCAACTGAACGACTCCACGGACGACAGTGGAACCGATCTCGTGTCTGCGATTGTCGGTGCCAACACCGGCCCGCACTTCATGGACTTCTCGAATGCTCCTATCCAGTTCAACACGGGTATCAGGGCAGACATCCCCGGCACGAACGTGACGATCACGGTGGGATACACGGCCTGATGGATAACTCCGTCTACAGTTCATGGCAGTAACGAGAAAACGTCTCAGGCAACGGATCTCGGAGATCATGGGAGACTGGCGTGAGCTGGATGTCACGACCAACGGGTCTACCACGACGTTCGTCTCCACCCATACCCTCGATTACGCCGAGGAGGACGACGCCTTCCCGCGCTGGCACCTGGCGATCACGACCCTCGCTGCGGCGATCAACACGTTCGAGGACCGTACCGTCAAGCGCAGCGGCGGGTTCACCGCATCGTCGGGAACGCTGACGGTCGGACGTGCCTACAGCGGGACGCCCGTTACGACCACGCCGGACGTTGGAGAGCTGCATCGCTACTCCCCGACGAACATGCACGTCGCGATAGACCGTGCGATCGAGTTCTTGCATGGGCGGAATATCCTTCTCCCCGTCGAGGACACGTCCCTGGTCGTGGGTAACCGGATCACCAACGGGAGCTTCGAGAACTGGGTCTCTTCGTCCTCCGTGGCTGGCTGGACCGCATCGGGCGGTACGCAACTCCAGAGCGGCGACCGTGTGATCGACGGGAACTCCTCGATGTCCCTCACGGCGTCCGGTGGAGACACGCTCTCGCAGAACCTCTTCACGTTCATCACCGAGGACTCGACGACCGATATCAACCTGGGTGCTGGCCTGACGACGACGCAGACGGATGTCCCGGTGGACGATGGAACGGTCTTCTCCATCGGTGACAAGATCCTCATCGAGAGCGAGCGGATGCGCGTTCTCGGCGTGGCTTCGGACACGATCTACGTCGAGCGAAACATCGACGGCACCAGCGCGGCAACCCACGCGAACAACACCTCGATCTCGTTCATCCGCCCCTCTCTGAACGTCCGAGGGCTGGTTGGGAAGACACTGAGGTTCGAGGGGTGGGTATTCGCCACGGCGGCGTCAGCGGGGAGACTCCGCGTCACCTTCGATGGTTCCACCTACACGTCGAGTGCTTACCACGGTGGGTCTGACGAGTGGGAGGGTCCGGGGACGATGTACGTCTCGGTCACGGTTCCCGCAGATGCGACGCAGATCACGGTTATCTGTGACGTTGCCGGGACCCAGACGGTATTCTTCGACGCCATGTCGTGTTACGTGAGCAGCGAGAAGTTCCGATATCCGATCCCGTCCTCGATAGTCAGGACTCCGAGGCAGGTTCTCCATCAGCACGACAAGGCACTGGCGGACTCGGACTACATCCCGGTCACGCGCTGGAACCCTGCTCTACCGGGACACCGCATCAAGCTCCGTGGGGAAGGGCGGATCACGCATCCCACTTCGGAGACCTCTCTCATAGAGGTGAGTGACGAGGTTGCCGAGGTGCTGGCCGCCAAGGCTGCGGCGTTCACGTTCGAGATGCACGCCTCGGACCTGAGCGACCTGGAACGGGACCAGGCGATCGAACAGGCGAACCGGCTCCACAGCATGGCCGAGGAATTGATCGCAAGTGGAGTCAGGACGGGAACCGTCCCCATCATCCCCCCAGAGGGGTGGCATGTGGAGCGCGACGGAGAGGCGAACGTACTCGTACTAGAGGCTCGCTAGATGCCTCCTCGCAGGACGCCGCGAATCATCAACTTCGTCCACGGTGGGACGACCTACCAGCTCCCGATAGACGGCGAGATACAGATCCGGGCCGTCAACGATTCCCCTCCATTCGTCCCCACGACGGGAGCGCAGAGCGCCAAGTCGCGCCAGTACCACAACATCGCCTCGATCAGGAACATCAAGAACGCCTTTGCGTTGCTGAACGAGCGGAACTTTGAGACAACGGGCGGGGTGATAAGCAACCTGTTCTCAGCAGAGGCTGAGACGCGCTTCAACTCCGGTATCTGGTTCCCATCGTTCGAGAACAACCCAACGATGCCAGCGGGTGATACGGGGTCCAGCAGGTCCATCATCATGCCGCCAACGACAGGTCTTACTACCCGGCCAAGCGCAATCACGGGTCCAAACCGAAACCCGAAGGCCGCGATCTTCTTCGCTGGCACGACCAACTCGGGCGTATTCACCGGCAGGGTCGATGATGTTGCCAATGGTGGCGGGGTTTCGGACGATTACAACATCGACGTATTGCGTTGGACCGGAACTGCATGGACCGAGGAGGACAATCTCGTCGATGCCTCTACTACCGAGGCCCGGTTCGCACCCTTAGATTTTGTGGTGCATAAGGGTGCGCTGACCGTTCTTTACGGAGATGGTTCAGCCGAGGTGGCAAGCAGCGCGGATGGGAACTCGTTTACCAATTTCACCAACGATCCTTCGGCGGAGACAGCCGCTGGCGGGCGACTCCTGGATGACGGGAACACGCTGTTCCATTTCCGAAACAGTCAATCCAATGTCCTTGGTATCGAGCATACGTCCGATGCAGGTGACTCGGCGTGGGTATCTGGGCTGACGAATGCCGGGGGGCCGCTCCGCGACGTTGATCGCTTCTTTGATCGTGACGGCACCTCTCGGATCATGGTGCTGACCGAGACCTCGCTGTACTGGCTGGACATCTCCGACCTCTCCGCAGGGGATCTCGTTCTGAACCACCTAATGACGCTTCCCGCGTCAGGGCGGGCGATGATGGAATGGAACGGCGAACTCATCATCTTCATGGATAACAACAAGGTCATCGCGTATCAGGCGTCTGGAGCGATGCGGGACATCACGCCGAGCAATGCGTTCCCGTTCGGCATCGATGTGGATGGCCAGGTTTGCGTTACGCGGGGCACTCGCGGTATCTATGCCCTCTGGTCGGGTGCCGACATCAGCGGGACAGATCGAGCGCCGCTCTGTCTCATGTGGGACGGCGTGGGATGGCATTTCATCTGGCAGAAGGGTGCCGCGGCGATATCTGGAGCGGCCCGCTTCGTTGTCATCGATCCACAATCCGGCGATCTTCTGATGGCCGTTCAGGCCGCTTTATCTGAAAACACGACCCTGGTTCAGTTGAAGAACATCGAGGACGACCCCGAGGATCACGCCGCGCAGGACAGGGCGCTTGCGATGACGTTGACGACCCCGAGGCTCGACTTCGGAGTCCCGATGGTCCCCACGACCGTCTGGGATATCTTCAACCACACGAACGGGCTAGACGCGAACGAGACGATTAAAAAGGAGTACCGGATCGACGGGAGTACGGGGTCGTACTCCGAGATCGCAGAGGTGGCTGCGGACAACACGCTGACCACGCTGGCCTCTGGTGTGGGGGTGAACGCACGGGACTTCCAGTTCAAGTTCACTGGCAGTTTGAACGCAAAGACGGACAAGGCACAGATATTCGCGCTTGATGTCGGATACGCGAAGCTCTGGCCGGTACGTCTGATGTATTCCTTCAGTGTGCGGACGGACTTCAACATCCCCGGCGGTAGGTCGGCACAGCAGATACGTCTCGATATCACGACGATCATGGGCGTACAGACGAAGGGGACGCTCAACCTCGGCGGTGATGCCGCATCCGATTCTGCCACGGTCATACCGATCCCGGAGACCACGGCAAGCGAGATCATCGGGAACCTATCGGATCCCAACGGAGCGAAGCGTGCCAGCACCTGGACGCTTCATATGCTGGAGGCATAGAGGAGGAGTCATGCCACACACGACCGGACGAGGCGGATACAAGTCCACACCGAAACACCCGAAGCCGAAGAAGAAGCCGAAGAAGAAGACGAAGAGAGGGTAGGAATATGCCAGCACCGAAACGAAGAGTCCCTTCAAAACCAGCACGTAGAAGCGCACCGCCGACTGCGAAGAAACCCGCTACGAAGAAACCCGCCTCACAGAAAACCGCCGCGCAGAAAACTGCATTCCGAAAGGCTGAAGCGGCGCGGGCTGCGCGAACGTCTCCTCCGCGCCATATGAG
>Ga0208315_1000914_pt1 | contig 17290 bp, 23 predicted proteins | sample MalvireepMed_215_FD_184239 | JGI IMG/M metagenome (GOLD analysis project Ga0208315, IMG submission 184239) | Marine viral communities from the Global Malaspina Expedition - Malaspina viral metaG DeepMed_215 (SPAdes) (version 2) | ecosystem: Environmental > Aquatic > Marine > Oceanic | place... | reverse complement strand
CAGCCCTGAATATCTCATCCTTCTGAAGCGTCAGATAGACGTGGCCCCGGCTGACCTGGGCGGCCAGCGTCGATGCCCGCATGTTGCCGCTGTTGGCATACGCCGCAAGGAACGGGCGCTTCCACTTGCCCGCTGATCGGTCATTGGCAGACCTGCCGCCTTTGCGTTCAGCCATTGGGAGCCAAACTCGGATCGCCCACAAAGTCCGCATACCGCTGCCGGATCACGTCCACGTATCGCGGGTCAATTTCCATGCCGTAGCAGATGCGGCTTGCCTGCTCGGCTGCGATCAATGTAGTTCCCGACCCCATAAATAAATCAGCGACCAGTTCATCTTTTGCCGACAGATGGTTAATCACCATCAACGCCACCTTTACAGGAAACGCGGCGGGGTGTCCATCGTTGCGATCCAGTTGGCTGATGTCCCAAATATCGTGTTGTACAACGGGATCGGGAGCGATAGACCCACCTTCTACCCATTCACCCGCTGATGCAATATATAGGATTTCGTGCCTATAGTTTGGGAAATAATGCCGCGCCATTGGACGCTTAATGGTGTTTTGCCACAGCGGAATATTTGCACCAGTTTTTGCCCATACAATCTGCCGTTGGACTACGAACTTCGCATTTTCAATCGCGAAAGCGTGCCACCAACATCGGGTCCGCGGGGACACGCCGACATTCCAACAAAGCGCTCCCCCATCGTGTATCAACCTTCGGGCGTTTGTAAGCACGCGGCCAATCATGTATTCGTAGTCGTCCATGTTCATTTCGTCTTGGTGCGATGCGTACTTAATGCCGACGTTATACGGCGGCGACGTGGTAACGAGCCACGGTTTCCGTTTCTGAAACAACTGATTCGCGTCGTCTACGCTCGTCGCGTCCCCGCACATCACCCGATGTGGCCCTAACTCGTAGACCACGCCGGTTCTCGACTGCGCTTCCTCTGGCACATCCGGCACATCATCGGGATCGGTTTCGCCGTCCTGGGTGCGGCCCAGCAATCCCAGCAGCGCCTCGTTCCCTGTGTTGATACGTGCGGCCAGCGTTGCGAAAGCCTCGTGGTCTTTCTCTGCCATCGCCCCAATGGGGTCATAGGTTGCCAGCACTATTTCAGCTTCTGCTTCTGTGAGATCGGTTACAAGAACCGGAATAGTTGCATCACCTACAATTTCTGCTCGGGCGTGTCCGTCGATAATGATTAGTTGCCCGTCGTCGTTCTCACGAGCCAGCACCGCGCCAGCAAACCCGACTTCATCGAGAATGGCGGTAAGCGCCCGCTGTTGCGCCTTGGGGTGCTGCCGCCAGTTTGATGGGTGTGCCGACAACTCGCTGGCTGGAACCAACCGCATTTCGACCACGCGATCCTGAACATTCATCCTTTACGTTCAGCCATCAGGAGCCAGACTCGGATCGCCCACAAACTCCGCATACCGCTGCCGGATCACGTCCACATATCGTGGGTCAATTTCCATGCCGTAACAGGTGCGGCCTGTCTGTTCGGCTGCGATCAGGGTCGAGCCGGAACCCAAAAACATATCCAGCACAATGTCAGCCTGATCGCTGGAGTTTTCTATAAGCTGCTGTAGCAAATCCACCGGCTTGGCCGCATTGTGTTGGCGGTCTGCCCCTGATGCCCTGTTCGCCCTCAGAATGTTGCCCGCGTGAACACTTCTTTGCCCTGCCTGCACATCGCCCATTACTTGCTGCTGGGGCAGATTTGCCAAATACCCGATCAACTCATAGGTGTTGGCATAGTTGTTTCCCAGGCCACCGCCGCCCTTATCCCACACTAAGAGATTCTTAGGCACAAGGCTGGTCTGTTTTGCCATCTCCCACCACGACGCCCACGAGCGCCAATCACAAAACACGTAGATGTGGCTAAACAACTGCGTCGCCCCCTGCGCCGCAAGCAACACATCCCGAAAAAACGGGCGCACGATCTTGTCATCGGTAATGTCAGCCGATAACCCGCTAGATGAGCCATAGATAGCATAGGGCGGGTCAGTGACCAGAAGCTGCGCCAGCTTGCCACCCATGAGCCTCTGCATATCGTCGGCCACCGTAGCATCACCGCACATCACCCGATGTGGCCCCAGCGCGTATGTTTCCCCCACCACTGACACAGGCTTTGCCGCCGCCTCTGGCGAAAGGTCCGGCACCTCATCGGGATCGGTATCACCGTCCTTCGTGCGGTCCAGCAATCCCAGCAGCGTCTCGTTGGCGGTGTCGATGCGTGCGGCCAGCGTTGCGAATGCCTCGTGGTCTTTCTGTGCCATTGCCCCGATGGGGTCATAGGTTGCCAGCACCACGTCGGCCTCGGCTTCGGTCAGGTCAGTAACCAGCACCGGCACCGTGGCTTCTCCTACCATCTCAGCCCTGGCATGGCCGTCGATGATGACCAGCCCACCATCCTCATCCTCACGAGCTATGACCGCGCCGGCGAACCCAACCTCATCCAGCACAGCAGCCAGCGCCCGTTGCTGGGCCTGCGGATGCCTGCGCCAGTTGGCCGGATTCGCGATCAGTTGATCAGCCGGAACCAGCCGCATCTCGGTGACCCGATCCTGTACGTTCATCGTCCCCCTTTTATGGCTGTCGCGTTTTGTCCGCTTTACGCCATTCTAGCGGTAATGGGTAAACACGTCGCCCATGCAATGAAAGCGCCCCTATGCGGCCCGTAGCCGCCCCTACGTGGCTGGAATAAGAAAAGCCCCCCCAGTTTCCCAGGGGGGCAATGGATCGCGGCGTTTCGGCTACTTAGAACGTGGCATACAGCCAAGAACGTCGCGGATCATTCTCACGGTAATTACGTCTGTCTCATCATCGTCTGTGTGACGGTCACGGATTTCGATTAGCGTGTAAATGGCTTCCAGCTTCCGCTCAAGGTTTTTGATGTGATCCGCTTGCGGTGTTGGTTTGTTTGCCATGTCTGATGTCCTATCAACTAACTGATGAGGTAATAGTAAGACTTGGTTCACAATGCGTCAACCTATATACAGCACAAAACAGACTTTTTTAATAGGGGAACTTATCGTGTTTAATAGGGGAACTTATCGTGCAGTCATCCACGGGGCGGCTCATCGGTATATCCCCAGCGTGGGCAATAGCGGCCTGGCAGGTAGCGCACCTTCACATCTTGCCGACCGAAGTAGGGGCCGGTCGTGCGCTCATAGCGAGACGGCGCGACGGCGGCATAGCCCAAGGCTCGAATCACGCCATCTTGGATGTCCCAATTCCACCAGACCCCGTAGGGGCCGCCATCAGTCACAGGCATCTGCACCGTTCGCATTTCCCCGGTCGGCGTTTCAATCTGCATTTCCACCCACGTGCCGAGCAAGGTCATGTCTCGACTCGCCAGCCCCATGCTGGCCGGCGTTAACACGGCCCATGTGTAGTACGGGCTGTCCGGGTCGAAGTGTTCAGGGAGAGCGCAATGCCATCCCCAGGATGTGCGGTGGCCGTAGTAACCGGTCCACCTTTGCTGATCCTGTGACCAGTAGCCGCCATCCCAGACGCTCTCGGAGCCATAGGCGCTGGCATGGGACCACCATCGCCACGGTTCATCAGCCAATACCGTGGCACTTTGCGCCAGCATTGCGCCCGCAAACACCAGCCCGATCAGCAGGCGTTTCAAAACACCCATGAGAATATCCCCCACATCATCAGCCCCAGCAGGGCCAAGCCAAGGCATCCGGCGACGGTATCCCAGGTGCTATGCGTCGGTTCGGCACGGTATGACCACAGCCAGCGAGCAGGTGGGTGTGTCCACTGTCGAATAACAGGATCGTAATCACGGTTCAGCTTCGGCGCGGCCCTGGGGTGTTCATGATCATAGGTTTTCATGGGGCAAGGCTCGCAGCCCAGGCCGCGTAATAGAGCATCAACAGCCATACGACGAACCCGATGATGCAGCCCAGCAGGTTGATCAATTGTTGTCGCTTCATACCCATCACCACAACTCCGGTTGGATGGGCTGCCCTGGGTCGTCGTGGTGGGCTACGTCGCTGCGGATATACCCACGGCCCTGACAGGTCGGGCATAGCTGGCCGCGTTCCAGGGTGATCTGCTGCTGGTATTCCACCGCAGCTATGGCAACAGCCGCGCCATCGGTGACCGCCTCATAGATGTAGGCCATCCGGCCTGATGGGTTCTTGCGTTGTTCCCCCATGCCCAGCGGTGGCCGGAATCGTCGGCGCCGCAAATGACCATCGGCCCGCAGTTCCTCGAACCGTGCTGATAATGCGCCGTAGGAAATCTGGTGGCCTTTCCACTGGATGCCATCTGCCGCTTCCCGCAGGGTGGCCCCATCGTATTGTTCACCCCACCAGTCCAGCACCGCATAACGCTGGGTCTTGCGATTGGTGCCGGCGTGGGCCTTCCTTGATGTTTCGGTGGTCCCCTGGCTGTAGTGGTCTGGCAATCTCATTCTGAGGCCGCCTTTCGATCACGGCCCTGTTTCCATTTACGCGGATCAAATACCTGGGCCATGTCTTTGCGAGCCTCGCGAATGGTGGCAGTGCTGGCCCGCTTGGTATTGGCCAGGGCTTCAAGCTGTGCTTGCGTCTCCTTATTACGTTGCTCAAGCCGCCGCTGTTCCCGATCTGATATGGGCTTATCTTTTTCCGCATCCTTGCTGGCCCGCTGGAGCCAGTTCAACGCGAACCTGGGTAAGCTCGCCTTCGGTCGTTTGGATGGCGCTGCGGATTGCAGAAATACGAACATCTTCTCCAGTTCTATATCCAGGTCAACGGCAGGAAACAGTTCCCGGTACCGTTTGCAATCCCCTTCAGTGATGGGCTGGAGTTCCTCAAATTCCAGAATCTTATAATCATCATGCTTGTCGGCAGGCCGGGCCGTTCGTTCGTACGTTCGTACGTTCGTACGTTCGTTCGTAGCCCCATTAGGTAACGGGCTGGTAACAGTAACGGTCGCATCTGATGGCGTTACGGTGTCGCCCATGTCACCCTTTCGCTTCTGTCGGTAGCGCCGCTGACGTTCCCGGTTGGCCTCACGTTGGGCCACCAACTGCCCCTGATGCTCGTCCCAATCGTGCAGGGTCAGCTGCTTTCCACGTCGGTCAAGCAGTCCGGCGGTCAGTAGGGCTTCGATCAAATCCACCTGGATGAGCGCCGCCTGCTGGTCTACGCCCAGCGCGGTCAGGATCTCCTCGCTGGAATACTTGCTCAGGTCGCCGTCGCCGTCACAGTAGTCCACCGCCCAGGTCCATAAATCCACCAGAATCCCAATCGCCTCATGCCGCCCTATGCCCATGCCTTTAGCGAATCGGGCCACCTTCGGATGACGGGACAGCGAGCAGTCCAGCCTTATCCACGTCATGACGCTTCACCGGCCCCCCCTTGCGGCTCGCCATCTTCGGGGTCATCAAACCCCGGCAGGTCATTGATGGTGCCACCGGCCTCGATATGGCCCTCAATCGCCACCGCCCGCTCAGCGGCTTTATTACCCGCAATGGGCAGTTCCTTGGCGTGACGGGTCAAGACCGTCTTCCTGACCATCCTGGGCCATGCCAGCGGGTCGCGCCACGGCGAATCAGGCGCGTTCTTGCCGGGTGACATTGACTGCGCCGTTTCAAGCTCGGCCCTGCTCATCACCTCAAACGTGGTCAGGCCGCTGGGCGTGGTGGCGATGCTGTACGCATGGCGCACAAGGCCGTTCATGATCTGCTCGACGGCGGCGGGCGTAGCCGCGTCACCCAATTCCTGGATGACGTTGGGGCGCAGGTCGTCGTCTGGCGTGTGCCGTAACACCTGCTCGGACCCTTCACGCCATTCCCACGATTCGCCCTCATAGTGCAGCCTGGTCTTAATTGTCAGACCGGAGCGCCCCAGCAGGCTTACCCAACCTTTATAACCGATGACCGGCACGGCGTCCACGACTGCCGATCCTGAACTGCGGCTCAGTTTTGAGTTCTTGAACGGCAGAATCCACAATTGACCGGCGGCCCCTATCGGCAGGCCAAGCTCAAGACTCACCTGCACGCAGCGCCACAACGTCAACCGTCGGCACTCCAAGACCCTGGGGTTCACGGCCCCCGCTTCAATCAGTAACTGAACCGCCCGTTCCGGCGGCAAACTATCCTGGGCGACTCGGGCCAGTCGGCCCTCGCGCTCACTAAACCACTTTTGTAAATCATCAACTCGCTCGGCTAGTTGCGTTGCCATATCAAACTCCTATCAACGCTATACATATACATGCCTATTTTACAGGATGTCGCCTATTGCCTCCTTTCTAAGTTGTCGCCATGCTGTTGCAGCCACCGCAGGTACGACGGCATTGCCAAGGGCTGCAAGTCGGTCCACCCGATGGGGAATCCCATCAGCCATTCGACGAATCGCGGGTTTAAGGTCAGGCTCTCGTTCGAGGACTGCTGCCCAGGCATCGGTGTCCTCGGGGCCTGGCGGCCAAGCAGGGAGTTCGTCGCCACCTTCTCGCTCGGACTCGCTCCATCCTTGTGATCCCGGCTCGTCGGCGTGGCCCACATATCTGCCTTCGTCCGCCAATCCGGTCCACCCTCGCCGTGCTGACCGGGGCCGTACTGGTCGCTGGTTCGAGGTGTCGGCCATTGCCTGGCTACGTTTTCCAGCCCGACCTGTCGCTTCCCCTTCGCCGTAGCTCCCTTGTTGGCGATGTCTTCCGGTGTCATCCTCCGACCCCCGTTGGGGACGTTCGGCGTGGGCCACGAAGAAGAGCCGCTGCCGTTTATGTGGCGCCCCAACTTCAGCCGCCGTAAAGAGTCCAGCTTCAACCTGGTAACCCATATCGCGAAGGTCTCGCCATACTGATTCAAAACCAAGCCGAAGGTGTCCATCCACGTTCTCGAAAAAGCAGAGCCGGGGTTCGACTTCGGAGACGATCCGTTGAATATGGGGCCAGAGGTGGCGGGGGTCATCTCCCCCTTTGCGTCTGCCTGCGTAGGAAAATGGCTGGCACGGGTAGCCGCCAGTGATGCAATCCACGACATTACGCCACGGCTTGCCGTCGAAGGTTTTGAGGTCAGTCCAGATTGGTGCATCGTCGAGAACACCCTGGCGAATACGGGCGAGTGTGACAGCGAGCGGATAGGCTTCCCTCTCCACGTAACAGACTGTGCGAGCGGTTGGCTCGGCAAGTTTGAGTCCGAGTTCGATGCCTCCGATCCCGGAACATAAAGCCAGGACATTCATAGCGCCTTAACGACTAAACGACGCTTGCCGGTCTTACCCACGCGGTGCGTCGCTACCACGGTGCCATCACGCCGGTTGATCTGCTCATAGTCATCACCCATAGCTTGCACGATCCGGGCATCCAACCGCTTGACGTGCTGGCTGGCGGCTTGCTCTTGCAACTTGTGCGCCCCGCGCTCATCCAGCACCATTTCCAGGTGATCGTCAGCGGTCAGGATTAACCCCTGCTCGGCTGGCAGCCCCACGATAATGTCAGCCCGTTGATCGGGCAGCGGGACATCATCACCGTGAACATATTGCATGAACCAGGCATCGGCATACGCCGCCCATTTCTCGAACCAGTCGGGGTTCGGACTGACCTGGTACTGCCGCCAATCGTTGCCCCCGATCAGGGCGCAGATCACGGCTTCCGGCGCACCGACGCACCCGAGTTGCCACCAGACCTGTTGCAGATAATGTTCTGGAATGTTGCCCTCGGCCTCACTGCCGGACGGCCCCCATTCATCGGCCATCCATGCCGAGACGTTCTTGCACTCAACCACCGGACGCTCATGTGGCGGGCGCAGCGTATCGCCAGACTCGTTCACGTAATAGTCAGGCGTAGCCGCTACGTGGTCGATGCTGTGATGCGGCCACGGGGTCACGTAGTCCTCAGCGAAGGCTGCAACCGGGCAGCCGTGAAGTTCGCCGTACCTGGCCGCAATCAGCGGTTCCAGCCGGTTTCCCCAGTAGAACAGGTCGTTGACCTCATCTTCAGTCACCGGCTGCGTCTTGTCGGCCCAGACGCTAAACGGACCACCCCATGAGGCTGGGGCTGCGCCGGTGAGCTTCGCGATATCCGAAGCCCCAATATATAGCTTCCGGGCTTCTAGCCATGCCATGCGATCCATATCACACTCCTATCTAACGTGTTTCTATTTTACTCCCATTGCCCTTCCGGCAACGGGTCACCCTTCGTCGGTGCGGCCCGTTCGCCCAGCGGCGGCAGGTCAGACTCCAGCCAATATTCGGCCCCATCAATGGGATGCACGCGGGGCTTGCCCAGCTTGCCCAGCTTGAGCCACTTGTAGACGGCCTGCCGACTTATGCCGTGCCGATCTGCGATCTGTGTGATCTTGAAGTAGGGCGTGTCCTTCACGATGCCACCACCCAGAACAGCATCCCGATCACGAACAAGCCGGCCACAGCCAGCCCTGCCAGGAGGTCATCTCGCCATTCGCGCCAGGTGCCTTCACCCTTGACCCGAAACAGCGAGACGGTATACGTGCGCTGGCGCTTTCGCACCGGCACCGTCATCACGTGTTCAAAGATTGGTTGCCTCATCATTCCTTGTCCTTTCTCAGTATCCACTCAATACGTCCAGTCGGCGCTCGGACCCGCTGAAACAGGTGCAGGGCTTCGGGTGATTTCATGGCGTTCCGAACATCCTTGACTTCCACCTCCAGCCCCACGAAATGGCACTGGTCTTTGATCATGAAGGCATCGCAGTGATAGCGAAACAGCAGCCCCTTACAGCGCTTAATGATTAGCGCATATTTCTCCTCACGGGCCTTGCGTTCCTCACGCCCCCGCAGGTGGTAGCGCAGTTGGCGCATGTCAGCCTCCTCATCCTGGATATACCGAACGCCATCCACTAGCACGAACGTATCCGACCGCATCCCCTTAACTCGTGGGCGGCTTTTGCCTTGTTTGGTCATCGGCTCAGTTCCTCGGTGGCGTCTACTACCGACAGGCCACGACGTTCAGCCCACGCCATCGCGTCCCACATCGCGTTCCCCGTCATCACTGGCCCCCCATCACAGACGGGACAAAACCTTTGGAAGCCTTTCTCACGACGTATCCCAAAGGCTTTCTGGGTGAAGACTTCACCCCCCTCGCAATCCGGGTGCGGGCAATAAATCGCTTCCGGCTCATGTGCGTCCTGCGGATCACGAAGCATGGCGGCCCTCGCTTCTCGCACGCTGGCTGCGTTTCCGGAGACGTTCAGCCGTCCCGTCATCTCGGCATGTGGCGCAATACTGCTGGCGTTGCGGCTGGGGCTGACGGTTCGGTTCATAGAGGTCGCCACACCCATCGCAGACATATTGGGGCTGCTCGCCCAGGTGGGCATTGATTGCGTCTCGGCAGGCCACCAGTTCATCGCGGGTGATGCACATGAACGATACAAACATTTCACCCGTCCGAATGTCGAGCGTATCGAACTGGTCACCAGTTTTGAACTCGTCCCCAGGGACACGCTTCACTGTGAAATCGAACGGTTCTTCATCAGCCGACCGGAACTTCCGGTGCCGGTAGATGTGTAGTTGGGACATGGCCGTCATTGCCTTTCTTACTAACAACGTACCGCTAAGTTACCACATTGTTAACCCACAAATATCACGGCACAACAAAAAACCGCCCCCGAAGGGGCGGCCTTGTTAGTGGAGGTTCGGCTATACCTTAACGTTGTCTATCGCGTGTTGGACGACGCTGCGAACCCAACTTACAACGTCATCGTTCATGGCGTGCTGGTTGTGATTCAGCGAACCATCTTGACGGAGATTAACCGTAATGCGGGAAATGTCGTCTTGCGTCAAACGAACGTTCACGTTCATGTAATCGCCATCAGCCACGAAGATTCGACGCTTATCGGTAAAGGCATCGCGTTGTGTCTTCATGCGGACGGCTTTGTCGTTGAACATTGTCATGTCGGTAATCTCTATCAACTGATGCCCTAATCATATACTCGGGGTTCACATCCTGTCAACTACTCTGGGACCAGAAAAGCCGAACCCCCTGCCGAAGCAGAGGGCCAGCCCGTTGATAGTGTGATGCGCATGGCAATGCAAACCACGGCCCTATTCTAACGTGAAATAACCCCTGCCGGGGCATACAGCATCAGCATTACCAGCAGGAGCAGGAGCAGGACGGCCAGCCCCACCCGCTCGTCATTCGTCAGGCTGGTACGCCTCACCATCATATGGCCCACCCAGTCGGCCTTCCAACACCAGGCATTGCAAGTGCAACAAGATGCGGAATTGCCGCACCGACCCAACAAACTCAACCTCGCTAGGAGATAAGCGCCTCATAGGGCGGTCGGGGTGGTTTTCGTGGTCGTCGTCTGTAGTAGCTGGTGGCATACGTCGCCGCCAATACCGTGAGGAGAACTAGCGAACTATTTCTTGCCGTGATCCGCAACGCCCTGTCCTACAAGGTAGGCGCTCACGATCACCATGAGATTCCTGCCTATCTCGTCGGCTTGCTCTGGAGCAATCACCGTCGCGAGTAGCTGAACGACTACGCCCACAATGGCGACCCACAACTTTCGACTTTGCAGGCGTGGTGGAATATTCATTGTTTAGCCTCCTGTGGCGTCCCTACGCCCCATAGGGGCGATTTTATACCCTATTGGGGTATTCGTACCCCTAAATCTTTCCTGCCCACTTCTCATTCAATTCAGCCAGCTTGGGCTGATCATCGCTGGGAATGCCTTCGCCGGCCCGGTTCATGGACCTGACGGTGAATCCAAGATCGCCCATAGCGTCAATCATCTTGGTGTAGTTCAACTCGGCTCGGGCGCGTTCACTGCGTAGTTCGGCTTCCAGCTTGCTCACTCGTTCGTCCACGTTGTCATCTCCTATATCTCGGCCTGCACCGTGCGGCGCTGGCATAAATGGGCCGGGGTCAATACAAAAGCTGCCCCAGCGGGTCGCGTAATACTCAACGCCATACCGTTCCGGCTGGTCACTGACTCGAATCTCGAAATGTAGATGCGGGCCTGTCGAGAACCCACTGGTGCCGCCATCCATGAGGTGCTGTCCTGCGGATACGTCCTGGCCGACCTGTACCGCCGCCGTCTGTGGGACGCCGTGGGCGTAGCGCGTGCGGCCAAAGTCATGGGCGACTTCCACCCACAAGCCATAGCCATGCTCATCCCAGCCGACCACGGTGACGCGGCCATCAGCCACCGTGAACACGGGCGTGCCTGATCCGTATGCGAAGTCCCATCCGTTGTGGCCGCCGTAGCCCCAGCGACTGTATATGTCGGGGTTCTCTCCCCATTTCTGAGATATCCAGAACGAATCCGCTGGGCATGGCAGAACTAACTGCATCACGGCTTTCCGATGTGCAAGTTAAACCGCTTACGAGCAGGGTCACGAGTGAGCGCTCGCTTGGTCTGTGCCTGCTGGCATAACACGCAGGACCATTCGACGTTTGGGCTATCTGTGTGGGTGTGCCGACACCATCCGGTTCTAGTGGCGATAGCTGCTGTGGTCATGGTCGCGTCACAATCCTTGCACTTCAGACTCACTACTAGGCCATCATCCATATCAGGCTAGCCCACCCCGCAAGATTCAACGCGCCAAGGCTGATCGCCAGGCGCATGGCGCGGTTCTCACTGGCCCCAATACGGTCCCGGAGATTCGTTTCCCGGCGGTCAATCTCAGGACGAGGCACGATCACCGCCGTGACGCTGATCTGGAATTCGCCTAGCTGCCGGGTCAGGGCTTTGATCTCCTCGCGCTCGGCTCCGTTCATCCGACGATCAGCCCGATGAGCGCCGCCTTGTCCCCGTCACTGAGGCTGTCCATGTTTTCGATCACGGCGATGCGTGGGTCGACCGGCTCGACCGCGACATGCGCATCTACGACAGCTTGCGCGTCGTCTGGCAAATCCTGCTGCTTGCCGTTGGCGTCGTACGTGAACACGGTGCCGGTATTCTCCCCGTCAGTGCCGACCCCATTGGCCACATCAATCCCAGCATCTGACAATTCCGTGGCTAGCTGGTCCCCTCGAACGGTCTTATCGGTTGTGACAGTCATTAGTCATCAAACTCCTGGACCAAGATGGCCCCGCCGCGTAGCGTCAGCGTGCCGCTGCCTACCTTCATTCGGATGTTGAGTTCGTGGGCCGCATCGCTAACGCCGGTCCACGTATAGAAACCGGAATACACGTAATCTTGATTACTCAGGTTCTGCGTCACCCTCGACTCAGCGACTTCGGTCGTGCTGTCTAACTGAAGAGCGACGTAGTTGTTGGCGCTGGTCGTGTTGTTGTATGCGGAGAGGAAGTACCACACAATTAGCCCCCCTTTATCGGTGGTGATGGCCACCTCACCGCCAGAGACGTCCACATAACTCGTGCTGGTCGTTGAGCCGGTAGCTCCGGCAGTAAACGACACCTGGTCAATCTTCCCGCCACCTGCCGCCGCTTGGAACGTCGGCGCTGCGCCTGCGCCGTTACTGGTGAGAACGTGGGTTGCAGTCCCCACGGCGACGGTAGCGGCTACGGCGCTGGCAGACCATGTGATTAACTCGCCGTCAGTCCCATCAGCCAGTGCAGCGACGGCTACAGATTTCGACTGAAGGTTTCCCGATCCCCATTTTAGGGTCTCGCCTGGCAATAGGAACTGGATGCTCCCCGTGCTGGCATGACTGGTGACAACCACGCCGACCTTCTGAGATATCTGGGCGGCTCCGGTTAAGGCGGTGGCCGTCCAACTCCCAGCCGTCGCGCTGAGGTAAATCGGGTCACCCACACTAGAGCCGGACGTATCCAGTGAACCCAGCGTATAGCCCCGATACACCACGCCGGCGGCACCGTCAGCTATAGCCGCGCTCAGGATGTATTCGGCCTGTCGGCTGTCCGCGTCCGATTTCGTGATTTGTGGGGCGCCGTTGCCAGCATCGTATCCGCTGATGTAGACCAGCGTTCCTGCGGCCAAGCTCCCGCCTGTTGAGTTATCTACCACCAGGCCCTGACGTTGCGGGGCCACGACGCCTGTAGCCGTTTGCCCACCAAGATAGGCAAGGTTGCTTACCAGGCCATCGTAAATCGTTTCGGTGAGGACTTCGCCCGTGGCCCTATCCAGGGAATCAGGATCTGTCCAGCTCTCAGATACGGCCATTGCGAATTCTCCTACTTGACGTAACTGTCATTGTTTATGCTCCTATATATCCTTCGCCGATGCCCGTGACATCAATGATAAACGGCCCTACCGTCGGCACCTCACTCAACAGCCACCCCGTCAGATGCCGTGGCCCGATGTCCCAGACATCATTGCTGTGATCAATGGCTTCGATGAAGTATTGCTTCGCGTCCGTATTGCCGAACGTCTCGGTAATGGTCACGCGGTCACCTATCTCACGGGCCAGCATTGCCGCCGTGGTTGAGGCGGCTGAGACCCATTGCGCTCGGGCCGGGGTCTTGGGGTCTTTGAACTGGGCCACCCGTAACTGTGCGCGTGATAACGCCTCAGCATCAGTCGCGACGTACGAACTCGTGACCGCTGCCATATCTCGCCGCCCGAAATCGTCGATGGAATCCGTGTCGGTGGCTGTCTGGGCCGTGCCGCCTGTTCGTTGAAACGTGGCCGCATTAAAGATGGTGGCGGCATCGTTGTCGCTGTGCCACTGCATCAACGTATTGGCCGCGCCCGTGAGCGTGCTGCTGCTCGTGGTGCTGGCATACCTGGCATTGCGATTGTCAAAGGTGGCAATCCCACTGCCGTCGATGTAGAACACGCCCATCTCGGCTTCCAGCAAGCCTCTGATCAATTCAAGGCTTGTCGAGCTGCCATCAGCCGAGAAGTCATCAATCGTGTCGCCGGTATCGAGATCCCGCAAGCTTCCGGGCCAACTGATCTCGTCCAGCACGGCCTTGATCGCGGCCCCCGTGTTCGTGCTGCCCAGGGCGCTAATCGTTGGCGACCGCAAGGATAACCACGAGAACAGGTCGGCACATTGCAGCACGGTCTGGGCGGTGTCTGGAGATGGCTGCGAGGCAATGCTCTGAATGAAGCCGTAGAAAATGCCATACGTGCTGCCGTCATACGTCGCCTTGATCCTGACCGCTCGCATGGGCTTGACGTTGGGATATAGGGAACTGGCAGTATTGACCGGGTTGAACTTGCCGGCCTGATCCCGCAGCGTAATGGTGCAAGTGCCGGTTAATAACTGCCCAAGATCGTCGCTTCGTCCTCGGGTCGTGGCAAACCCCGTGCAATCGTCGGTGACGTCTTCAAAGCCAGCATCAGCGGGCCACCCACTGATCACGTCGGTGCCGCCTATCGTGGACACGTCGATACGAAATAACCCTTCGAGGCTTGACCCCCAGGCCACTTCCACGGCGTACGTGATGCCCATCGTTGCCATCAGGCCACCACCGAGTTCACGTTCAAGACCGATTGGTTCAACCGGGTCGCGTTCCGCATGGCGTTGATCGTCAGCGTTCGCAATTCACGCTCACTGATCACGCTGCCCTGCACGATGATGGTTTGCAGAACGGCCCCACCCTGGCCGGGACGTGTCACGCTGACCCGCTCGCCTGGGCTTGCCATAAACGACACCGCCTGCGAATCAGGGCCACCAGATCCAGGTACGGTAAATGCGCCGCCACGCTGGAAGCCAAAGTCAAAGCCCTGCCCGAAGCTCACGCCGCCCAACGTGCCTTCAGCAAATTGCATCCGCTGGGCTGCGCTCATGGAACGAATCTGGGTCATGGCCTTGGCGAGTTCGGCTTCAGCCGTACTTTCCGACAGCCCGAATGTCTGCTGCCTGGCTGACCGCTTGGCGGCTATCGTTTGGGCATCCGACACACTGACGGGCGGGCGCGGTAATGGCTGATCGGCAGCCTTGGCCACGGCTGTTGCTGCTTTGTGTGTTTCTCGTGTGGCCACTTCGGTGGCACGTTCGGCATCCCGCTGGGCCTGGGCCGCGACCTTGGTGGCTTCAGCTTGCCGCTCCTGGCTGGCGATCACTTCATCATTCGCCGTCTTCAAGTCACCAAGCTTGGCAATAAACCCATCCACACTCTTGCCGGATTCTTCACCCCAGGCGCGAATCTTTTCTTCCAGCAACTCAAAGCCTTCAGCGGCTTGCTTGATGCCGATATCCGCTAATTCCTGGTAGGCCTTCTCCAGCACATCAGCTTCCAGCCCGATGGATTCCAGCGCTGATTGCACGTCCCCTGTTACCGCATTCAGGCGGCGTGTGGCTTTCTCGGCTTCGGATAATCCACCCGCATATCGCCTCACGGATCGGTCGGTTTTTTCTACTGTTCTTTTCACCTGGTTGATTTCACTGTCAAGGTCTTCGACCACCACGGAATACTGATCAGTGGCGATGGTGCTGTAACTGATGGTGTCCCGCAGGTCTTCATGCTCGGCCCGTAGCTGCGCGACCAGACCCGCCGCTTCCTTGGCCGCGATGCCCTGCGCCACCAGGCCGTCAAAGATGATGTTGAACTGTTCGCTCAGCGTGGGCAATGTGGCCTTCGCCAGCGAGTTTGCGAGGCGCTCTTGCAGTTCTGTCTCAATGTTCAACCCAGCAAGCGCAGACTGCGCCGCATTCATGGCATCAACACGGGCCGCTTCTGCTGCCGCCTGTTCTTCTGCCGCAATGGTGGCGGCTCTTGTGGCCTCTTCCTGGGCGACTTGCGCCAGCACCATCTCCCGCTGGGCGTCGGTGGTGATGTCAGTGGCGTCACCCACAATCTGCACCTCTTGCGAGTAGTTTTGGAGCGCCGTGGTGCCTTCGTCCAGCGCAGCCGTTTGTTCCCCGCTGAGGTTCGTCATCTCCATGAACTTGGTTTTCACGTCCTCGAATTTGTTCTGGAGCGCACTGAGGCCTTCTTTCACCTTGTCGGTCACGCCCCCAAATAGCCCGAACTTGTTGGCTAGAAACAACAGCCCAGCCGTCAGCGCGGCAATCCCAGCAATCACCGCAATCACCGGCCAGCCAAGCGCCACCAGGCCAGCAATCAACAGCTTGAAGGCCAGCACCACCGGTATCGCGGCCAGCTTGAGCAGCCCGAAGGTTCCGGTGACCAGCCTCAACACGCTCAACACCGGCCCGATAGTCAGCGATAGCGCCCCAACAACGCCGACCACTGCGCCGATCTTCATCACCATGTCTTGTGTGGGGCCGTCCATGTTGGTGATAAAGTCCAGCAGCTTATTGACGACCGGCAGCAGCTTGCTGCCGATTTCAATAGCCATCCCCTTCATCTTGTTGGTCATCTTCTCGAATTGTCGGCTGGTGCTTTTTTCCATTTCCTCAAAGGCTTTGTCAGCCGCGCCAGCCGCCTTGCCCATGTTGTCTACGTTCTTGGCAAACGACTCGGCGTTATCGCCGGTGATCCCCAAGATGGCCTGCACGCCTTCGATGCTGCCCAGCAGCGCCGTCATTCCAGATATGGAACCGCCTGTGGCATCGGTCACAATTTTGGCGGCCCCTGCCAGCCCCAGTTGCTTGACCGCCAGTTCGCCGGACTCAAAGCCCTGCGCTCGAAAGATCGCGGTGAGGTCATCGCTGGGCTTGGTTAGCCCCTGGATGGCGGCCCGTAGCTGCGTGGTGGCCACGCGGGTCGGCGTACCCTGCGCCGTGACGGTCGCGAGCGCCGCAGCTATTTCCTCAAACGATACGCCCGCAGCGTTGGCGAGCGGAGCCACCTGGAACATGCTGTCGGAGAGTTGCGTGAAATCAGTTTTCCCGGCCTTCACAGCCGTAAACAGCACATCAGCGGCCTTCTGCGCTGAAATGTTCTCGCCGGCGAAGGCATTCATCACCGTGGTCAGACCATCCACAGCCGTCTTAGTATCGGTCACGCCCCCAATCGCGGCCTTGCTCGCGATCTCCAGAAATTCAATGGCGTTTTGACCGGCAGGAACACCGGCAGATATGGCCTGGTAGAGCGCCCCGGTAGCTTCTACGGCATCAATGCCCAGCGACTTGGATAGATCCAACACATCCTGCTTGACCGCATCCAGGTTCTCGGACACCTCAGGCGTCAGGGTGGCAACCTCCCGCATCCCCTTGTCAAAGTCAGCGGCCATCTTGACCGATGCGCCGGCTACGGCAATCGCCGCAACCCCGACCAGATTCAGGGCTTTCCTGGTTTTGCCTAACGCCCCGCTGGCGTTGTCCTTGGCATTGATCAGGATTTGCAGTTCAGATTTGCCCACCGCCATTAGGGGTTATTACTCCTTGCGTCCCGTTTGGCCCAGCGTTCCTCGGTCTTCTGGTGTTCGGTTTCGGCCTTCATCACCATCATCCAGCCATCAATGACCGCCGCAGGGGTGGCGCAAAACTCGCGCCACGATACCTGCATCCGTTGGCAGAGCA
>Ga0208315_1000913_pt1 | contig 17298 bp, 47 predicted proteins | sample MalvireepMed_215_FD_184239 | JGI IMG/M metagenome (GOLD analysis project Ga0208315, IMG submission 184239) | Marine viral communities from the Global Malaspina Expedition - Malaspina viral metaG DeepMed_215 (SPAdes) (version 2) | ecosystem: Environmental > Aquatic > Marine > Oceanic | place... | reverse complement strand
TCGTCAGACAGCTCATGGAACAAGCAACACGGCGCGCGGAGCATGTTGGTTATCTACGAACACTTCTTGGTCGTAAATGTCGATTTGATTTGTGGGAACCAAGAGCATTCGGTATTCATAAAGCACTTCCAAGATGGGAAGCGGAAAAAGAATACGGACAATATTTAAAACGCGCTTGGACTTACAAAGCATTAAATAGATTGATACAAGGTTCCTCCGCCGATATGACGAAGAAGGCAATGGTGGACTTGTATGAGGAAGGAATACTCTCTCACATACAAGTCCACGATGAATTAAATTGTTCATTAGAAGATGAAAAACAAGCAACAAAGATAAAAGAAATTATGGAACAAACTGTTGAGCTTAAAGTTCCTTTAAAAGTAGATGTGAAGCTAGGACCTTCATGGGGAGAAATAAATTGAATAATTATATATCTTTTCTAACAAATTATGCTAAACTATTGAGGCATTTTCCCAAAAATAAAGAGAATTACGATGATAAAAATATGGTTTTTGATGGCTTTAATGTCATATCCTAATATGCCTGCAATAACGTACAAAGGCTATGGCGGTTTTTTGGAAAAGGAAGAATGCGAAGAAAGACGTATTATTGCTGAAAATTTGATAGCAGACTATGAGATTAAAAGAGGAAACACTGTCTACATAGAGACATATTGCATGGAAATGGAAGCATTTAAAACTCAATTGGAAAAAAAGAAAGAATTAAATAAAACAGGAACTGATGCTTAAAGAGCTTTGCGCTACACTGCTAATACTATGTAATCCCATTCTAAGTGGATTTGATTTTGATTACGCGAAAGATGACCATGATCAATTCGTGCAGGGTATTACCGAATGCACAATAAAATATAACACCGATATTAATCCATTTGAGAGAGCTATTGTTGTTCTCAGCGTGGCCCAGGCGATCATTGAATCAAACTGGGGCGAATCTAGATTTGCTAGAGAAGCGAATAATTTCTATGGTATTATTCAAACAGATAGAACAGAGCCACATATTAAATCTCTTCGCAGTAAAACATTATTGAAAGTCTACAACAATAAATGCGAGAGCGTTGGAGATTACATTGAACTTCTCAATAATAGTGAATATTTCCAGGAGTACCGCAATATTCGCATGAAACAAGTCATTACAGGAGAAGTTGATATTTTCACGGTGATAGAGTCTTTGGACTCTTATGCCACTGATTCAAAATATACAAAAAAGGTAAAAGACGTCGTAAATTCCCTTCTGGAAGACTATCCTCTCTTATTTAATCCTTGACTTTTTTATTAAATCCCATATATATGGGCACTGATGAAAAGGAGACAGAAGAATGACAGATATTTCTAAGTTTAAGTCAATCGCAATCAAGATTGATTCTTATAAACGAGCCAAACCTATGGCAGAAGAAAAATACATGTCCATGGGTGCATTTGTTCGTTATCTTATTGATAAAGAACATGAACAACAAACAAATGGAAAGGATCAAAATCATGACAGACCAAATTCAAAGTAGCATTAAGCAGGCTCTTTATGTCGCAGTTGTTAATAAAATGTCGGGGGAGCTCTCGGAACTGGACGCCAAGGAAATACTACTAGTAAATAATCCAACTTACATCACGAGCAAGGACCACGATCACGCTGATCACATTGAGGAATTAAAGAACATCATAATCAAGAAAAACGGATTGCGAGATACTATTAATTCTCTTCGTAAAACGCATTTTAAACCACAGAGCCCGTCCAAAGATGGTAAAGATAGTTAGTGCAGTAACAAAATTTACTGAAAATAACGAAGAATATGTCCGCGTGTACTATACGGACGGAACAATAAAAGTGTTTGGAGCCTTTGAGTGGAGTGCTCTTGTCAAGGAAGGAAAAGACTTGTGGAATTCACACCAAGGGGAAGTATCCCAAATACAAGAAGACTTAAAGAAAAACCCGGAGAGATTTGATGGTTAATCAAGAGATAAATTATGATATTTATCAACCTTTTGGCCCCAGTATCTTAAAAGTTAAGATGCCGCAGGCATACGTAAACTTGCTCAATGCTGAAGCAGATCGCATTCTCTATGATAAAAAACTAAGTGAAAAGTATGATTGGAGCCATAATCTGGCAGGCAATGTTAAAAAAGAAATTGCCATTGATCCCAGTAAGATAACAGGATTTCCCGAATTTCTAGTAACAATGTCCGACCAGTACTTGACAAAGGTACTGCCAGAATGGACAACAGACGCAAAAGTCAGCTTTCGCGTATGGGTAGTAAGCCAGTATGCAGGAGACTTTAATCCTGTACATATTCATGACGCCAATTTATCGGGCGTGGCTTTTTTAAAAGTACCACCTGGATTTAAAGCAGAATATGAGAAAGAGGATCATCATCCCACAGCAGGATGCCTTGAATTCTTAGGATCAATTCCTAACCACTTTGCACGTCATAGTTATATTGCCAAGCCAGAAGTTGGAGATTTCTATCTCTTTCCAAGCTGGTTGGCTCATCAAGTTTATCCTTTCCGTTGTGAAGGGGAAAGACGTTCAATGGCATTCAACGTGCACTTCAGCACAAAAGAGCCAGTTAAGGGGATAGATGTATAATGAGCATCCGGAATATCCAGAAAGAACAAAGTATGATAAAAAAGCACGAAACTACCGGTACAAGTATGACATTGATTTCAAGACATATCACTGGAATGATTTAACCCTCAAGGAGCGCGATTATTGGCGTAGCCTTGTACAAATAGACGAGGAACATGCAAAAGAGAAATTTCAAAGTCGCCATGCGAGAGATGAGCGAGCACGTTTCCCGAAGAATAAGGGAATACACCGAAGAACTCATTCACCGCAACAAGGGGGATGATGATAAGTTACGAATGGGATCGGTGGGAATGGACTTGGACCATCCTAGAACGATCTTATACGTTATTCTTCATAAACTGATACAAGATGATTTTAAACCACGCAATGATACATATGAACAGATCATGCATGACATATTTAAACAGCTAAAAATAGATGAGCCGAGCAGACCTCAAGAGGAAGAACCACAAAGGCCGACGAAAAGTCGGGTCAAAAAAACGAAGAAATAGACGTCGTATTCGATTAGGAATGAAGATTAGACGTAAATAATCTTTTACGTCTCTTATCCCATCGTTTTCTCCACGCCCACGCATTGAGCTGACCGCTATATTTTTCTATTAGGCCGAGCAAGAAATGCATTCCTCGTCCTCGTCGTAATTTGTTACAAATTTCTGATTATAAAGACTCTCGGGAGGCTTTTTCGCCATATCTTCTAATGTTTTTGCATCATTACCGTCGTTACATTTACAGCGTTCTTTCTCTAGTCGTTCTACCCTGTCTGCCAGGTAGCAAAGCATTTTTTCCATATCCCTTTCGGTCATCATAATCTCCTTTTTGTGTTTTGGGGTGAACTTTCCGTTATATACCTAAAACGGACATGGGATCAACATCTTTTATTTCTGGGATCTATTAAAGTGGTTCAACCGACCTTGCTGAGTGTCTTACCCTCTTAATCTTGCCATGTTTCTCCAGCGAGGAGATAAAACTATGGACCATGGACTTGGAAGCCAGTCCCATAGGCTCTCTCATTTCATCATAAGACGGCGAGTAGCCATTCTTTTTGTAATATTCCTTTATGAATTCTAAAAGTTTAGCTTGTCTCTTTGTCATTACCCACTGCCTTTTAAAATTTTATTTACATAAGAATCATCAATAGGTTCAATCTCGTCCTGCATCTCTTCGGAGTAGGTCCTTTCTTTCGGCTCATAGACAAATTGAGTAGAACAGTACTCACACATCGCCTTGTTATTGTCATCAAAAGTATAGTAGACAATCGGATGATCGTCGGCGCAGGAAAATGTCCTCGTGTGGATTACTTTAGGTTTCATTTTTATCCGGATAATAAGGAAACTCCTTACGATGCTCAATATATCGTTTATGTCTTTCCCACCAATCCTCTTCAACAATATCATCACGGAAATCTCCGTAGGGTCTGTTTTTTCCCACGTTGGTGATCTTGTTCTCCTCCAAAATTTTCATAACCTCTTTAGTTTTCATATAACGCTCCGGATTCCACGGCATTATTTCTTATCCAGATTATGCCCTATGATAAAGATCATAAAGGCAATAAAGCCAAGCAGTGTAATAATCAAGACGAGGGATGTTAGTATCATAAATTCCATCAGTCCGTTCCTTCCCACTTATCGAGGATATAATCTCTTTGTTCCTCCTTAATGATCTTCTCAATCTTCTTGATTCTCTCCTTTAGCTTCTTTAGTTCTTTCTCAAGCTTCTCTAGCGTCATGCAAGGCTCCGCATGTGATCACTCATCTCCTTTGCCCTGTTAGGTGTTTGTTTTGCCCACCTGGAATCCAGCATTTCTGTCGCCGCCACATCATATTGTGGTGGACTCTGTTTTAAAGCCTTCCACATATTATGGAACTTGGAAACACCGGTTTTTCCCAACTGAAATATCATCTCCACGATGGTTTCTTTTGCCAGGTCCTTTAGGTCCGGGCAGTCGCTACAAAGCTCCTCAGCGCCTTCTATGGCGTTTTTTAAATCGTCTTTTAGGATTTTCATGAGGTATTTCTCGGAATACTCCTTATTATCCTCCCAGTGGTCCTCGACGCAGAGATGTCCCACTCCCACGGTTCTTTTGCCTAGCGAATCGAGGTACACCTTATTACGGTAGCCTTCGTGTTCCTTTACGGATTTTAGTAGTCTGTTCATGTCCATGCTTTTTTCTCCTTTTCTTGTAAATAGGTAATTGATTTTACCCATCCTTTTGGAATCGTGACGTATCGTCCGCCATCCTTATCCTCATCCTTCTCTTCCTGCGGATCCAAACACCAGGATCCTATGATTGTTACTGTCGTCTCGTCATTGCGTATCATCCAGCCAATGTCAACGCACGTCGCCAGCTTGGCGTCGCGCATTTTGCTCAAAGTCACCCATCCCGTCTCACCGTCCATGGCGTCCATCCACACAACGCGGACCATGGGCCAGCAGTCTGGATATTTTAGCTTAGGCTCTTCAGATAGTTTATCATTTCCTTCCATTTCTCACTCTCCTTCCTTTCCTTGTGCCTGTCGGGCACGACCTTATATTTATATTTATCCGACCGCACCTCACGTGCGATAGGATTTCGTTTCTTGTAGATAATTCCGTGTCTTTTCATCTTTTCATATCGCAGTTATAGGATAGTGTTCTTCTCACACCGTTGCCTGTAAAGGGATAGACACCGTGCTTGATGTCATAGGGAAATACATATAGGTCCCCGACCTTCAAATCAACCTTGTGCTGATTATAGCCAAACATTCCACCGCCATTACCTATTAATTCCAATCTTCCGTTCGCTGGATCGTCCTCTCTTGCAATCTCCACACCGTAATCACTAGGCTTTTTTAGACACAGGACGGATGTCAGCCCGATCTCCGTCTTTCCCACGTGATGGTGCATGGGATTATACTCATGCTCTTTCATCTCATTGATCCACGCTGATGATGGATGAGCAAAGCGCATGACCTTGACTTCCATCAAGTAGTCGTTGAACCTATCTTCAAAATATCTTTTCACGCTCTCCGACAGTTCTTCGTCCACTCGGTGCTCTTTTTTAATCTTTCCCGCCAGGTTGTCGTTGTAGCTTTTTAAATAGGAAGAGCAAGATTCATAAAGGACATTGATTTCCTCAACAAGCCCTTCGGGAACATCAAAGTGCAGAATCTTCTGGCCCAGATGGATTGTGTTCATAGACCGCGGACCATAAAAAGGTCCATTCCCCTCTTAATTTGAATATAGCTATCCGCGTCCACTTCATTGACGCGGTCCCATATGTCCACTTCATACTCGCCGTGCTCAGCAATGAATTCATCACGCGTCATTTCCGCCGCGTCCTCCTCCATTTCCATCAGCCACGCTTTCACTTTTCCTGTCATGTTCTTTTTCCGTGCAATGCGTTAATGCCTAAATTATAAACACATTCCTGTTTAAATTCTTCCACGTGCTTTCTCAAATCCTCATCTGATTTTATTTCCGTTAACCTCATGAGCTTTTCTGCTACATAAAATAAACATACTCTGTTATCTTGTTCTGTATTCTTCATTCTTTCTCCTTTGTTAAGTTTCTAGATACAACGGTGTATACACTCCCATGTGCGATCCCGCAACATTAAAATCAAAAAATTCACTCGCCTCGTCGTAGGACATATTATCACGCTCCATGAGGATATTGAGGATTCCCTCTGTCTCGTAAACCACACGAGTTCGCTCGCCGTCCCAGATTACTCCTGCAATGGCCTTATCATAGCCGTCGGCGAACAGTATTTCAGGTTCGTCGTCAGCGTAGAGGTCCTCGATGTCTTTCCTATTCATGCACGGTACTTTATTATATTTTGGCGTATCACGCAACACGGAACTGGTGCGACATTTTGTCTTAAAGTTATCCACAAAAAAGTGCATATCTGTGGATAACTTGTTTCACTATATGAAATAGGTCCTATTAATTCCCATTTTAATAAGATATACTGAATTAAGATTAAAAAAGTTTTAATCTTGTTCTTTGAAACAGTTAATAAGAAAGGAAAAATATGAAAAACAAATCATATCCTTTTAACTCCATTCAAGAGTATGATGGAAAGAAAGGAAAAATTATGAGAAAGAAATGTCATCAATGTGGTGAACAGTCGGTCATTAGATATAGAGATACGTCTTTATCATTAAATGATTGGTCTAAATCCTGCCTCAATGGTTGTGGCCCTGATTTTTCACTTTTAGCTAAATTATTAAAATTTGAGGTAAAACATGGAAGATAAACACATACAATTCTTTTTAAATGGAAAGGATTATGATTTAATCTTGAGGGTTGATGATGAAGGAGAGGAATATACTTCTTTTGATATCTTCGACTACGAAAAACAAGAAACTGTAGTGACAGAAAAAATATAAAAGGAAGGGGCAGAAAAGCCCCTTCTTCTATTTTGACGGATATCGCAACACGGAACATGGGCAAAGTGTCGTATTGGCAGAAATCCGCCATTCTTAATTTCATATAGGTTTTTCAAAAGTAAATTAAAATATTAAACATAAAAATATCTCAAATATGACGTAACCACGTAACTTTAGACGTAACATCTTGAAATATAACAATAATACCGTTACATATAAGGTTACTTATAACAATTAGGTTACGTAACCTATATGAGGTTTTTGAGAGTAAATTGATAAATTATATATATATTTACTTTTAAAATATATATATAAAATTTAAAAGGTGTGTTATAATGAAAAATATATGGGAAACGTAAATAAAATAACACCGAAACAAAGGGCTTTTATTCATTTGTTTGTTAAGTCCAATGGTCGCATGACACCGACCGATTGTGCCAAAGAAGCGGGATACTCGGAGAAATCAGCGACTAATATTGCCTGTAATTTAAGGAGTCCGAAAATGTTTCCTTTGGTTGTTGAAGCGATTGAGAATTTGCAAAAGGAATATGCTGAAGCAAGTAAGATAGATTTTGTCAGACATGCTAGGGAATTGGCTAGATTGCGCGATACTGCTGTCACAAATGGGCAGTTGGGTCCTGCTGTTCAAGCTGAATTTCGCAGAGGTCAGTTGGCAGGATTCTATGTGGATAGAAAAGAGGTTGTTACAGCCTCGCTGGATAATATGACCAGACCAGAACTAGAAGCCAAACTCAAGGAAATCCGCGACCATAACATTATCAATGGCGAGGCGATTGGTGTTGAGGTTAAAGAAATAGAAGAAAAAACAGTAAAAGAAATAAAATAGGGACAGTAATTTTTTTGTATTTTGTAAGATACTGATGTATATATTCATAGGCTTTGACTATATAATATAGACTAAATAGTAAAATTAAGGCTATTAAATATCCTCCCATTATCTAAACCCTATCCCGTGACTTGTGTAATCCAAGTCCGTTGCCTTGTGCTTACAGGTAAAACTGCAATACCGCTCGAACTTTCCCATCTTCGCCTTTGTACCGCAGATGAAACATTTTCGTTCAGTTAAAACTTCTTCCTTATCGGGTTTAGGTTTTGATTGATTGTAATAATCTGGTATTTCAAACTTTGTCATTGACTTCTCCGCCGAAGAAGTCAGCCACCTCTTTCTTTTTTTCTTTTTTCCAATCTTCTTTCCCAATCCTCTCCAATTTATCAATTACTGAATCAAAATCCCCGCAAGTACAATCATAATATTTATCCAACCAATTCTCAAAATATTTTATCTTGTCTTTTCTTGTGTCCCCAACTTGTTCATTCAGTTCAAAGGGACAAAAGTGAAAATGAGAATCTCTTAAATCTCTTATGTCTTGCTTAATTTCTTCAATTAGTTTTGTCATTATTAGTCCTTTCTAAAATTGCACAGGACTTATCCGAATAACTCCGTCGCCCATGCAATTATCTTCTTACTGCCAGTAGCATAGGAAGTCAAGAAAAAAAATAACTTGACTTTTAATTTATCTCAACTATATAAGATAAGTAGAAAGGATTAAAAATGGAAATAGATGTTTATGATAAAAAATTTGTTATCAAAAGTTATGATGATGAATTAACATTGACAATTGATATTTTAAGAAATTTATTAACCGCATTCAATGTTAAGATAGAGGAAGTGGAAGATGAGTGAAGAAGTATATTATCACAGCAAAAGCAAAAATGAGGATATGCCTGTATCGGAAATGTCCGATTTGTATGTTCGTCGCGCTTTCAAGAAAATGATTCTGAAAGAGAAAAAGAAATTTGACGAAAAGGAAACATTAAAAGTGTTCATAAGGAACGCGATTAGTAACTTGGAAAGAGCATTGGAGGAAAAATGAAAACATTTGAATTTTTAATTAGTGAAAGTTTTGCAACATCTTTTGATATTGAGGCAAATACAAAAGAAGAAGCAGAAGAAGTATTTAGACGAAAAGGTTACGACGAAAAAGATATCAGACGAGAATGTACTGATTGGCAAATAGAAACGATTGAGGAAATAGAATGACAGGTAGACCTAAAGTTTGGACAGAAGATAAATTAAATTATGTAAAATATCTGACGAAATGCAACAGCATGAGCGAAATTGGAAAAATATTTGATACGACGAAAAATGCTGTGCTTGGCGCATTGTACCGCGACAAGGTAAAAAACGGATATGTGCCACCGCCAGATTCTAAATACACAGGCAAAAAAGAAAATTATCCAAAACACTTGACTTCTAAATAATCCCATGTTATTGGGATAATATGAGCTTAAAACTAATAAATCAATCAAGCAATAGAAAGACAGGCGCGATTGCGACAACATATAGGGCGGGTAGTTCCATGTATGGTAGTTGTCCCGCGACTTGCTCATTAAATCCCGACGGCGACAATTCCGCGACGGAAATAGATCAAGATTATTTGACGGCGCTGAGAAAAGCTGTTCCTAAAAAAGGTCAAGCTTGGACTTATTCACATTTTGATTATACTACAATTCCGCAAAATGAAGAAAACCACACAACCATAAATTATAGTGCTGATACAGTAATCCAAGCATTAAACAGTTTTAATAGTGGAAGGGAAACTACTTATACTGCGCCTTATACAATGACGGATAAAGTTGATAATATACAAGGTGTTAGATTTGTAAGATGTCCCGCTGAAGAAAATAAAAAAATTACTTGTCAGAATTGCGGTAGTGGTCAGCCATTATGTGCTAGGCAAAAAAGAGATTATATTGTTAAATTTACAGCGCATGGTAGCCAAAAGAAAAAAGTTGGACAAGACGAAAAAGGCGGTTGCTATGCGGGACAAGGTTTCACTGTCTTTTCTTGGAAAGCGACAGCCAAACAAAAACAGGAAGTTTCCGACGCGGTAAAATTAAGCGATTGGGTTAAGACTTTGCCCTATGGCAGTATGATTAGACACCACGTCGCGGGAGATATAGGGAAATGAAAAAATATATTTATTATGTTAATGAGTCCGCTTTGGATATAACTAAATATACTTTGGAAAATTTTTGTGAAGCTTTTAATGACGAAGTATATGCAGAAATTAGCGATAGCAATTATATTTATTTAACTAAAAAAGACGCTGAAAAAAAATTAAAAGAATTAACAACTTGACTTTCAATTTATCCCATGCTATTGGGATAATATAATTTTAAAGAAAGGAAAATTATGGATAAGAACGATATAAGACTAAATCAAGCCAAGCGAAAAGCAATTAAAGATGCTTGGAAAGATACGATCTGGAAAAGAACACCGACAGAATACGATAGTAATTTATCTGACGCGGTGGTAAATTTCAAACAACATGAAAGTGATGTTTGGAATGATGTTGTCAAGCCGACAGTAGAAAAGAATTTTCCACCAGAGGATATGAAAATATTACAACGATATTCTCGCGGTAGTGATTATAATTCTTTTTCTGAATATGATTCTTGTTTCTATTTCAAACCGAGTTTTGCTGACGACGAGGAAAAGCAATTTAGGTTTGCTTATAACAAGGAAGATATGACCGCTTTACATTATGATGAATTGATGAATTTAGGCGTCAATCCGAATATTGAAATTGAACAGGAAGGAAAAGACAATAATCCGCATTATCACGTCGCTAGTAATGAATTAAGCACAGCGATAAAAAACTTTAATAATCCGCGCTATACGACAAGTAGCGGATATAATAATTCTTACGATCATAATATTAATGAATCTGACGTCGGCAGAATGGACGGTTTTGCTCTTTTAGTACCCGCGACGGGCGGTTGTCATTCTCGTACTATGATGTGCGATAATGAATTTGATTGGAAAAAATTAAATGATTATGACATATCAAGACGTGTCATGATTATGGCACAGCGCGAATTGGCAAAGCATAAAATGACACTTGTTAATGATATGAATATGGTTGTTGACCAAGCTAAATTTTTAAGTGAGATTAAGCCATATTGGATTGATATTGAGGCTTGTGTTAATTTTGACGATCAGAATATTGGTACTGCTGTTTCCATAGTATCAGAGGAAACAAAACAACGATTGCTTGATAGTGCTAAAATCCGACAAGCGCAACGCGATATTCTCGCGGTTGTAACAACACCAAAAGAAAAAGAATTAGCATAAATTATTTTCTTGACACTATCTCATTTTAATGGGATAGTGTTTTTTATTTAAAGAAAGGAAAAATTATGACAGAGGAAGAAATGTTGGCAATAGAGGATTTAGTCGAGTTTGTTGATATTAATAGTTTTGATGTAGAAATTGATAAAACGTTATTTATTGTTAAAGAAATGATTAAGCGCTGGAATTCGGCATGAGTAATATTCCATTATGTCAGCAATGCGGAAAGAAATTATATATGAGTTATGGTCAGCGCGGATATATGGCGGTGGAAGATCGTCGTTTTAATTGGTTTGATTTTATGACCGAGCAAGAACGCGACGACCACGAAATCCCGAGTAATGCTTTTGAAGTTGAAAGACGATTTCACGATCATAGCAAAAAGAAATATATTATATATTATGAAATACCACAGCAACCCCGCGACGGGCTTTTTCATAGTCGCGGTTGTTGGGAAAATTGGCATAAAGATCACCGCGACGATATTGAAAGAATGATACGAACAAGAGGGGAGTGGAAATCTTGACAGCAAAAATTGAATCAAACTTTGGGCGCGAAATAATGAAAAACATCAGCGCTCAATGGACTAGGATTGAAAATCGTCATGGTGGGGGAATACCAGATTTATACGGAATCAAGGGCGGAGTGTCCGTTTGGCTTGAATTAAAATGTATTAAGCAGAATTCAATAAATATCTCACCGTTACAAATCTCATGGAATTACAACCATTTTCAAGAAAATGGGAAAAACTATTTCCTTATAAAGCACACCGAACAAAGAATTATCAAACTGTACGACGGCGACAAAGGGCGAGAATTAGACCGCGACGGTTTCCATGTTCCGTGTTCCACGATACTTGATTATCCATATCGCTGGATTGACCTTGAACATGAATTATTTTCAACGATTTCTTGACCGCGATCAAAGGATCTAGTGGCATGGTTTCCTCGCGTCGAGAATATTAGGGCGGGTTAGTTATCCCTTTCTTACCCGCCTTTTTTATCCACAGTTTTTTTTGACTTATCCACTTGACAAACCCATAAAAATGGGATATATATTTCCCACCCATTAGGGCGGGGGTGGAGGCGGAAGATGTTTTTTCGCGGTTCGCGGTTCACGGAAAATAAAGCTTGACACGCGGTTTATTGTCTTATAAAAAGGGTTTTGACTACACGACATAGAAAGAAATTTATGATAGACGATTATTTATTAAGATTAAATGACCTTCAAACAGAAGAAGGTAAAAGGACTATTTCCATTCCTCAATGTACTATTATGTATGAGTTATGGAAAAAGCATCCTGCCCCCGTTCTTCTTTCAGACATTCAATCTAAATATAACTTGAAAAGATATACTGTTTCAAGAAATTGTATGATGTTGTCTTATGACAGAATTAAGGATAATGGAAAAACAAGGCAGGGAAAAGGTTGGATTATTAAAAATCATATGTCAGATAAATATGATGGTCGTATGAAAGAAGCTAAATTAACACCACAAGGTGAAAAAATTGTGGAGAGATTATTTGAAAGGAGGAAAATATGAATAATAAAATAAATGATTGTTGGGAAGATAACGGTATAGACAGCATAGATAACAGAATAAATGAAGTAGCTGTTGCTGAATTAGATGGTATGGAAGATGATTTAGACCATATGGATTTGTTAGATGATACAGATTTCAAAGCACTGCTAGATAGAATAAAAGAAATGTTTGACGATTGTTCAAGATCTGAAGTTAAAAAAATTGGAAAACTTCTTATAAAGTTAAACAGAAAGGATTATGAATAATTAAACGATCACCCTAGGGACATCTTTCATAACTGGTTGATAATAGGATCAGTTTCCAAGATAAGTTGCTCCCTCTGTCCCGAAGGGTTATCATAAAATTAGAGGACAAACTTATCATCTATTATAAAACCCTCACCGTTGCAAAATGGTGGGGTTTTTTTTACTTGACAAGTGATTCATTATCCTATATGTATGGGAGGACTCTCGTAGCACACTATTCGATAAGAGCAGAGAGTCATAGAGAAAGGAAAAATTATGAAATTACCATTTGCTTGTGAGTTATATTCTGACGGTGGCGAAGTTACAAATCCATTCAGCAAGGAGAAATGTTATTTGAACTCTGACGCTTTGTCGGTGTATGATGTGATTAAGGGGAGTGAGGCTCTGGAAGATTATGCGACGGTCAGGAAAGGTCTTGATTGGTTTCAGGAACATTATCCAAAAGAATATATGGTTTTGTTAGATTAGGACTTGACACGGTAACAGTTTTCCTATATAAATGGGATAACTAGAAAGGATAAGAATGAAACATACAATTAAATATTTCTCAAACTCTGACGGTAAGATTATCGAAAGAGAATTCCAAGTTGATAATGAAAAGAACAGAGAGTTTGTCGCCAAAAGCACAGGCAATCTTTGTAAGGTTTATTACGACGTCGAGAAACGTGGTTATAGAACAGCTACTAACGATTGGATTGTATCACGGTCATAAAATAAAAGCTTGACAAGTGTCCCATGTTCCTATATACATGGGACATTAAGAAAGGAAAACGGTCATGACACATTCAGCTATAAAAGAACTAAAAGAAGATCTGGCTAAAAGAACATATAATGAAGCGATCAGCCTCTTGAAAGAAATTCGCATTGTTTCTGGTATTAATTCAAGGAAGTCTAATAATCCTTTACATGTAACAAATGAATTTACATATATTAATCGTCTGATTGATATGTTTAAAGATCAATTCAACTTGGAAGGATTTAAGAAATGAGCGATCTACGAGTTAAACCGAACATAGACAATGGCGATTTGCCCAAGAAATTTGACGGTCATAGTGTTGAGAAATTACATAAGGTCATTGACAGAAAAATAAAGATACTTGAGGATTCAAACAAGTTGCAAGAATACTGTAAACAGTTTCACGGTCGGAGAAATAAATAATTTTCATATATACTCCTTAACATCTGACCGTGGGAAAACGCCCCAGTTTAGTGGGGCGTTTTCATTTGACACGGTGGCCTTTATCCTATAAAGATAAGACTTAATTATTTAAGAAAGGAACGGTCATGAAACTTGAAGATTTAATAAGGGAAATTATCCGAGAAGAAATTGAAGATGCCCTTGAAGAATTAGATGTTGAGCAAATTGTTCAAGACAAAATAGACGAGATCAATCCAAAAGATGAACTTGTTACCAAAGAAGAAATGCACGAAACTATCCAACACGAAATAGAGGAAAGCAAATAGTTGACAATTCCCCACTCTGATATAGGGTGGGGGAAACAATTTACGAAAGGATAAAAATGGACACATATCAAAAAAATCTTCGAGACAAATGGTTTTTCTATGATGCAGATGTTGCGATATTCTGGGACGGCGACAAATTGTTCCAAGTTCAAAATGACGGAAAGATTGTAGATAGTTTCACGGAAAATGAAACAATCGCCACGGTTGAAAAAGCTGAACAGATCGCAGACGAATATATGGCGGAAAAACTTCAAGAGGAAATGTTGGACAATGCTGATGACATTGAATTTCAGTTCAGAAGTCCAGACCTCTTTAGAATGTAAATATCACCACGAGAAAAGGCACTTGAACCAAGTGCCTTTTTTATTTGACATCATATCCATTGTCCTATAAATATAGGATATGATAAAAAGTAATAGAGTGTTACTAGATTGAAAATACTAGTTAATATATTATCTATTTCAAAGCTCTATCTTTTTATTTAGCGGTCTTTGTTCCTTGCAAAGTGGTGGGAAAGTCTTGGAACTTAGACCGCGATATTTTCCTAGTATCGCGGTTATCCACACCCACTACATCTAGTACTTGACAAAAGGCACACTAACTACTACAATCGAAATACGATTTTTTCGTTTTACGAAGTATTTCGATTGTAGTAGTTGCTTCCTCTTTTTTTTCTTGCATTTTATCACAGTTATGATATTAAAATATCAGCATGGCAGAAAGTAGAATATAATTATGTCTCATGAAGTTGAAACAATGGCTTGGGCAAACGAAGTGCCTTGGCATAGATTGGGTAGAGAAATCGGAAACGATGCTACACCCGATCAAATTTTACGCGTTGCCGACTTGGACTGGAATGTCAATTTAAAACCTGTTGAATGGACTGGTGTAGATGGTATTTCTCGAAAAGATGAGAAATGGAAATCTTTAGTTCGTGCTTCTCATACAAGAATTGATGGAACTTTTGTTCCCGAACAACTCTTGGCTAGTGGACTCACAGATCAATATAAACCTATCCAAAACTCTAGAATTGCAGACTTTTTTAAGGAATATATTGATAACGGTGTTGCGACTATGGAAACCGCTATTAGTTTATTTGATGGTCAAATTGTCATTTTAATGGCTAAGACTAATGAAAACTTTGAACTTGCTGGTGGTGATAAAATAGAGCAATATTTATATTGTGCTAGTTATCATACAGGGCGCGATAAGTTAAAAATCAGATCATCCAATACTAGGGTTGTCTGTAATAATACTTTTAGCGCTTCCTTGCATAGTGAGTCAGTAGTTAAAGGTTTAATTAGTCACCGCTTTGAATTTACTAATGAAGTAGAACAACAGGTCAAAACTGACTTGGGAATTTCTATAGATCAGATGAATAAATTCAAGGAACAATCTGAATTCTTGGCTAGTAAAAAATTAAAAGAAAACGATCTTTTAAATTATTTACTAGTTGTTTATCAACCTCACTTATTAAAAGAGAAATCTTTTGATATGTCTAAAATGTTTGATAAAGGTTATGAATTTAGACCTAATACTTTTGTTAATAAATCTTATGGTGCTTTTCATGATACTTATGAAAGCGAAGGGAAAACCCATAAGCTAGAAAACACAGGTAATGATCTTGCATCTTGCAAAGATGATACTTGGTGGAAAGCTTTCAATGCTGTTACCTATAATGAGGATCATTTGCGCGGCGGTTCTAAAAAAGATGAATTTAGAACTGAACGAGCATTACTAGAAAACTCATCTATTAAAGCGAAAGCTTTAGATACAGCACTAGAATTAGCTAGTAATTAAATTATTAACCCAGCAATATTGCCATGCAATTGCTGGGTTTTTTATTGCCATTTTTTGGCGGTCGTGTTATCTATTATCCTAGAAAGGATATTATATGAAATATGGTCAATATACCATTGAACCTGCTAACAATACCTATGGTGAAGAATCTGCCGTAGTTGTTTACGGCTGGGGTCGTTATGGTCATAGTTCTGTTTTATCTGGTCAACGAAAAAAAGTTTATCTTGACGAATATAATTCCACTGCTGATGCATTAAAAGATTATCCTAATGCGGAAGTTCTGGAGCATATCGCTGAGGCGGGTAATACTTTTGATCATTTACCAGATACTCCAGATTATTATTAATATTTAATTAAACATTAAACAAACCCCGCTTAATGCGGGGTTTTTTATTTACTATCATCTAGGAGCTTTTGCGCCAGAGGGATCATTACATCCTTGCAGGTCATTTTCAGCTAGTAGTACGTCTACTACCCCAGACCTTGTAGCCTATCGTTTCAGCTACATAATATAAAATAGTAAAATATCTTAAAGATTCAACAGTAAATTAATGATTATTTGTTTTATTTTAAAAGACAACCGCAGTGCTAGAATCGAAATACTTAAAAGCGATACAATCGCATTTCGATTCTAGCACTACGTGTCACTTTGTCAATATCAATATCCCATATTATTAGGATTAGCATGTATAACTTGTTTCATACTGTGCAACAAAAGTTATCCACATTTCACCGCGATATAATCCTTTATTAATGGGAGTAATAGTCTACTGTCATAATTAGAAAGGAGGTGATTTAATGTATTTTATTGTAAGACAACATTGCTGTGAAGAGGGAAAAACTTGGTCTCGTCAATTTGCAGGTAATGATAAAGATGGTTATGCAACTTTAGAGGAAGCTATAATACAATTAAACAAGATTGAAAAATCAGCAAAAATAGAAAAAGAAGCTGAACTTCAAAAAGAAATCTTTATGGCTGAAGCTGAAGAAAGAGAACCAAAAGAAATTGATGATGGATGGCATCATGTATCTTCAATAGTTGAATTAGTAGATTTAAAATAGTTTGCTTCCTCCTAGCAAATTGCAGGGGCGAATTCTCGCCCCTGCATACAACAACCCCCACCC
>Ga0208315_1000911_pt1 | contig 17336 bp, 6 predicted proteins | sample MalvireepMed_215_FD_184239 | JGI IMG/M metagenome (GOLD analysis project Ga0208315, IMG submission 184239) | Marine viral communities from the Global Malaspina Expedition - Malaspina viral metaG DeepMed_215 (SPAdes) (version 2) | ecosystem: Environmental > Aquatic > Marine > Oceanic | place... | reverse complement strand
CACAATAATATTGGCTTTGGGTTCTAGCTCATCACCAGTTAATTGAGTTGATTTTGAATGAAATAGCTGAATTTTGTTATCCATCTTGTTCTTTGCAAAATTCTCTCTGGCAGCATCGGCTATATATTTGGATTGCTCACAGGCATAGACTTTTTCAGCTCCATGCCTTACCGACATCATAGACAATAGTCCAGATCCGGTTCCGATATCCAAAGCAACAGAATTTTCATCCATAGCCTCTTTAATGGCCTGCTCGAAGGCATTATTCCTTTCATGGTCTGCCAACATTTTCAAATGCCAGGGTGGTACAAATCTGGATGTAACCCTGCTCAGGTTTTGGCGGGTACCTAAATCACCTGGATTAATACGAAGTGCTTTTTTGTATGATGAAATGGCTCTATCGAAATCACCTGTTTCCTGATAGGTATTTCCTAGGTGCACATGTACTGCCCAATCGTCCGGTTGAATTTCGGTAGCCTTATTTAGGCAGTTCAAAGCACTGGTCATTTCTCCAATATTGCTCAGAAAACGACCCAATTCCATTTGGGCCTGAAAATGAAATGGTGCCCGATCGACAGCCTGCTGATAATACATTCTGGCCTTATCTGCCTTGCCTTCCATCTCATAAATTGATGCAAGGTTTATCATACCTTCGGGAAGGCTGGGATCCTTTTCAAGAAGTTCTTCCAAGGTAGATTTAGCTTCTTGCACATTACCACCAATCAACTCCAGTTGAGCAAACATCAGATAAGCATTATGGCTAAGGGGTTCACTGTTCAATATGGGCTTAAGAATTGATTTGGCGCCATTAGTATCTCCTAAATGTGCCCGAATCTGGGAAATCTGTAGACTTATATCATCCCTCTCCGGAGCAACTTTATTGGCTGCCTCCAGATGGGTTAGTGCTCCTTTGTAATCTCCGTATTGCGAGTAAATAAAGCCCAGGTTAGTCAGGCTTTCAAGATCTTTTGGGTCCAGAGTTAGTGCTTTCTGCCAATTGGAGATGGCACTCTGGTAGTCGCCCTTCATGAGTTGAAGCATGGCCAGATTGGAAATTGCCTTAACTGAGTCAGGGTCTTGATCTAATGCTTGCTGATAGAATTTTTCTGCATTAACCAAATCTCCCCTTTGCTGAAGTGCTTGCGCTCTCTCCAGTGGAGATTGATCACTTGTGGTGTTCATAGAATTATAATTTTGAGTAGCTGAAACTAATATTAATTAATGAAGGCTGGTAGGATTGTATTGAGTTTTTGTAAACTTAGCTTCTGAAAGCACAAGATTCATTACGAACAAATCTTGGCTGCACTACATAAGAATTTTAACTCATTCAATTCTATGTCCATAAACACAGGCAATTATCTTATCCTTGATCAACTTATTGATACCAATGAACTATCAGGAATATTGCACCTGATTGGTGAAGCTGGTTTTTCTGACGGCAGAATTACAGCGAAAGACAGTGCTGCGAAAGTCAAGCAAAACTTGCAAATCAGTGCCGAGAATAATTTTCAGGCACAACAGATAGGTCAAATCGTTATGCGGGCCTTGTCCAGATGTAAAAGGATGCAATCTGCCATTCTACCAAAGGCTATTCTGCCGCCACTTATAAGCCAATATGAACCAGGAATGCATTATGGAATGCATGTAGACAGTCCTTTAATGGGTAACCAGTTCACCATAAGGACGGATGTTGGAATGACACTTTTTTTGTCAGATCCAGATAGTTACGAAGGTGGCGAACTGGAAGTAATTACTGAAACCGGGAAAGAACATTTCAAATTAAAGGCTGGCTCAGCGGTTATCTATCCAACCACTCGTTTGCATCAGGTTTTACCGGTTACAAAAGGGAAACGACTCGCTGTGGTAACCTGGATGCAAAGTGCGGTTCGGGATGTACAGCAAAGAGAAGTCATTGATCAGGTGAATCAAGTAATACATCATCTCCAAGAGTCTGACGCGGATGCAAAGCTTGTGCTTCAGCAAGTATACAGTAACTTGGTACGTATGTGGGCTGAATTGTAAACACTCATTTATTAATTACAAAACCAACTATGAAGGAAATCTCTATAGGAATTCTTATTCCGACCTCTGGTATTTTACCCATGGGCAAGCAGTTTGACAGATCGTTCAAAAAAGCAATAAAAGAGAAACTGGAAGGCTCTGATTTTGAAATTGAGTTCATCACAGAAATGATAGGTCAGGGAAATCCAGTTCTCATTGAAAAAGCACTTGACCAGTTTTTTGGTTATCATGACGTTGATTTTGTAACCGGACTGGTTTCCTCCAGAGCAATGGAAGGGTTTGTTGATAGGTTTGAAAAGAGACAAACTCCTATGATTATGAATAACCTCGGTGAACACCTGATTCGCACAACGGGGTACAATGACTATTTGCTTATTAATTCCTCACACCTGTGGCAACATAGTTGGTTGATGGGCAGGTATGCAGCTAAAAAACTGGGTAAAAAGGGACTGATATTGGGTTCCATGTTTGATGGAGGCTATGCCTTCTTACCTTCCTTTCAACTTGGGTTGATGTCTGAATATGAAGATTTTGAGCATGACCTCAGGCTTTTACCTATGCCTCAACCGGGAAAGCTGTCCGAAGTCGAAGGGGCATTCGATGTGATAAATATGGAGGAATATGACTTTGTTTTCCCTCTTTTCTGTGGTGAAGAGGCTACCATCTTTTTGGAAGAATTTCATTCCAGAGGTCTCCATAAGAAAGTAAAGCTGATTGGGTTACCATTCCTTATGCTGATGGGGGAGAGAGATTTGGCAGGTTTAGAGTTGATTTCAACTGTTAAAACCGGAGAAGTGGACAAGGATTGGCTGTGGGAGAATACCTTCACTCAGATGGGTGAAAGATCAGGCAAAGCAATTGGTGAGGCCATTTTGGCAGGAGGAAGTAAAGTTACTCCACAAGTATTGAATGAAGTATTTAAAAAACTGGATAAATCCAAAGAGTTTCAATCAACACAGGTTCCAAGGATAATTCAAGAGGTAGACCTAGTAAAACACTCGATTTCTGAAGGTAACAAGATAAAATCTGAAGTTATTGAATCTATGGAGTTAGAGTTAAAGGATGATCCAAAAATCAAACAATCCAGAGATGCCATTTCGAGTGCCTGGATGAATTCTTACCTGGCTGTATAATATGAAAGTAATTGTTCTAACCAATTCGGATATTTTATCGATAAATACTATTCAGTCCCTGAATGAGTCTGGGAATCTGGCTGGTGTAGGAATCCTCAAAAAGAATAAGTCAAAGTTGACGCCTGCGTTGAAATCATTGGGCTTAAAGGATACAAGTCTTTTGGAATTAGAAAGACAAAGTTGGGTGGAAGTTTTAAAGGACTTTATTAATAAAAACGAGGTAGACTATGTTTGGGTGCTTACTTTTCCCTGGATAATCCCAACAGATTTACTTTCCGCGTTGCCCAATGCTTTTGTCAACTTCCATTTTGGACTTCTTCCCAAATACAAAGGTTCAGATCCTATCTTCTGGCAGCTCAAAAACAGGGAAGAATTAGGAGGAGTAACCATCCATCTGATGAATGAAAAAATAGATGAGGGTCCTTTTCTACTCAAACAGGAGCTCAGAATAATCCCCGGAGAAAACTATGGGCTGCATTGCAAGCGCCTTGGAGAAATGGTGCCGCCATTAATTGATCAGCTATTTACTAAGCTTCGGATTCCCGCTGATGAACTCACAGAGTTGGATTTTTCAGAAGCTCAATATGATAAGCCACCTAAAATTCAAGACCTTACGATTCGCTGGAACGAACAAACTGCGGAAGAAATAGAGTGGTTAGTAAACGCAACGAACCCTAAATATTCAGGTGCCAACACCAGTATTGCTGGTTTTGAAATGAGAATATTGGAGGTAACACCGGTTAATATGGAAGCTTCAGTTGAGGCAGAGCCAGGTCAAATTGTTCATGCCGATGTAGTGTATGGTTTGGTAGTAGCTTGCCTGAACAAAGAATACTTGAGAGTTACCGTAGTGCAAACTGCTGAAGGATACTTATCTGGAATAAAACTTTTCAACCTTGGCTTCACCGCAGGACACAAGTTCATAAGCTAACTTGGTGTAATTAATTCTGGAAGAATTTACTGAGTTCTAATATTTTTATTAACTTCTCAAGATTTTAAATCACACGCACAATTTCTTATGCATTACACAAATTTATTCTCACACCAAAAATCAATCAAAACACTATGGAAGGAACTATAGGAGAAATCCGTGGATTCGCGGGTAATTTTGCCCCCAGAGCATGGGCTTTTTGTAATGGGCAATTAATGTCAATTAGCCAAAATCAAGCTCTTTTTTCAATTCTTGGAACCACATATGGAGGCGATGGACGCACTACGTTTGCTTTGCCGGATCTTCGTGGTAGAGCACCGATCAGTGAAGGGACAGGCCCCGGTTTAACACCTCGCCCTTTAGGGCAAAGGTCTGGTGCTGAGTACAATTATCTGACTTCAAACCAGTTGCCATCTCATACTCATACTGTAGTTGGAGGAGGAGTAATGCCTGTTTTGGGAACAGCAACGGCAATTGTTAACGTCAACGATAGTGCTGGCAGTTCATCAAACCCTTCTGGGAACTATTTGGGGTTTGAGTCGGGAAGTATAGGGCTTTATGAATCCACGTCTGATGGATCTACACTTGCTGCTGGTGCAGTAACCGTTGATACCTCTGGGTTAGCTGTAAATGTATCGGGCATAGCCATAAGTAATACAGGCGCTTCTACGGCTATAAATAATATGCAACCTTATTTAGTAATCCATTGGGTGATTTGCCTTATGGGTCTATTTCCATCCAGAAATTAGTTTCATTTAAAAGGCAAGAATTATGAATGGAACGATAGGAGAAATAAGGGGCTTTGGTGGAAATTTTGCCCCAAGATCATGGGCTCTTTGTCAGGGTCAATTATTGGCAATTAGCACTAATACTGCACTCTTTTCAATAATTGGAACAACTTATGGTGGAGATGGCCGAACCACATTTGCACTCCCGGATTTACGTGGCCGAATTCCGATCGGTGAAGGAACTGGGCCAGGCTTAACAACACGAAAACTCGGGGAAAGGAGTGGTAGCGAAACCAACACTATTACTGCTAATCAGATGGCTGTACACACTCACTTCGTAACAGGGGGAGGCGTAACAGGAGTAAGTGGTTCTGCTACTGCAACTATGCATGTAAACAATACCTCTGGTAGCAGTTCTAACCCCGCAGACAACTATCTGGGTTTTGAATCTGGCTCAATTGGCTTATATGAATCAACACCCGATGGGTCTACATTAAATTCAAGAGCAGTTACATTAGATACATCAGGACTTGCTGTTCAGGTTTCGGGTCTGTCATTATCCCCAACCGGAGGAGGTCAACCAGTTAATAATATGAAGCCTTTTTTGACTGTAAACTGGATAGTATGTATGCAAGGGATATACCCCTCTAGAAACTAATTCTCAATAGAGAAATAAAAAAAAGTGTTCGAATGGAGCACTTTTTTTTTACGTAAAAACACGGGTTTTTACGCACTACGATATTTCACGATTGATATTGATAGAATTAGTGCACATCTTGTGAATAATTAAAATTCAGTCTTTCAACCATGCAATTCAAAACCTTTCACATTCTCGTTTCAGCATTTTCTGCTATTTTCTTTTTGTCAAATTCAACCCCGAGTAATATAAACTCTGAGTTTGGTGCGCCTGTAATTGGAACAACAACTTTCAATGACATTACAACAGTGGCTTCAGATACACAGGCTTCAGGTTCAGGAAGTGCCAGTGCCTCAGATGTTTATTCTACAGGTTGGGATATTTCGGCAACTGGTGGGGGTACAGTCTCTGTAAGAGGACAAAATAATCAGGGACAATCAGGAGATGATAATATGCTCATACTATCTACAAGTGGCGGGGTTTCCTCTTTGACAATAGCGAGTAATGACGGCTCAGCGTTCAAGCTGAATGGAATTTATCTCTACACCTTGACTGGAACAGGATCGCTTGCAAGTTCAATTACTATACAAGGTAAGAAGTCGGGCTCAAATGTAAGTGGAGCCACATTAACTCAAAGCAGTTTGAGCCAGTCAACCTGGATTCAATTTGATACGAGTTCAGATACAGATTTCAATAATGTAGATGAGTTTGTGATAACAATGAACTCTGGAACTCCGTCACAATTAAGATTTGAAGATATTAGCATTTCAGCGGCTGTTGGTGCAAACACAGCCCCAACAGCTTCTTCCTTCACTGCCAACCCATCTGAAAACTTAACATATACTTTTTCGACTAGTGATTTTAGTTATAACGATGGTGATGGAGATCCTTTAGATCATATTCTAATTGAGGCTACACCTGTGAGTGGTACTCTTTATCTGGATGCAGACAATGATGACACATACGATGGTGGTGAAGAAGTTTCTGTTTCGGACCAAATCAGCAAGGCCGATTTGGATGCCGGAAATTTGCAGTATATCCAGAATGGATCTACCAATTCTTCCTTTCAATTTGAGGTAAATGATGGGACAGATAATAGCAGTGGTAACTATATAGCAACATTGAGCATGTTGGCAGTGCCAACGGTAACCTTAAGCTTGGTGGTTTCTTCCAAATCGGAGTCTACCACAACAGCCAGTGGTATTACGGCCACACTTTCCAATTCTTATGGAGCAAATACGAGAGTGTATTTGGCATTTTCGGGTACAGCTACGGGTAGTGGGGTAGATTACTCTGTTTCATCTACATCTATTTTAGTAAATGCAGGTAATACCACAAATACCATCATATTAACTAATGTGCCTGATGCGCTTTATGAAGGCAATGAAACAGTTATAGTGGATATTTCGAGTGTAGATAATGGTACAGAAAGCGGTACTCAGCAACGCACATTTACAATTTTAGATGACGATTCTCAGCCGAATGCAACATTGGAAGTACTCCCTATTTATAATCCAATCACTGATGAGAGTGGTGGACAGGCTTATGTTCGGGGAAAAATAGATGCTCTTGCAGGTACTACTATAACAATACCCTTGTCATTTAGTGGAACCGCATCAGGTGGAGGAACAGATTACTCCATAACAGGTACAACCATTACACTTTCGCCAGGAGAGTTGATGGATAGTATTCGGATAACCTCCCAATATGATGGAATAGAGGAAGGCAACGAGACAGTGATTGTTGACATGGGCGCTCCAACTAATGCTGTTGAAAGTGGTACCCAACAAGTGACTATAACAATTAATGACGAGGATGCTACCTACCCTTCTACAACGATAACAACAGGAGCGAGTAGTCCGACCAATTCTTCTCCATTTTCTGTAACTATTACCTTCAGCGAATCAGTTACTGGTTTTGTGGTAGGCGATATTGATGTAACTAATGGATCAGCAGGCAATTTTGCAGGCTCAGGAACAACATATACGGCAGATATTACTCCATCAGGAGAGGGCACAGTAAGCATTGACGTGGATGCGGGGGTAGCACAGGACGCTTTTGGACTTGACAATACTGCAGCCACCCAATTAAGTGTTACATATGATGTTACCGCCCCGGCTACTCCTGAAATTCCGGTAATGAATAACACTACGGATACAGGTACTTCGAATACAGATGACATTACTTCAAATACTTCTCCGAGGTTCAGCGGTGGTAGTGGCTCAGTGGAGTCCAATTCCACGGTTAACATATATTCATCGATCGATAATTTAATCGGAACTACAACTGGTAGTGGTACAGGATCTTATCTGCATTTAATAAGTGGAACCCTTTCAGAAGGCACACATGATATAACCATTACAGCAACCGATGCCGCAGGTAACACGAGTGCAGAGTCAGCTGCATTAACTATAGTTATAGATACCTCCGCTCCAACCTTGAGTTCAAGCAGCCCTGCTGACGAAGCTTCCGGAATAAATACAAGCGCAGACATTACGCTGACTTTTAATGAAAACATAGCTTTTGGTACTGGAAATATTGAAGTGATCGATGAAACAGATGCGTCTAATTCATTTACAATTGATGCAGCTGACCCAGGAGCTCAAGCTTCTATTAGTGGAGCTGTGCTTACCATTAATCCAGGGAGTAACCTTGATGCATCATCCAATTACTCTGTCAGGATTGCCGCCACAGCTATAGATGATATTGCAGGCAACAGTTATGCGGGTATAACAGATGGGACAACATTGAACTTCACTACGAACTTCCCGCCTACTGTTACAGTCAATAATGTACTTACAGTGAATGAAGGTGAGGGTGGATTAATTGATTCAGGAAAAATAAATGCCAGTGATATAGAAGGTTCTCCGGTTACTTTTACCATCACTACGGCAGTAGCCAATGGTGTATTGTTTATTGATACAAATCCGAGCAATACCTTTAATACAGGAGATACAGAGCTTGTGGTAGGCGCCACTTTTAGCAAAGATGACCTTGATAATGATAGGGTTAGGTATACCAATTCCTCAGGTTCATCAGATAGTTTTGTTTTTACTGTCAGCGATACAAATGGAGGTGAGCTTACAGGTCAGACCTTTAACATTACGGTAAATGATATAACAGGTCCAACAATTACTAGTCTTGGACTTAATAATAGCAATGAATTTATAGAGGTATATTTTAATGAGGGCGTTTACAGTACAAATGGAGGGTCAGGAGCCTTGGAGGCAAATGATTTGGCACTCTCATTAAGTGGAGGAGCAGCTTCAGTTATTTCGAATGTCGTTCTAAAGCAAATAGATGGAACTTCAGATTTGGCTGGAGGTGAAGACCGAATGAGGGTTAGTTTCGACCTAGATGCTACTGCTGATGGAGGTGAAACCATAACCGTCAACTTAGCCGATGGGAGTTCAGTATTTGATGCTGCAGGAAATGCAGCTGCTGCATCTCAAAGTAACAATACCAGAACACTAAATGACCTTATTAAGCCTCATGTCACCGGAGTTAGTCTGGCAGCAGACAACTCATATATTGATATTACCTTCAATGAAGGAGTTTATAATGACAATTGTCTTAGTGGTGGGCTTGAACCACTTGATTTTGATTTGAAGATAAGTGGTGGTTCAGCAACAACGCCTGTTATCTCCTCTGTCAAGCAAAACGATAATGCATCAGAGGCTTCCGCATCTGCCTTAACAGGCGGAGAAACAACAGTAAGGATTTTCTTTAGTGTGACCGGAACACCAGATGGTTCAGAAACTCTGGAAGTGGATCTTCAGGCCAATGAAGTATTTGATCAAAATGGTTTGGTTGGAGAGGCCGATCAAACAAGTAACAATACTGCCAGCTTGAATGATCAAGCAGCACCAACAGTCACAAGCATTGTTCGTCAGAGCCCGGCAGGAGCTGCTACAACCGCCACTAGTGTCACCTTCCGTGTCACTTTCAGTGAAGATGTGTTGAACGTTGACGCAACAGACTTTTCTATTACAGGAGGGGGATCGGCTTCAATTACGAATGTTTCAACCCAAACAGCGAATTCAGTATTTGATGTTACTGTAAGCAATATTGACTCTGACGGGACTTTGGACCTTGGTTTTGATGCTGGCAATGAAAACATAACAGATGGGGCAGGCAACGACTTTGCCGGAACGATTGATAGTGAACAAACTTATTCCATTGACCAAACTGCACCAACCGTAACCAGTATAGTTCGCCAAAGCCCAGGCAGTGAGACTGTAAACGCTACCAGTGTTACTTTTAGGGTTACTTTTAGTGAAGACGTTATCAATGTTGGTGTTGCTGACTTTGCCGTCTCAGGAGGAGGCTCAGCCTCTATAACTGGAGTATCTGTTCAAACAGCCAATTCAGTATTTGATGTAACTATTAGCAATATAGATTCTGATGGTACAGTAGACTTGAATTTCGACTCTGGTAATGAAGATATAACAGATAATGTAGGCAATGCTTTTGCAGGTTCTATAGGTAGTGAACAAACCTATTCTATTGACCAGACTGCCCCGAGTATCACCAGTGTGACCGTGCCTGCGGATGACACGTACATAGCAGGAGAGAGTCTTGACTTTACGATTAACTTTAGCGAATCAGTTAATATCGATGAGGGCTGCGCTGACCTGCCGGCTTTGAACATTACTATCGGAAGTACTGCCAGACAAGCTTTCTATCAGAGTGGAGGTTCTACCTCTTCATTGGTTTTCAGATATACCATTCAGTCGGGAGAAATAGATGCTAATGGAATCGTTGTTGATAGCTTTACTTTGGGGGACGGAGATGTCTTTGATGCTGCCGGAAATTCTTCATCAATCACTTTAAACAATGTTGGAGTAACCAGTGCTGTTTTAGTAGAAGGTACAATTCCGTCAGTTAATTCATTTAGTCCGGCAGACGATGATACTAATATTGATATTACATCAGACCTCGTCATGACTTTTGATGAGAATGTGAATATTGGTACTGGAAACATTATCATTTATAACTCAAATGATTTAGCTGAAAAAACAATAGATGTTACCGATGCTTCACAAGTTTCGGTTAGCGATAATGTAGTTACCATTAACCCAACTACTTACCTTCCTAATAATAAGTCTTTATATGTCCAAATACCCGCAACAGCCTTTGTAGATGCTTCTGGCAACGCTTACGCAGGAATTGCTGACAATACAACGTGGAGTTTCAGCACGGTAGATGTTTGTACAAGTTCAACTTCAGCAGCAGCTGGCTCAGATCAGGATGTTTGTAGCAATACAGTTACATTGGCCGCTAATACTCCTGCCGGTTTTGAAGAAACTGGCACTTGGTCAGAAGTGGCAGGTGACGGCAACGGAAGCTTTGGGGATATTAACAGCGGCACATCCAGCTTTACTGGAACAAGGGGAATAACTTACACCCTTCGCTGGACAATTAGCAATGGTATTTGTACTAATAGCAGCGATGATGTTGAAATAATTCTAAGAGAAGATGTGACTGCCAATGCCGGTGCCGATCAGGATGTTTGTGGCACCAGTACCAACCTAGCAGCAGTCTACAGCACTGGCAGCACAGGAAGCTGGTCAATACTTTCGGGAGCAGGAGGCTCTGTGAACAACCCATCCAGCAATACCTCCACCTTTACTGGAAGTGCAGGTGTCACCTATACCCTTCAGTGGGAGGAGAACAATGGCAGCTGTTCAGATACAGATACAGTAGTGATTACCTTCTTTAGCAATGTGACTGCCGCGAATGCCGGCCCGGACCAGGATGTTTGTAGCAGTACAACCACTCTTGCGGCCAACTCAGCATCGGGCTTCGAAGAGACCGGAACCTGGCAGATTATTGCAGGAGATGGAAACGGATATTTCGGTACACCGGGGACAATCACGTCAAATTCAAACAATGCTGGTTTCACTGGAACAGAAGGTGTTACCTATACATTGCGCTGGACAATTAGCAATGGGACTTGTCTGGATAGCACCGATGACGTGGACGTATTCTTCAGGGAAAATGATATAGATGCCAATGCCGGTGCAGACCAGGATGTCTGTGGCACCAGTACCAACCTAGCAGCAGTCTACAGCACTGGCAGCACAGGAAGCTGGTCAATACTTTCGGGAGCAGGAGGTTCAGTGAACAACCCATCCAGCAATACCTCCACCTTTACTGGAAGTGCAGGTGTCACCTACACCCTTCAGTGGGAGGAGAACAATGGCAGCTGTTCAGATACCGATACAGTAGTGATCACTTTCTACAGCAATGTAACTTCAGCAGCAGCCGGTTCAGATCAGGATGTTTGTAGCAATACAACCACACTGGCAGCCAACTCGGCATCAGGATTCAATGAGACAGGAACCTGGACAGAAATTGCCGGAGATGGCAACGGAAGCTTTGGAGATGTCAACAGTGCTACCTCCAGCTTTACCGGAACGAGAGGGGTTACCTATACCCTTCGCTGGACCATCAGCAATGGTGCCTGTACCAACAGCAGCGATGATGTAGAGGTGGTGCTCAGGGAAAATGATGTAGATGCCAATGCCGGTGCCGATCAGGATGTTTGTGGCACCAGTACCAACCTAGCAGCAGTCTACAGCACTGGCAGCACAGGAAGCTGGTCAATACTTTCGGGAGCAGGAGGTTCAGTGAACAATCCGTCAAGCAACACCTCAACCTTTACCGGAAGTGCAGGTGTCACCTACACCCTTCAGTGGGAGGAGAACAATGGCAGCTGTTCGGATACCGATACAGTAGTGATCACTTTCTACAGCAATGTAACTGCAGCAGCAGCCGGTTCAGATCAAAGCATTGGATCTGCTTCTTCATTGGTTAATGCCACCTTGGCCGCCAATTCAGCATCAGGTTTCAACGAAACTGGAAGCTGGTCAGAAGTAGCGGGAGATGGTAACGGAAGCTTTAGTGATATCAACAGTCCAACGGCCACATTCACAGGAACATTGGGCATTACTTATACACTCCGCTGGACAATAAGCAATGGAGCCTGTACCAACTCATCAGATGATGTTGAGGTAGAATTCTTTAATAACGCGGCATTTACAGTTACTGAAAGTGCAGCATCAACTTCGGTTGATGAGGGTGGAACAACCGATTCTTTCACCGTTGTGCTCGATTCGCAACCATCTTCTGATGTAGTGATCAAGGTCACCAGTGAAAATACCTCTGAAGTTACTGCAGACAAAACCAGTCTGACTTTCACTTCAGCTAACTGGAATACGCCTCAAACCGTTACCGTTACGGGTGTTGATGACTCAAAAGTAGATGCAGATAAATCTGTTGATATTACTTTGAGTATCGATGATGATAACAGTGATGACAACTACGATGCAGAAGCAGATCAGACAGTTTCAGTAACCAATGAAAATACAACTACTGCCACAGTTACCATTGCGAATGTAAATGCTGACGAAGATGATGGAACAGTAACCATTACACTGTCAATAGACAACGCAGTGGAAGGAGGCTTTACCGTAGATGTAAGTACTTCTGATGGAACAGCCACTACAACCGATGGAGACTACACAGCTCTAACAGCTCAAACAGTGACCTTTGCTGGCATTGCCGGAGAAACCCAGGATGTGGATATAACATTGGGTGTTGATTCCAAACTGGAAGCCAATGAGAACTTTACTGTTGCTATGAGCAGCCTGAATCCTGCTTCGGCAGCTTCCGCAGATATCGATATTCTGGACCAATCGACTATCACTATTGTAAATGATGATACTGCTTCTGTAACAATTGAAGATGCTGATGGAAATGAAGATGACGGAGCTATTACATTAACTGCAACGCTGGATAATCCGGTTCAAGGTGGCTTTACCGTAGACGTTAGTACGGTTGACGGTACTGCTACAATAGCTAATAATGACTATACAGCAGTTACAGGTCAAACATTGACTTTCCTAGGGACAGCCGGTGAACAGAAAACTTTCACCGTAACTCCAACTGTTGATGCCGTGGCCGAAGGCGATGAAATCCTTTCGGTATCAATGAGCAATCTTGCTAATACGGTACTAGATGTGAATATTACTGATGAAGCTACCATTACCATCAATGAAGATGATGATGGTACTGCACCTGCAGGTTATACAGTCACCCTCGATGATGCCTTAATAGGAGGAGCAGAAGTCGCCACTTCAACCTTCACCTTTGCTGGTGCAGAAGTGGGAGCTACTTATAACTACACCATTAGCTCAAGCAATGGAGGAACAGCCGTAACCGGCTCAGGTACTATTGCCACGGCAACAGATAAAATTACTATGGCAAATCTTACAGGTTTGAACGATGGTACACTTACACTTTCTGTTACTTTAACCGATCCGGCAAACAATGTGGGAATAGCAGCTACTGCAACTACTGCTTTGGATGAAACAGCTCCTGCAGCACCAGTTGTTACGAGTGTCAGTGACGATACCGGTTCAAGTAGCAGCGATGGTATTACATCAGATAATACCCCTGCAGTCAATGGTACCGCTGAAGCCAATAGCACCGTAGAGGTATTTGTCGGTGGAAGCAGTGTGGGTACTACAACCGCAAATGGTTCGGGTAACTGGACTTTGGCTTACAATGGAGGTACTCCTCTTTCTGACGGAACAATTTCTGTAACTGCCAAAGCTACTGATGCTGCCGGTAATACAGGTAGCCAAAGCACGGCAGTGAATGTCACCATCGATACCACCGCACCAAATGCTCCGGTTGTTTCAGGTATTACAGGAGATAGCGGAAGTAGTTCTGTAGATGGTATTACCAATACACAGAGTAACATGGTTATCAGTGGAACAGCTGAAGCCAACGGTAAACTGGAAATTACCTTCAATGGTATTACATTCTCAGGCTTGCCAGTAGACGCTAACGGTAACTGGTCTTTGGATATATCCAATACCTTGTCTACCGATGGTACTTATACAGCAAGCATAAGTGTGACTGATGCGGCCGGTAACACAAGCACTGCGAGTAGCCTTGACATCACCTTTGACACTAGTGCTCCTGCAGCTCCAACTGTTGACCTTGCTGCAACTTCTGACAGTGGTGAGAGCGATACAGATAACTTGACCAATGGTGTGACACCAACCATCCAGGGAACAGCAGAGGCCAATAGCTCGGTGGAAATATTCATTGATGGCAATAGTCTAACTTCTGTGACAGCTGATGCCAACGGTAATTGGACGTATACTCCAACTACAGCCATTTTAGAAGGGGCACATAGTTTCACAGCTGAGGCAGCCGATGCGGCAGGCAACACAAGTGTGGTCAGCAGCTCGCTTCAGGTTACAGTTGATACTTCAGTTGACTCACCGATATTGTCTCCAACAGATAATGCTACAGGTATTCTTCCAGGTGATAGACTCACTTTAACTTTTGATGAATCTGTTGCTTTGGGAATCGGAAATATTGCAATCAGAAAAGTATCAGACAACTCTGAGATTGGAAGCTTCCCAGTACTCTCCGATCGGGTTCAAGTAGAGGATAATGTGGTTACCATAACCCCAATCAATCCATTGATTTATCCTGGAGAGGAGTTGTATGTGGCAATTGATGCTGGAGCAATCATCGATATTGCAGGCAACCAGTACGCAGGAATCAATAATAACACAGCATGGAGCTTTACAGTAATTGAAGCACCTGTCATCAATTCAGGCTCTATTAGTGGAGATCAGACCTTTAAGATTGGCGATGAAATATTGGTGAATCTGACCTTTAGTAGTGCAGTGACTACTACAGGAAGCCCGACTTTGCCAGTTACAATTGGATCAGAGATCAAACAGTTCGGTCTTCAAGGGCCAACGACAAATGGAGAGAGTTTGCAGTTCTTCTATACCGTAGTTGAAAATGATCTGGATACAGACGGTATTTCAATTGGTACAAGTCTTAACCTAAATGGAGGTACTATTAAGGATGAGTTTGGAACAGATGCCGTCTTGACCGTCAATGTTTCGTTCAGAACTGTTGATCTACTGGTTGATGGTGTTAAACCTACTCCAACCATTACCAGCAATGCAGGAGCTTTGACAAATGCAGCCTTTACAGCCACCTTTACTTATGATGAGGCCGTAACAGGACTTGAACTAAGTGATATTTCTGTAACTAACGGTACGGCCAGTAACTTCACTACAATAGCCGCTGGAACCGCCTGGAGTGCAACTATTACCCCAACAGCGGATGGATCCACCGCGGTGACCTTGAATGCTGATGCCGCGAATGATATTGCTGGTAATGCAAGCAAAGCTGGAAATAGTGTGAGCACAATCTTCGATGGTACTGCACCTACAGTGACAAGTATCACTAGAGCAGAAGCAGACCAGATTCCAACAGGTACTACAAATAGAAACTTTACTGTGGTGTTCAGTGAGAACGTAACCGGAGTGGATGTTTCAGACTTTGAGGTAGTAACTACCGGATCTGCTGTTGCCAGTGTCAATACCGTAACTGCTGTAGATGCTAAAACCTACACTGTGAATTTGAATGGTATTTCAGGTGAAGGAACTATTGGTTTGAATGCCAAGGATGATAACAGCATTATTGATGCTGCAACTAATCCGTTGGCAAGCACCTTCACAGGCAATGTCTATACCACCAATTTCGCTCCAACAGACATAACCTTGAGCGCCTCAGGCATCCAGGAAAATAATGCTGTCGGAGATGTCATTGCAACGATTGCCTCAACTGATGCCGATGCCAGTGATAGCCACACCTACGCACTGGTGTCAGGTGCCGGAGATACTGACAATGCAAGCTTTAACATTAGTGGAAATACCTTGCAGGCAGGTACCGTATATGACTTCGAAACTAAGAACAGCTACAGCATCCGTGTGAGAACAAGTGATGGCTTTGGCGGTAGTTTCGAAAAGGCCCTGACAATATCTATCACCAATGAAGGTGAAGCTATAATTGTAGTGGAGGGAAATGGTGTGTTTGATCAGACAGTGCTGGGACTTTCACAAACCAAGAACTGGACGGTAACCAATAATGGAGATGTAGCCACGGAAGTGAGGATCATTAGTTCGTCACAAGGTTTCAGTATTAATCCAGGCTCCTTGCAGGTTAATCCGGGTGAGGTAAAACAAATCACTGCCGTATTTAGGCCAAGAGAGGCCAGGGTCTATACTGGTCTGGTTGTATTCAACTTCGATATTACGGACAACATAAAGGACAATGTGATTGAAATCGGATTGTCTGGCGAAGGTGTGATTGTAACCGGAGTGGATAACGGGCAGATTAACGAAGAGCAAATCAGCGTATTCCCGAACCCTGCCAGTAACTATGTAACCATAGACCTGAGTGAACTGAACGGTATGCCTGTAGACATTCAGATGATCAATCCTACAGGAGTGAGCAAGCTTGAGAAGGAAAGCTATGATAAACCGGAACTCACAATTGATGTGACTAACTTCGAAAGTGGCCTGTACATCATACAGTTCAGCAATGAAAGATCATTGGTCAGGAAAAAAGTGTTGATTAGAAAGTAGAGGTTAGATAACAGATACCAGACTTCAGATGTCAGACATGAGATATCTTAAATTGTAGTTCAATAATCGTAAATAAGAAATGATGAAAATCAGAAACATATATACCTACACATTAATTCTGGCCCTGGCCGCTCTAAGCTTATCGTGCACTCCCGATGATGGGCCTGCCGACCCAAAGGCTACTGAGCTGGCATTTGAAATGCTGGCAGGTCAGTGGACATTTGGTCAGTTTGGAAGTATCAAAGTAGATGGGTCAGATGTGAGCGCCAACTATTCTGGCTTTGCCCTCTCATTTACCGATGGCGGTTATACTACCACCAATGCAGGTGAACTTTTCAATGCCAGTGGTACCTGGGAATGGTCAGACGAATCTGGCAGAACGGTATCTCTAGACGATGGGAAGACCATTAACAT